>OGCG01000745.1_pt1 | contig 18533 bp, 22 predicted proteins | sample 1570061 | NCBI WGS metagenome assembly OGCG01 (sample SAMN06268698, study PRJEB24515) | hot springs metagenome | isolation source: Joseph's Coat, Yellowstone National Park, Washington, USA | place: USA:Joseph's Coat, Yellowstone National Park, Washington, USA
GTTCGCCGAGGAGTGGCTCAGCAGATACCAGCTACAGCTCGCATAGCGCGTGGACCATCAAGCGGGGTCCGGTCAGGACGCTTAGGACCCCCGGCTCGTCGACGCGTAGAAGTTGTTGCGACTCGGCCCCCATCGGAGGTGGCGAGACGACCCGGTCTCCTGAAAGCTGAGCTCTCGTGGACCCTAGGCGAAAACAGGCCTTGGCGCCAGCGCTGATCTCTCTATCGGAGTATTGGAGGATTTAAGGACAAGCCCGGCCGGACGAAAGCTCCATTCTCAATTGGACAAATGACTCCGCATTCATAGATCTCTTGGTGAAGCCGGCCTTGGACGAGCAAGGGGATCGAGAAATAGACGCATCCTTCGCTGCGATTCGGCAGGGAAGACAATTTCTTTCTCTTCTTCTTTTCTGTTCTCTGTTTGAGATCGGCTGATCTTGGTTTGAGGAACTGACAGCCGCCCCATAATTTGAGCCAGCTCGGTGGGCTCCGCTAAAGACTCCGTCAAGCACAAGTACTGGCCGAAATAGATCCATCTGCAAGCCATATCGAACGAGTGGATCTCGGAGCTTTGCTATACATAATGTATCGGAGTCACCCAAGATGGCTGCAAGGAACCGGCCCTAGAGGTGATGGTCGGCTGCGTCTTCTTTTCTCGTTGCTCTGGCATCCACCCTCCTCCGAGTCGCCATCAACTTGATCGCTTCTCAGAAAGAGATGGCAGAGGGCGCAACCGCTTTCCACCGAGCGCGGCTTTGGCCGTCGAGACACACGGTTGGTCTACGTCTCGAGGCAGCCTGAGAGAACCGATTCTTGGCTTCCCCCAAGCGCGACCAACCAGCCCGAAGGCCAAAAGCAGTTTTCTACCCCTTGAATGAAAGTCGTGCCCTCGCTGGGCGGTGATCCGAGGAGGCGATTGCTGGGATGTCGGCATCTAGAACAGCCAGCCCCTCGCCCCGCAGGAGGATGTGGTCTATCTGGCTGTGGGGCCGCCAAGAGGGATAGGTCTTCCCCACCACGGCCGGCCTCAGGTCGCGAAGGAAGGCCCGCAGCGGAAAGGCCCAGCTGTTCATGTCCCCCATCACCACAAGTGGGTTTCTCATCCCAGAGAGATAGGCGCCAAGCGCGCGCATCTGACGCCATGACCCCTGTTCGAGGTGTGCAAGATGCGTTCCGACCACGCTCCAAGTGGTTCCCCCCAGCCTCAACTCCGCCGAAAGGATCCACCGCTGGTTGCCATCGCTTCCGAGTTGAGGAAGCGGGCAGCGCTCTTGGCGGACCATCTCCCCCTTGGCGAGGAGAGCGAGTCCCAGGCTGCCCGGCGTTCCCGGGACCGAAAGTCTCGGATGGGCTCCTTTGGGGTTATATCGCTTGGCATGAGTCCTGAGCGAGACGAAGCCTCCACGTTGCCGAGGAGAAAGCGGCCTCCAGCGGGGGGAGTGAGGCTCCCCCACCGGCCAGCTCCTCAGCCATCCCGATGCCATGGGGACCTCGAGTATTTGGTAGCCGGCCTTGTGCGCGAGCTGGCGGGCGGCGGACTCCCCGCCCTCTGGAGAAAAGGTCTCCTGGAGGACCAAGACGTCTGCCTCCAGCTGTAGGCAGGCCGACACCACGTCGAATGGGCGCCCCCAGCCGTCTACGCCACAATGCAGGTTGTAGGTTGCGAAGACGACTTCCGGCACCGACGAAGTCCTCTTTTTAGCTCAGCGATATTCGGCGAAGACGTCAACTACGGCTGCATAAGGAGGCAGGCCGCTTGAAGAGTTCCCTGGCGACGTGATGAGGATTCTGCTTCCGAGACGCTTGCCCACCAAGGGGTCGAGCAGGGTCGGGTTGGCTTTGATACCGGCGTCAGCTGCTTGAGGAGAGCTTGTCCAGCTGGACTCCAAAGTCTGGCCCGTCCAGGCCTTGGCGAGGACCTCGAAGACCAAGAGACCGGGGGTGATCTTTGGCCCATGTCCGGCATCCAGCACTGTCACCTTTGCCGATGAGGGCACAGGTGCCTTTTTGGAGATGGTGATGGTGGGCTCTTTGCCAGGTGCCCCGGTCACCTTGACGCCGGCTGTCCCGCTTGAGACCCGCGTGACGTCGGTCGGGAGCTTGGGGTGCTCACCATAGCTGGCGATTATGTCCACCACAAAGACCAAGGTGTCTGACTTGCTGAGGCCAGGGGGGGCACTCTGAGCGGAGCCGTATGCATCGACCGGAGGAGCCACTAAGAGGACTCTGCTGCCTACGGTCTGTCCGACAAGCCCCTTGTCCCAAGCAGGAATCACCTGACCCACACCAATTGGGGTTCCAAAGGGAACCTTGCGTTTGAACGAGCTGTCGAAGACCGACCCTCGCCAGACCGCTCCCACATAGTTGGTTATGATTAGGTCCCCCTTTGCGACCTTGGGGCCGTTTCCTTTATGGAGGGTGACCACTACCAGCTTTGTCGGAGGCTTGGCATTGGGGAAGCTAATCCGAGGGGCGCTTCCGATGGCGCCAGTTACCTTAGGTAGAGCGCCAGAGGCAGGTTGCGTGGCGCCGGCCGGCGCTGAGGTAACCCCAACTGCCAACGCTGGCGCTACGGCGAGCCCCGCCGCGAGCATGAAGGGGGCGAGGCGACGGAACAAAGACGACCTCCATATCGCGATTTCTGAGTTGCCTATGCGGCCACCATAGCGTGCCGAGCGGACGACCGCTCAGGCAGCCGACTGGGAAGCCTGATCGGGGGGGCCTTGCGCCTCGTGGGCAGGCTCCCTCGGGACCTCAAACCAGACCTTCTTGCCAGAACAGTTGCAGTCAACGCCCCACGACTGCGCCAGGGAGGTAACGAGCAACATTCCCCTCCCCTGTTCCTGGTATGGGGCGAGGCTTTCGGCTACGACTGGCAGGTGCAAGTCTTTGTCCCAGACCTCGACCCTGAGCACAGCGGGTTGTGTTTCCAAAACCACCGAATAGGGCGTATGGGCATGGGAGACGGCGTTGGTGGCGAGCTCACAGGCGAGCAGGACAACGAGCTCGACATCGACGCCCTCGTTTAGGACGTGGTCACGTACAAAGGATCGCACCTTCTCCAGGGTCCAAAGTTCTGGGGCAAAGTCTGCCACCCAGCGTGCCGTCGAAGCCACCTGAGCCCTCCGCTCCACCTCACCCTCCAATTGCAAGGGTACCCAAACCAGGCCACCTCTGGAAGTCTCTCGGCGGTTCCTAAAGAGATGATTACATTTTTCACTTTGCGCGCGGAGACCGAGGTGGGCGCTACGGACGCCCCTTTTTCTTCAGAGGGCTGAGCGGCTAGCGCTCGGAGCTCAGTGCAGAGTTGCGGGCGGTGAGCCCACAGCGGCTGCGTCCGGAGCTTCCTCCTCAGCGGGCCGGTTGCGGAGTGAGGCCGCGGCGACCAATCCTGCTGCCAAGAGCAAAGACGCTGCCAAGAGCAAAGCCACATTCAGGCCGACGTAGAAGGCTTGGTCTGCAGCAGCGATAACCTTGGCCACCAACGCCGCGTTCCCGGCAGCGGCGGGGTTGTTGGCCCCTGAGGAAGGGGCGGTGCCCGTCGTGACCGCTCCAATGATGAAGCCCCAAAGTCCAGAGGGCACGCCAAGCTGGCGGAGTCTCATGGTGAGATACGAAGTCAGCTGGGCGTTGACTATGGCACCCAGTACCGCCACCCCTACCACGGCCCCCATTTCCCGGAAGGTATTGGTGACCGATGCAGCAAGCCCCGAGCGCTCCGGCGCTACGGCGGAGAGGGCTGAGGAAACCACCGGCACCACAGCCATCCCGAAGCCGACACCTGAGACCAAAAGCACCGATCCGATGCTCAGCAGTCCCACGTGGGGACTGAGCACCCTGTCGGTGAGAAGGGCTCCGACCCCGCCAAGTATGCAGCCGGTCGCCATGGGCAAGCGTGCCCCAACCCGGCCGACCCATCGCCCAGTCGCCGCCGAGGCAACGATCATGCCGCCGGCCAACGGAGCGAAGTCCAAGGCCACCCTGAGGGCCGACTCGTTGGCGATCAGCTGGAGGTACAAGGCAACGAAGAAGAAGATGGCAAAAAGCGCAAAGTAGGTGATAAAGCCCACCACGTTTGCTCCGACGAAAGCCGCCCGGCGGAACAGATCGAGCGGCACGAGCGGTTTTTCCACTCGGTGTTCCACGATCGCGAATGCCACTGCCCCGAGCGCGCTCACACAGAACAAAGTGATGATCCACCATGGGCCATAGCCCGCGGTCTCCCCTGCGATCACTGCGAACACGAAGGGGGCAAGAGTCGCCACTCCGAGCACCATGCCGGCTATGTCGAGGCGAGCCTCTTCGGGGTCGGAACTCTCTTCCACGACTCGCATGGCGAGCACACCTACCAGGACACCCCAGACGAGGCTGAACCAGAAGATGCCCCTCCAGCTCGAAAGCCCTGCTATCACGCCTCCGATGACGGGACCGAGTGCCAGGGCCAAACCGGAGGTGGCAGCCCAAGCACCAAGCGCCCCGGCCCTGGCCCGGTGTTCGGGATAGAGGTGACGGAGGACAGAGAGCGTGCCTGGCTCCGAAGCCGCCGCCCCTATTCCCATGACCACCCGCCCGGCGATGAGCGTGCTCGAATTGGGGGCCAGTGCACAGACAATGGCGCCCGCGCAGAAGACCCCTACGCCGCCGACCATCACTGATCTACGCCCGAGCCGATCTCCGAGCGTCCCACCCGCCAGCATGAAGCTCGCGAACACCAAGGCGTATCCGTTGACCACCCACTGGAGCGTGGTGACTCCAGCGTGGAGATCGGTTTGTATATCGGCGAGCGTTATGCTCACTACGGTCGTGTCCAGGAAGGTAAGGGCAGCGATCCCGCAAAGCACCGCTAAGGCCGCAGCCTGAGAGCGGGAAGCCCTCATCTGATACCTCCAGGTCCGACTTCTCCCCTCCGCCCTGGCTCTTTGTACACGCCCCGGCGTCCCCTCTTTATTCCCTGTCCAAACGAGACCGCCTCCGGTTCGACCGGTACGGCCGCCAAGGCCCAGCGTATCTCGTGAACACAAGACAGTGTCTGAAATATTTGCTCGCCATCGGCTCCAGGCCACCTTCGCCTGGGGAATATCCACAGACGAAGGTGGTTAATTCAACCTGACGCTAGCAGGACGACCCAAGCGGGCGGAGGAGGCGATATGACTGCAACTACATCCGTGAGCTGGGATCTAGATCACCTGCGGGAGCTGTTGGATCAAGAGAAGCAAGAGACCCTCGCACACATAGCTCAAGTCGAATCGGAGCTAGAAGCCACCCTTGAGCAACCCGACGCCCCACTGGAGGTCCAATTCGACGAGGAGTCAGGAGAGGGTGCAGCGACGAATGTCGACGTGGACCGCAATCGTGCGCTGCTCGCAGCGCTTCGGCACAAGCTCTCGGAGATCGAGGAGGCCTTTTCCCGCATGGAGGACGGTACCTACGGATTCTGTGAGCACTGCGGCGAGCCCATCTCTGCTGAGCGCCTGGAAGCCATGCCGACCGCGCGCTCTTGCGTGCGCTGCAAGGCGGGCGGACTTTGGGCTCGGGTACGTCGTTAGTCGTAAACGGTCACGAAATCGCCGGTAGAGACCTCTCCGGGGGTTTCTACCCTTGCCTCGAGAGCCACTAGGCGATAGCGGGGAGTGGACTCTCCCACCGAGAGCTCCGATGTCTCTGGGCGAAAGAGGGCTACCTCTTCCCCGAGGAGGATCCTCTTTCCCTCCCAGGCTTGGGCAAGGAGGGGAGATTCCACCAATAGGTCAAGGTTTGCCCGCGCAATCAGCTGAGGAAGCTCTGAGGCTGATACTCCGGTCCCGAGGAGCGATCCCGTGGTCGTCAGGCGTATAGTGCCACCCGGAGCACAATCGGCGCCCGAGGCATCTGTCGCCATCACCTTCGCGTCCAAGCCAAGCCAGGTGCTGAGCGCCTGATCCAGGTGACACCCCACGCCGCGCAGAGTTGCACCGTTTGGCAGGCGCACGCAGAGGCCTCCCCCACCGTACCATGCGCGCACCTGGAGGAGCTTGGCCGAGAGATCTTCGCTTGGCGCACGTGATTCGGAGAGGCTCACCCTAAAGCAGCCGCTGCCCAAGATTCCAGCGAGTCCCACTATGACGCTGGAGCAGCGCTCCGGTGCCAGTCCCAGTACGGGTCGACGCCAGATGGCCATCACTCGGGGCCGAGAGGACGCTTCCCCCTCGGTCGATTCTGTGTCAAGGTGCTGGTTCGCCATCCGGCCATACAGGCTAAATTTGCAATTTGCAAGGCAAGCCGATCTTGGACGGGGAGCCGGAAATGGGCGACTACGAGGTGTCGAGGACCGAGGAGGAGTGGCGTCAGCTGCTCTCGCCGGCCGAGTACGCGGTGTTACGGCAGGCGGCGACTGAGCCGCCCTTTAGCGGCGAGTATGTAGATTGCCACGACGACGGCGTCTATGTGTGCCGGGCCTGCGGGGTGGAGTTGTTCTCCTCGGATGCCAAATTCGACAGCGGAACCGGCTGGCCGAGCTTCTTCCAGCCGCTGCGCCCGGACGCGCTCAAGCTAAGGACAGATACAAGCCACGGCATGGTGCGGACCGAGGTGGTCTGTGGCTCCTGCGGATCGCACTTGGGACACCTCTTTGAGGATGGCCCGAGGCCGACTGGCCTCAGATACTGCATGAACTCCCTCTCGCTCAAGCTCAGGCCCGCTCCTGCCTGATGGGGCCGATCCAAGCCTCCCAGGACAGGTTCCACCGCGGGCGCTTGCGGTGGGCCAAAAGACACCCCATACCGAGCACCACCGCCCCGGCCACCAGGTCAACTATGTAATGGTTGGCGGTGACAACCACTACGAAGCATGTGATTACCGGGTCCATCCAAACGGCGATCTTCATCCATCTGCGTGGCAGCACTGGGCTCAACGCGGCCGCGCACCACGCGGCCCAGGCCAAATGGAGGCTCGGAAAGGCTGCATACTGGTTGCCCGCCTCACCTAGGAGCAAAGAGTCCAGTCGGCCGGCACCACCGTAGCGCGCCATGGTGTCTACGAAACCGTAGCTTGCCGGGAGGAGCCTCGGCGGAGCTACCGGAAAGACAACGAAGATCACAAACGCAATCGCGGTGGTCCACGCAAGCGCGTCCCTCCAGCGCCGGTAGCGCTCCGGGTGACGGAAGAACAGCCACAGCAGTACGAAGATCGGCATGGCAAAGTGGACGGTCGCGTAGTAGTCGTTGCATGCCTCGATCAGCCAGCGCCAGGACAAAAACGCGTGCTGGACGGAATGCTCAATCGCCAGCCCCAGGTCTTGTTCGAAGCGGAGCTCGGCCTCGCCGTTGGCCACCGCTACCCGCCGTGAGCCAGCCAGGGCTTCTGAAGTGAGCTCGTAGACGGCGTCAAACGCCCCCACGACCGCAACCTCTGCCCACCATGGACGCCAGGCGGGTCCGCGCCGAGGCGGCGCCAGCCGACTCTCCTTTTCCCCTAGAAGCTCTAGGGTAGCTTGTTGACCTGCTTGCTTCACGCTAATACTCCCGCGGGCTGTGGCCGAACCGCTCTGTGTAGCCAGTGCCAGTGAGCGCCAAGTCGCCCAGTGGCACAGCACGAAAGCGGCGATGCCCAAGAGTATGTCCCAGCCAATGCCCCGCGTTGGCTGCGGGCCACCCGAGCCGGGCCTGCCTCAGCGATGCAGGTTGGCTTCAGAGCGGCTAGCTGTCGCTTGACGGACCAGCTCCAAGGCCAACGGGGCGAGGTCGCCTCCAATGCGCCACCAGGTCCATCGGCCCCTTCGCTCCCCCACCAAAAGGCCTGCCTCCTGTAGGACCTTGGTGTGGTGAGAGACGGTCGGCTGGCTTCGGCCGAGCGGCTCCTCCAGCTCACAGGAGCAGAGCTCTCCGCCCTCCGCCACCAGCAAAAAGAGCCTCAGGCGCACGGGATCGGCCAGGGCCCCAAAGACGCGCGCGACCTTGGCGGCCTCGCCCTCGCTGAGGCCGGGTGAGCGAATTGCGCCCAGGGCTTTGGGCGAGCATGAGTTGCCTTCGGTGAGCATGCCTTTTAGTCCAACTGAGTAAGAACGCGGGATTGACGCATCTCGATATGTAAAATATGCTCTGGATCGATGCCTATCGATTCTACAGATCAAAGCCAGGCGCGCCAAGTGCAGCCTCGTCGCCCCGTGGTGCTATTCGCCTGCGTTCACAACGCGGGGCGTTCGCAGATGGCGGCTGCATTCATGAGACGCTACGCGGCCGGTCGGATCGAGGTCCTCTCTGGCGGCTCGGAGCCCGCCGAGGCCATACATCCGAGCGTCCTCGAAGCGATGTCGGAAATAGGTGTGGACCTGAGAGGTGTGCGTCCCAGAGCATGGAGCGGGTCCGACTTCGAATCCGCCGACGTAGTGGTGACGATGGGCTGTGGCGAGGCCTGCCCCTACTACCCCGCCAAGCGGTACTTGAATTGGGAGATCCCCGATCCCAAGGACAAGTCTATAGAGGAGGTGCGAGCCATAAGGGACCGCATCGACCAGCTTGTGGCCTCACTGGCAAGGGAACTCTTAGCCAAGGAACCCGCCTTTTTGGCTCTCGGCCGAACCCAAGGGGGCAAGGGCTGAATCGTCCTCAAGAACGCTCCTCTGGGCCGTTGCCTGCCCCTTTTTGGCGAGCGGCCCGTCCAGCCAGCCGAAGTCTCGACAGCCAGTCCGGGGCATCTAGATCCTGGCGAAGCCGGGCTAGGTCCGCCGAGCAAAGCGGGGGGCCGTCGTGAGCCTCATAGAGTTCAGCCGGCAGTGACCAGGTATGAAGCGCCACGCCCGATGAGACGAGGACCTCTACTACTCGGCGCCCCGTGGGCTTAGAGATTGCCTGGCCGCAGCTGGGACAGCGGAAGGCGTACGAGGCTGCCTGGTTGGTGGAGCAGATCATGGCGGTGAGGTCGTCCACGCCGAGCTCAACATCGCCGCAGTTCGGACAGGTCGTCCTAATGGTGGCGCCGCTCCCCATGTCTCGACTCCTCCCTCTCGGGCCAGAGGCCAAAGCCGTTTGGTTTCTTCTCCGTTAGCATTCGGACGATTCCTAGCCCCTATTGAGGAGAGGCTCGAGCTACAGGCCAAACCAGTGGATCCGGCTCGGAGGCCAGATCCGGGCGATCACCTTGCCCACGATCAGCTTTTCGGAAACCGGGCCAAAGCAGCGGCTGTCATACGAAGAGGCACGGTTATCCCCCATCACAAAGACATAACCCGGCGGCACGTACTGAGGGGTTGTCGGACAAGAGTCGCCCAGGACCGTGCCTGGCGGCTCCCAGGGCTGGGAGATGAGCTTGCCGTTGACGAAGACCTCGTCTGTGTTGGGAGGCCCGAAAGACACATATTGGCCTGGGAGTCCGATCACCCGCTTCACGAGGTCCGCGATCCCCGGGTCCACAGTGTCACGTGGAGGGCGGTGGAAAACGATGATGTCACCCAAGTGGATGCTGCTGAAGTCGTAGGCCAGCTTGTCGACGAGGATGCGGTCGCCAATGTCGAGCGTCGGCTCCATCGACCCCGAGGGCACATAGAAGGCCTCTAGCACCCAGGTCCGAAGCGAGAAGGCCGCGCCAAGCGCGATCACCAAGATGACCAGCCACTCCCGGATCACTCTGATCCGCTTCCGGTGGAGGAGCTCCCTATCCTCCTCGGGCTCGCCGCTCGGCCGGTCGGTTTCTTCGCGGCCGAGAGAGGCGACCCGCGACGCCGGGCGTTCGGGCTTAGGTGGCTCAAAACCCGGTTCTGGGCGCTCCCAGCCGTCTAGGGGGGACCGAGAGGACCGGGAGCCGGTAGTTGAAATGGGGGGCAAAAACTCCACTGCGGCCCTAGGTTAGTTCCGAGGCTCACTTGGACCAAAGCACCCCATACCTAGAGCATCTCTATCAGCTTCTCCACCCGCTCGTCGTGGGAGCGGAAGGGGTCTTTCAGCATGATTGTGCGCTGTGCCTGGTCGTTCAGCTTGAGATGCACCCAGTCGACTGTGAAGTCCCGGCGGGCCTCTTTGGCTTTTCTGATGAACTCACCCCTGAGCCGGGCCCGGGTGGTCTGGGGGGGTTGCTCGACAGCCAGCTCTATGGCCTCGTCGTCTACTATCCTTTCCACGAGCCCCCTCCTCTGCATCCGGTAGAAGAGACCCCTCTGGCGGTGGACATCGTGGTACTGCAGGTCGATCAGGGCTATGGTCGGATGGGAGAGGGCAAGCCCGTGGCGCAGTCGATACTGCTCAATCAGGTTGTATTTGATTACCCAGTCGCACTCCCGGTCCAAGGAGGTGGGGTCCTTCTCCAAGCCCCCTAGGCAGTGCTCCCACATGGAGATGGCTCGAGCCTCCTCGGGGGGAACCCCTCGGAGTTCTGCGAATCGCTTCGCCCGTCCTAGGTACTCCCACTGGATCTCCAGGGCGGAAAGCTCCCGGCCGTTGGCAAGCCGTACCTTCTTCTTGCAGGTCGGGTCGTGGCTTATCTCACGGATCGCCCGAATCGGGTTCTCCAAGGTCATGTCTCGGAGCACGAAGGAGGGCTCCTCGAGCATCCTGAGCAGTACTGCTGTGGCGCCCACCTTCAAGAAGGTGGCATATTCGCTCATGTTCGAGTCGCCCACGATGACGTGAAGCCGCCGGTAGCGCTCAGCATCTGCATGAGGCTCATCGCGGGTGTTGATTATGGGGCGGCTTCGCGTCGTCGCAGAAGAGACCCCCTCCCAGATGTGTTCGGCCCGCTGCGATATGCAGTACTGGGGTCCCCGAGCAGTCTGGAGGATCTTGCCCGAGCCTGCATAGATCTGCCGAGTTACCAGGAACGGTATGAGGGCCTCTGCGTAGTGCCCAAAGTCGTCCCGCCTCGTCGTGAGGTAGTTCTCATGGCAGCCATAGGAGTTGCCGGCGGAGTCGGTGTTGTTTTTGAACAAGTAAACGATCCCCCGGATGCCCTCCTCCCGAAGCCTCGCCTCCGCCGAGGCCAAAAGAGCCTCAAGTATGCGCTCCCCGGCCTTGTCGTGGGCGACCAAGTCGGTCACCGAGTCGCACTCCGGGGTCGCATACTCGGGGTGCGAGCCGACGTCCAGGTAGAGCCGAGCGCCGTTCTCCAAAAAGACGTTCGAAGATCTCCCCCAGCTCACCACCCTCTTGAAAAGGTAACGGGCCACTTCGTCGGGACTGAGCCGGCGCTGGCCCCGCAGGGTGCAGGTGACGCCGTACTCGCTTTCTAACCCGAAGATGCGACGCTCCACAAACCCAAGGTAGCTTCTTTAGCGATGCCCCGGGCGGCGTTGGCTTTGCTCACGACAGTTCGCGGCGGCTTCTATGCCCGAGTTCTCTTGGCGCGCCTTGGCGCGGAAGGGATCATCGCGGAGGCAAGGGGCGAAATTGGAGGGCCCTACCCGCTCGATTCGCCCGTAGAGCTTTGGGTGGAATCCGACCAGCTAGAGGACGCTGCAGAACTGCTCGCCCAGGAAGGCGAGGAACTTGCCCAGGCCGGCCTGGAGGACTTCTTGGCACATCAGCAATTGGATTTTGCGTTGGCCGAGGGGCTCATGGACCCAGCTCGCCAGAGCCCTCCAGAAGAGGCTCCCTCTAAGACCCCCCGGAAGCCGTTTCGCTCGGCACTTTTCCGCTGGACGGTGGCCGGGGCCACTCTGGTGGCAGTGGGCTTAGCCACCTGGGAGGCCGTGGCTCACCCAGGTGGCTGATAGCTCTCGGTCCCTAGAGCGACTCCGCCACGGCCGCCACCTCTTCGGCTCCGAGCCGGGCGAATGCCCGCCTACCGTTCCGTCGGGAAAGGACGGCCACTTCGAGCTCTCCTGCCCCAAGGCGCCTCTCGGGGCCGGCCAGCGCCCTGATCGCAGCTCGCATCGCGGCCTGGCGATCCCAGCCAGGCTGGAACGCCTGCTCCATGCGGTCCTGAATGGTGACCGCGTCCCCTCCTAGCACGCTGAAGCGGTCCTCGTCCATCACGGTCCCGTCATAGAGGATGTGGTAGAGCTGGTCAGGCTTGGAGTCGATGCCGAGTTCCGCCACCAAGATCTCCACTTCTAAGGGTTTGATCTCGTGGGTGAACACCTGCCCCAAGAACTGTGCATAGACGTTGGCAAGGGAGCGCGCATCCACGTCCTCCCTCGAGTATGCGTAACCCTTGGTGTCCGCGTGGCGCACCCCAGCCACCCGCAACTGGTCGAACTCGTTGTAGCGACCCACTCCCGCGAAGGCGATGCGGTCGTATATCTCGCTGATCTTGTGTAAGCTCCTCGAAGGGTTCTCCGCCACGATCAAGATCCCCTCGTCAATAACTGTTGCCACGAGCGCCTTACCCCTGGCTATGCCCTTTCGGGCGTAGTCCGCCCGGTCCTTCATCGCCTGCTCGGGCGGGATGTAGAACTGCATGCTCATCGTGGCAGATTCCCCCCTTCGAGCAGGGCGGAGAAGCGATCTGCCACCTCGGTCTCCTCCACCCTCTCAAAGCCCTGCTCGGTAATGGTGGCCAGGCTCGGGTAGATGCCTCTCAAGAGATCGGGGCCTCCGGTTGCCGCGTCCTCATCGGCTGCCTCCCAGAGAGCGCGGATCGCGAGGTTCAAAGCCTCATCCCTCGATAGGCCTTCCCGCCAGCCCATCTTGATAGCCGTGCGCGCATCCCTGCCGCCCGAACCGGTCGCGTCGTGGTCGGCCTCCTCGTATCGACCCCCTGTCAGGTCGTAGGTGAAGATGCGACCCCTCTGCCGGCGCTCGTCCCAACCAGCAAAAAGCGGCACCACTACGAGTCCCTGTAAAGCAAGTGCAAAGTTGCTCCGGAGCATCTGGCTCAGCTGGTTGGCCTTGCCCTCCAAGGAGAGTGCAATGCCCTCCACCTTCTCGTAGTGCTCCAGTTGAGTCTGGAACAGCCTTACCATCTCCGACGCGGGCCCCGCCGCGCCGGCGATCGCGATCCCGGAGTAGCGATCCGCTGGGAACACTTTTTCGATGCGGCGATGTGCGATCAGATGCCCCTCCGTGGCGCGCCTATCTCCCGCCATCACCACGCCATCTCGGTAGCGGAGGGCGAGGATGGTGGTCCCGTGCGGGACTCCTCCCACCTCCGACTTAGCCCCGGCAACAATCGCAGAGAACGGGTCCAAGCCCTGGCGTTCCAGAAGGCGCAGGAAGCTTGGACCCGGATCGTCTCCAGGCGCAAACAAAGGAAGACTCATCGGCCGGACCATACTTGCCCTGAGGCCTAAGACCTGCAAGCCAGGATCACTCGCCACCCTTCTGCACGTAGCTGCGCACGAACTCCTCTGCGTTGTCCTCCAGAACCTCGTCGATCTCGTCCAGGAGCTCGTCGAGCTCCGCCTTCAGCTTTTCCCCCTTGTCGCTGACAGCAGGATGGTCCTCTTGCTCCTCGACACTGGAGCGGTCCTTGGCTGCCTCCCCTTGTCGGCGCTTCAACTCACGCTCTGGCATCTCTCACCCCTTTCGCGCGAGATGTTACGAGCCGAGGCGGGTCAGGAGGTCTGCGGCATCCCTGCACCCCTCGAACAAAGCTTCGGTCATCTCGGCTGTACCCTTCAGTGGCTCGAGCATCGGCACCCGTCTCAGTGGGTCCTCCCCAAGGTCGAAGACAAGCGAGTCCCAGTTCGCTGCAGCGATGGAGCTGGACCAGCGTTGTAGGCAACGGCCCCGGAAGAAGGCCCGCGTGTCGCGAGGCGGCTCATGCACCGCCTCCGCCACCTGCTCCTGGGTCACCAGGTGCTCGGTGTGCAACTTTCGAAAAAGCGACTTTTGTGGCCTGAGATCGTGGTATTGAAGATCCAAGGCCATCATCCTGGAGTCTGCCCAGGAACATCCGTGTCGTTCCCTATAAGCCTCCATAAGGGAGCGCTTTGCCACCCAGTCTAGTTCCGCCGCCAAGGAGCTGTCTTTGGATTCGAGGCGGCCTAGCACTGACTCCCAACGTGCGAGGACCGCTTCGCCTTGGCCACCCAGGAACTCGAGCCCGTAGGACTCTGCATATTTCTTGGCGGTGTCCAAGAGTTCCCACTGGATCTCGAGGGCGGTCATGGTTCCACCGGAGACAAGTTCCAGAGAGGCGCGGAGCTCTGGGTCCCGCGACACGGTCCTCAGCGCATGCACCGGCTTGGCAAGGCTGAGATCGCGCCGCGGCGAGAAGTCGTCTTCGATCATGGCCAGGATGATTGAGGTGGTGCCAACTTTTAGAAAGGTGGCCACCTCGCATAGGTTGGCATCCCCCACGATCACGTGGAGTCTCCGGTATTTTTTGGGATCTGCGTGGGGCTCGTCCCGAGTGTTCACGATGGGTCGCTTCAAGGTGGTCTCCAGCCCGACCTCTTCCTCGAAGAAGTCCGCACGCTGCGAGATCTGGAAGTCGACGGGGTCCCCTCCTGGAACCTCTGAGCCGACCTTGCCCGCGCCCGTGAATATCTGGCGGGTAACGAAGTGGCTCATCACTCCCGCGACCACTCGGGCAAAGGGGACGGCACGGTCCATCAGGTAGTTCTCATGGCACCCGTAGGAGATGCCTTTGTGGTCGGAGTTGTTCTTGTAGATGACTATCTCTTGGTCGGGAGGAAGCAGCCTGTTGGCGGCGACCATGGAGCGAATCAAGATCTCCTCGCCCGCCTTGTCCCAGCGGACCAGGTCGAGCGGATTGGTGCACTCTGGGGTGGAGAACTCCGGATGGGCATGGTCAACGTAATAGCGCGCACCGTTGGTCAGCACCGCGTTCACGAGATGCGTCTCCACCAGTGGCGCGGCGGAGTCGGGCCTTGAGAAGCCCCTTGCGTCTCGACCTGGAGCCTCGTCTTCGAAATCCCAGCCGACCTTGCGGTTGGTCTCGGCTATGTAGGCGTTGATGAGCAAGGATGAGGCTGCGACGTGGTTAGGGTCAGCCACCCCATTCAGCTGGATGCCGTATTCCGTCTCGATGCCGCAGACCTTGGGTATGGCCACGATCGGACCCTACACCTTCGGGCCTACAGGTACTGCCCGGTAGCCACTCGCTCGATGGACCTGCCTCCAGATGCCGAGCTCCCTTCCGTGATCAGTGTGCGCACGTAGACGATCCGCTCCCCCTTCTTGCCCGAGATCTTGGCCCAGTCGTCGGGGTTGGTGGTGTTGGGCAGGTCCTCGTGCTCCTTGAACTCCTGCTTGATGGAAGCGAGCAGGTCGTCCAGGCGGATGCCCTGGCCGTTCCCGGCGATTGCCCTCTTGATCGCCAGCTTCTTTGCTCGACGGACGATGTTTTCAATCATCGCCCCTGAGGAGAAGTCCTTGAAGTACAAGACCTCCTTGTCGCCGTTCTGGTAGGTTACCTCCAGGAAGCGGTTGGAGTCGTCCGTGCTGTACATCTCCTCCACCGTCGCCTCGATCATTGCCGCAAGCGCCTTGTCCTTGTCTCCTCCACCAAGCCGCTGCACCTCGGCGGGGTCGATTGGAAGCGACGGCTTCAGGTAGCGGGCGAAGATCTGCGCCGCCGCATTGGCGTCTGGGCGTTCGATCTTGATCTTTACGTCGAGACGTCCAGGTCGCAGAATCGCCGGGTCGATCAGGTCCTCCCGGTTGGAGGCGCCAATGACAATCACGTTGCGAAGCGCCTCCACCCCATCTATCTCGGCCAACAGCTGTGGCACGATCGTGGACTCGATGTCTGAGCTGATCCCCGTTCCCCTGGTGCGGAAGAGGGAGTCCATCTCGTCGAAGAAGACGATCACGGGGACGCCCTCCTCCGACTTCTCCCGGGCCCTCTGGAAGACGAGCCTTATCTGGCGCTCCGTCTCGCCCACGTATTTGTTCAAGAGCTCGGGGCCCTTGATGTTCAAGAAGTAGCTCTTGGCGGAGGCGTTCCCGGTGTGCTCGGCCACCTTGCGGGCAAGGGAGTTAGCTACTGCCTTGGCGATCAAGGTCTTACCACATCCTGGAGGACCGTAGAGCAGAATCCCCTTCGGCGCCGGAAGCTCATACTCGTTGAAGAGGGAGCGGTAAAGGAAAGGTAGCTCCACAGCGTCCCGAATGTCTTCGATCTGGCGGTCCAAGCCACCTATGTCCTCGTAGGTGACGTCCGGCACCTCCTCCAAGATGAGCTCTTCGACCTCGGGCCTGGGCAGGCGTTCCAACAAGAGCCCAGTACGGCTATCCATGAGCAAGGAGTCCCCTGGTCGGAGCTTTTCTCCGATCAAGAAGGCCGAGAGCTCGCAAACCCTCTCCTCGTCTGCCCGGCCCATTACTACTGCGCGGTCTTCGGAGAGCAGCTCCTTTAGGGTTACCACCTCGCCGCTGCGTTCCCTCTCGCCGGCCAGTACCACGTTTAGCGACTCATTGAGCACGACCTCCTGGCCGCGGACCAAGGTGGCCGGGTCAATGGCCGGATGCAGCGAGACCTTCATCTTGCGCCCGCTAGCGAACACATCCACCGTTCCGTCCGGATTGGCCTGCAGGAAGGTCGCATACGCCGAAGGCGGCTGGGTTAACTTGTCCACCTCCTCCCGGAGCGCGGCTATGTGGTCCCTCGCCTGCTGGAGGGTGAACGTAAGCTTCTCGTTCCTCGATACGGCCTGGGCCAGCTGGGACTTCGCCTCGGCCAGTCGTTCTTCCAAGCTGCGGATCCGCCTCGGGGCCTCCGCGAGCTGCTCGCGCAGAGTCTTGATCTCTTGTTCGAGGGCGGCAATACGGGCTCTAAGGGCCGCCTGCCCCTCTCCCCTCGTCGTGTCCTCGGGACGGTTCGTGGGGATCACCTCCTAGAAGCGAAACTACACCGGCTGGCGGCCTGTCGTTGGCACTATCTCACTCGAGAGAAAGAACTTCACCGAAAAATCAGGCTTGCTCCCCCCACTCCAGCTCGCCAGAGGTGCCATGGCGGTTGCCCACAAACTGCCGTCGCGTGCCTCATCTTCGGCGACCTGCTAGCTTTTATATAGTCGACTGCGGGCATACTCGACCGCTGGCCTAGGAGACAACTGGATGAAGGTTTGGATCGACCAAGACCTCTGCACTGGGGACGGGCTGTGCGAGGAGATCTGTCCAGCCGTGTTCACCCTGCTAGACGACGGCTTGGCCTACGTAAAAGAAGGGGACCACGTCTATAACCCAGGCGGCTCGTCGGGCCTGGCGGCCGTTCCTGCCGAGCTTGAAGACGCGGTGCGGGAAGCGGCCGAGGAGTGCCCGGGGGAGTGCATCTTCGTAGAGGAATAGGCCTCGTCGGGCAATTGAGGGCTCGCTAGACGCCGTAGGGAATTGCTGGCGGCTTTTCGCCAAGAAGCAATTCCCCTCCTCGTGCCTCGAGGCGGAGCAGCTCTTGGGATGCGGAGCTCAGTCGGCAAGGCGCCTGGCTGTGGTGAGGAACGCTGTGTGCGCCACCATTCGGTGAGCGGGCCGAGCGATCCTCCCCCCAACTTGCCAGTCCCTGATCATCACCTCAAAGGTCCTCATCAGGCCGAAGCGGTGCTGCGCAAGCGCCTCCACGAGCAGGCCAACCTGCGTCATCGAGGGTAGATAGGAGAGCAGGATGCCGCCCGGCCTCAGCGCTCGCTCGGCATGCGGCAGCGTCCTATGGGGCTCTGGCAAGTCCAAGAGGATGCGGTCCACTTCGGTCTCTTGGATGCCCGAGTAGATGTCGGCCAGGCGGATCTCATAAGGCCATCCGCTGCCAATGGCATCTCTCACATTGGCAAGTGCCCGGTCTGCAAAGTCCTCCCTCAGCTCGTAGCCGACCACGGATGCCCCTGCCCTTAGCAGGGCCATGGAAAGAGCACCTGAACCCACCCCGGCCTCGATCACCTTGGCGCCAGGAAAGATATCTGCTTCTATCAAGATTGCGCCCAAATCCTTTGGGTAGATGACCTGTGCCCCCCTGGGCATGCCGATAATCAACTCGGCCATGGTCGGCCGAAACGCCAGGTATTTCGCACCCCGCTCCGAATGAACCTCTGAACCCTCTAGACGACCGATCAGGTCGTCGTGGCGCACCACGCCAGTGTGGGTGTGGTGAATACCGCCTAGCCGAAGCCTGATGAAGCTCCGTCGACCCTTCGAGTCCACGAGAAGCACTCTCTCTCCCGGTCGGAACTCTCGCGTTGGCCGATTGTGCTTTTTAGGAGCTTCGGGCTTCGATGCCAAGGCCTCCTCGCCGAGACCCGACCGGTTTTCTGGAGGTCCCTCTTCGTTCCGAGACAGACGCAGCACTACGTCCTCGCCTCGGCCGAAGCCAGCTTCCTCGAGCATAAGAGAGCTATTTGTTGGCCTGGCCAGCCAAACTAACTACTTGCACGCCCTGGCCATCCCGGAGGTGCAGGGTCAGAGCTCTTCCCCGCCGCCTGGCAAGGCGGTGCCAGAGCCAAAGAGCAATTCCGGCTCCAAGCCAAAATCTGTTCCCTCGCCAAATGCCTCTGGTTAGAGCCGACCGGGCTACTCGACGCGCCGTCTCGCTAGATGGGGACACGACAGCTCGAAAAAGGTCCATCCAGGCGCGTCCAGAGGATTGATCCTTCTCGGAGCCCCAGAGGGAAGTTTTCCCGCCAGTGATCAACCTAGGTCTATCGAGCATCAGATACGACGGACCTCCACC
>OGCG01000753.1_pt1 | contig 18414 bp, 17 predicted proteins | sample 1570061 | NCBI WGS metagenome assembly OGCG01 (sample SAMN06268698, study PRJEB24515) | hot springs metagenome | isolation source: Joseph's Coat, Yellowstone National Park, Washington, USA | place: USA:Joseph's Coat, Yellowstone National Park, Washington, USA
GGCGAATGCCGGAGCCAACGATATTTCATATTTAAAGTTGATCAAGTATGAGATTCCCAATCAAGTTGGGAATGACATTACGGATAAGTTCCAATGCGATTCCGGTTCTTCGACCGGAATGACAGAATACTTGAAGTGAACGTTAGAGTCTTGTTTTTAGGCTCGCAGGCCGGAATGACAAAAGGCTTGAGGATGAAGGAACTGAATATCACAGGCACGATTAGGGGCGAAATTGCCCTTAACTTTTTCGTGCAAGAATTCTCCCACCCTCAAGTAGTGGAATACGTCACAGATCCGAACTTCTAAAATGAAAGTATTGAAGTACGAAGAGGCCAGCGGCGATGACAAGCAAAATTGAAAAGGTAAGCGCACCGAAAGATTGTTTGGTAAGCACGTCTTGTCCGCCCATATACTGAAAAAAGTCAAGAAATTTAGTTTGTTCGAAAGCACCTGCGGTCAGAAATCCGGCAAATATTACTATGTCGAGCAGTATAGGTTTTGCCTGACTTGAAAAAAGCATTGATGTATATGCACCTATCTGATAAAAAAGTACAGCACCGGCAACTGCTCTTGCAGTCCATATCGCAACCATGGTACCTGAAAGGTTATATCCCATTGCCAATGAAAGAAAATAATAAAAGAATCCGCCTATAATCACAATCGCTGCTGTCCATATGTAACCTGCAAAAACTTTAGATGAAAATATTTCCCATCTTGTCATTCTTCCGGCCATGATATAAAAGGTTTTGTGTTCTTTGTCTTTTGAAAACAGAGAAAAACTCATCACAATTGCAACGATTATCGAAAGAAAATTGTAATTTGCGCCATACCATTCCGCATACGAGTAAAAGTTGTAATTGGATAAGATGGCGTTGAGACCCTGCTGACCAATAGGATTATTTTTTAAATTTTGCTGAACTTCGGGAGATCCAAAGATACCCGTCACAAAGTTATGACTTAAGACGGGAACAAGAGAAAGCGCAATTAAAACGGCAATAAGCACTATCGCTCTCGTCAAGTTTAATTTGAATTCAACTAATGTCATTTGATCTCATCCTTTCTTACGAGGTCAAGAAAAGCTTTTGAAAGATTTTCTCCGTTGGCCCCTTTAAAGTCTGCCATCGTACCCGTATAAAGAATCGTTCCGTTTTTAAGGATCAAAAGATGATCGCAAACTTCCTCAACTTCTGAGAGTATTTGCGAAGAATAAATTATCGTCTTACCTTCTTTTGCGATATCTTTAACAAGTTCAAGTACTTCTGCTCTTACAACAGGATCGAGCCCTAACGTTGGCTCATCAAGCAGGTAAAGTTTGACATCCTGCGAAAGGGCAAGTGCAAGGTAAAGTTTGGTCTTATTTCCCTGGGATAGGGCTTTTATTTTTCTTTGATAAGTCAAATCCAATCTTTTACAAATTTCATCAAATTTTTCTTCAGAAAAATTAGGCGCAAAAGCCGAAAAATAATCCCTCATTTTTGACACTTTCATCCAATCGTAAAGATTTTTCTCTTCCGGAACAAAAGAAATTTCTTTGTTTCCATCCGGAAAAGGAACTTTATCCATCACACTTACAGTCCCATCAGTTTGTCTTATCAAACCCATTATTATCTTCAAAGTTGTGGTTTTACCGGCACCATTTGGGCCGAGAATCGCGAAGATACTTCCTGTCGAAACTTCAAAAGATATCCCATTTAAAGCCCTTACATCCCCGGAATAAACCTTCTTCACGTTATCAAATTTGACTGTCGTACTCATTTAAGCCCTCCTATGGTAAAATACTTAAAGTAATAAAGATTAATATACTAAATCTCTTTTAAAAGTGAAATGAATGAACAGCACGTATTTGCTGTCACGAAAGGCGAATGCCTGAGCCAACGATATTTCATATTTAAAGTTGATCAAGTATAACATAAAAAAGAGAACATGAGGGAAAAACTTCGTGGAAGAAAGAACACAAAAAAGTTTAAAGGCAGTTAAAATTGGAATTTACGGCAACGCTGTCCTTGCGGTTTTTAAAATACTCCTCGGAATTGTAAGTGGATCCATCGCCTTGATAAGTGATGGCGTGGACACGACTATGGATGTAGCAAAATCGATCCTTGTTTATCAGGGTATAAGAGTTGCAGGCCGTCCGCCAGATACGGAACATCCTTACGGGCATGGAAGAGCCGAGACGATAGTTGCAAACATAGTGGGCATTTCAGTTATCTTTGCGGGCTTTCTGATAGTTCAGGAATCTTTTGTAGATTTCGGTCATCATAATGTCATCGCCTTGATAATGATCGTCGGAGCCTCTGTCAGTATCGTTGGAAAATTTTTTCTTTCATATTACATGTTCAGGATGGGCAAAAGATTTTCAAATCAGGCCGTTATCGCGGATGCGAAAGATTACATGAGCGATGTTTTCGCTTCAGTCGCCGTTCTCGTGGGTGGTGTGCTTGTGTTGCTAACCGGAATGACGATCTTCGATCCAATTGCATCGATAGCCGTTGCAGTTTTGATCGTATGGATGGGTATAGACGTCATAAAAGCGGGTATTCCGGAGTTGATGGAGAAACAAGATCCAAAAATGACGGCGGTAATAGAAAAGATCGTCAAACAACAGGAATACGTCTTCAACCCTCATCTTATCAGAGTCAGAAAACTTGGATCGTATTACATAGTGGATATGCACGTTGAGATTCCCGGGAAAATGCGCCTTCAACATGTTCACAGCATAATGACCTCTATTGAAGACGAAATAAAAAAGGATTTGCCGGATGTAAAAGAAGTTACGATCCACGCAGAACCGATTGGTGGTGGAGAAGACGAATGGCCGGATATAAAAGAGTGATGTGAATGGAAGAAGATCTGAAAAAAAGAACGAGACATGTTATCATAGCATTTTCACTTGTCGCAGCAGTTTTTGTCTTTGGCGTTTTCGGTTACATGATAATAGAAAAATGGGACATCGTCGATGCACTTTTCATGACGGCGATGACTTTATCGACCGTTGGTTACGGTCTTCCAAAACCGTTGGACTACAACGGTTATTTGTTCACAACGATTTTGATCGTCATAGGAATATCGACATACCTCTACGCCATAGGAGTTGTTACCTCCTTTCTTTTAGATGGCGATCTGAGAAAATACATGAGATTAAGAAGGATGATGAAGATGATAGACAAAATGGAAGGTCATTGTATAGTAATGGGTGGAAGTGAAATAGGAAAGTATGTCATAAAACAGCTTGCCATGAGAAAACATCCTCTTGTTTTTGCCACACCTACTCCGACAAGAGTGGATGAAGTGAAAGCGATTATAAAAGATATCGTAAAAGAAGGCGATTTTTTGTACGTCGTGGGAGATGCCATGGATGAACAAACGCTTACCAAAGCGGGCATAAGCAAAGCATCCACGCTGGTTGTAACGTTATCAGACGATTCTTTGAACGTTTATGTTTCTTTGATGGCGAGAAATATGAATAAAAGCCTTAAAATAATAAGCGAAGCCGACAACGTAACGGCCATAAAGCGGTTAAGATACGCGGGAGTGGATAACGTACTTTCCGCAACGGAAATAGTCGGATCGAGAATGGCTTCTCTTGTGCTAAATCCGGCACTTCAATCTTTCATGGATATAATTCATCAATCGAACAACATTCATCTTAAGATGGAAGAAATACTTGTCAACGTAAGAAGTAACCTCGTCGGCAAAACGTTGAACGACTCGAATATAAGAAAAGAAACAGGATTACTCATCGTGGCAATACAAAATGGTACAGATTTCAAATTCAACCCGGATCCTTCAACCGTTATAAATGCCGGAGATATACTGGTTGTAATAGAGAGCGACGAAAGTCAATCAAAAAAATTAAGAGAAATGGCAGAAAAATGATCAAAAACGTCCGTCTTCTCCGACTAAAACGAACTTAATCCCAACCTTCTCACACGCACCATCGAGTTTCGGATCGTTTCCCATCATGGTGCAATTTTGAGGATCAACCTTTATCTTTTCACATATCTCGAGAAAATATTTTGGGTTAGGCTTGAGATAATGAGAATTTTCCATGAAAGTCACAAGCGCAAAATCGTCATCGTCAAGGCCCGCCCATTTCATCCTCTCTTTTATCGCTATTTCCGGAAAGATCGGATTTGTTGCAAGCACTTTCACTCCAGACAGGGCACGCATGTGATTTATCAGGCGATTGTTTGGCTTTGTAAGTGGTTTAAGCAACCTAAAATTGTTAGAATAGAAAACATCAAACCTTTTCTCGAATTCCAGAGCTTTTTTGCCAAATTTTTGAGATATCTTTTCCATGAACCTCTGATAATTATTCTCATTTCCGCCGTCAAAGATCATGTTCTCTATGATTTCTTGTATCGCATCTATGAGTGCTTTTGGATTAACCACATCTTTGAATTCCTGACCGACGAGTTCAAAATACCTGTTGTAAAAAATTTCTTCGTCGGATAAGAGCAAAGTACCATCAAGATCAAAAAGAAAGGCTTTCATTTCAATACCTCTGAAAGAATAGATTTTATTTTTTCAATTTCGATTTTTCCATTCCATCCACCTTGTGCCATATCAGAACGTCCTCCACCTTTTCCACCGAATGTTTTTGAAACGATCGATGCCACATCATTTGCCTTTCCATTTGTCGATTTGACTATCATTGTGACTTTTTCACCGTTTTCTTGAATCAGGATCACTGGACCGGTCGAAAATGTTTTAACGGCATCATCCGCAATGTCTCTCAAATCCGCGGGATCGAGATCGTGCGTTTGGAAAACAAGAAATTTTTTGTTGTTAGAAGTGGCGTGTGCTATCTCCTTTTTCAATTCTTCAAGGATGATTTTTTTTCTGAGGTTTTTATTTTCCGATCTCAGTGCTTGATTCTCCTCTATGACGATCTTTACCTTCTGATCCACTTCATCCTGAGTACACTGAAGATTTTTTGAAATCTCTGAAAGTGTACTTTTGTAGGCGGACAGTAATTCGATTGTGTTCAATCCAGTTATAGATTCTATTCTTCTGATTCCGGAAGATATCGCCCTTTCGCTTAAAATGAAGAATCCGCCTATCTGACCGACATTTGAAACGTGAGTACCGCCACACAATTCTTTGCTGAAGTTATCGACAATCACGACTCTAACTTCATCACCATATTTTTCTCCAAAGAGTGCCATTGCGCCCATTTTTTTGGCCTCTTCAAGAGACATTACCTTGACTTGAACAGGCGTCGCCTTTAAAATTTCAGAATTGACAAGCATAGTGATCTTACCGACTTCTTCATCTGTAAGTGAAGCATTGTGAGTAAAATCGAACCTTAGCCTATCGGGACCAACGTAGGATCCCGCTTGCCTCGCATGATCTCCAAGTACTTTTTGAAGTGCTGCCTGAAGTAAATGTGTGGCCGTGTGATTTCTCGCTATGGCCATTCTTTTGTCGAAATCAACCGTCAGATCAACTTCCATTCCAACTCGCAAAGTTCCGCTGTTAACCTTTACCTTATGCAAATGGAGTGTGCTTCTTTTGTAAGTATCCGTGACGGTCGCACTTCCATCTTTGAATTCACATCTGCCGGAATCCCCAACCTGTCCTCCCATTTCAGCGTAAAAAGGAGTTTTATCGAAGATAACCTCGGCTTCGTTTCCTGCCGTTACACTGCCAACTTCTTCTCCATTTGAAATCATGGCGATGACTTTTGAAAAAGATTTAAGATTTTCATATCCAACGAATTCAGTTTTAACATTTGAAAGAGATTCGTAAATGCTATCCACAAAAGACTGAAGGCCAAGATTTTCTCTCGATCTTCTCTTTTGATCTTCCATAAGTTTGCTAAAGCCATCAACATCAACGGTGGCCTTTTTTTCATACGCCATATCGAGCAAGATGTCCAGGGGCATACCGTAAGTGTCATAAAGTTTGAACGCATCCTCACCTGATATTTTTGAAGAATTAGAAAGTATTTTCTCAACAAGCGCAAGACCTTGATCAAGAGTTTTCAAAAATCTTTCCTCTTCGAATTTTATGGTTTCCATGATAAAATCTTTTCTCATCCCGATTTCGGGATATCTTTTGCCCATTACATTCTCCACAACGGGTACATATCTGTAAAGAAAAGTATCACGGGCACCTATGGATTTTCCGTACCTTACAGCCCTTCTTATCAAGCGCCTGAGCACATATCCGCGTTCCGTGTTTGAAGGAGAGACACCGTCGGCTATCAAAAAAGTCGCAGATCTTGCGTGATCCGCTATTATTCTCATAGATATGTCTGTGCCATTATCTCTGCCGTATTTCACAGAAAATTCTTCCTCAGATTTATGGATCAAAGGCATGAAAAGATCCGTTTCAAAATTGCTTCTGACTCCCTGCAAAACGGAAGCAATTCTTTCAAGGCCCATCCCTGTATCTATGTTCTTCCTTTTCAATTCTCCGAGGTTTCCATTTTCATCCTGATAAAGACCTGTAAAAACAAGATTCCATATTTCTAAAAATCTGTTGCAGTTGCATTCCGGTGTGCACTTATCCGGATCGGGACATTCTTTGACAGGAATTCTAAGATCGTAAAATATCTCCGAATCAGGTCCACAGGGGCCACTTGGCCCGACCGGCCCCCAGAAATTATCCTCTCTTCCCATTCTGACTATTTTTTTTGGATCAAGACCTATGATTTTTGTCCATATATCGAAGGCTTCATCATCATCTTTGTATATCGATACCCAAAGTCTATCCTCGGGAATTTCAAGGTTGGTAGTTAAAAATTCCCAAGCATACTCTATCGCCTCTTTTTTGAAATAATCGCCAAAAGAAAAATTTCCAAGCATCTCGAAAAATGTGTGATGTCTCGGAGTTCGCCCAACATTCTCTATGTCATTCGTTCTTATACATTTTTGAACGGTTGCAACTCTTGAATATTTTGGATCCTCAAGACCCCAGAAAATCTTTTTAAAAGGTACCATCCCAGCAACGGTGAAAAGCAATTGTGGATCATCAGGTATAAGAGAAATACTTGGAAGGATTTCGTGCCCTTTTGATTTGAAAAATTCAAGAAATTCACTTCTTATCTGCTCAGCAGATAAATTTTTCAAGATTAATGCTCCCTTCTATGAAATTTTCCGTTTCATCAAATTATAACAAATTATACCATACATCAAAAAACACACTGATATACTCATGATGTGCGTCAAGATTACAATAAATATTACAAAACTGTCATTTCGGCCTACGAGTCTAAAAACAAGACTCTAACGTTCATTTCAAGTATTCTGTCATTCCGGTCGAAGAACCGGAATCGCCTTAGAACTTATCCGTAATGTCATTCCCAACTTGATTGGGAATCCCATCCTTATGAAAAAGGCGATTCCCGCAATTTGGTAAACCGTATCCTTAGTGTCACCCTCGACCTGATCGGGGGTCGAGAATGACAGAGGAGTTTCTAATGACATTCCGGCAATTCTTTCTTATCTAAGCACGCCGCTTATCGCGTCAACGGGGCATCTCGTTTGACATAGGCCACACCCAAAGCAGGCATTTCCATCAACTTCGACATGATCCGTAACGGTTATCGCGAAGTACGGGCAAACGTATTCACACATCTTGCAAAGCGTACACTTATCAGTGTCTATCTGTGGATTCATAACGACGAATTCGGCAGGCTTTTTCTCTAATTTGCTCCCTATTGCATCCTTTACAGACGCATACCCGCGCTTTTTCAAAGTCAATTCAAGGCCGCTTACGATCCTCCTGTACTGTTCTTTACCGTATATCAAAGCAGAAGAAAGCATTCCAACGGCCGATGCACCAACTTCCAAAAAGTCAACGAGATCATCTGACGTTCTGACTCCACCAACACCTATTACAGGAAGATCTACTTCCTGCTTTATGCGCAAAACTATCGAAAGTGCTATGGGCTTGATTATCGGGCCTGAGATCCATCCGTACCTGTTTTCAGATCCAAGAGTTGGATGACCGAATTTTGGATCAACGTAATATACAGGGCCGAATGAATTAACCGCAACTATGCCTGTCACACCGACCTTTTTCATTTCTTTTGCGAATTCCACCGGATCTGGCATATGGGGACTCACTTTCATGAAAACCGGTTTGCCTCCCAGATCAACGGCCGTTTTTGCGATCTCGATTATGGGGCCTATATCTTTTCCAGTGTAATGTGTTGATATTTCAAAGGCATCGCCGAACTCTTTCAGCCTCGGCACAAGCCATTCCATCTGTGACTTAGTGTATCCTATACTTATGATCTTCGGCATCTTCAAAGACTGAATTCCTGGCAAAAACTCTTCTATCCATCTATCGGGGCCATATTCTGACCAGAGTTCGGCGTTGACAACGTAATCCTTCGTTGCAACTATGCACGGTCTTGGAACTTTCGCCGCTTCCGTCGATATCGTTTTTGTGACCATTCCTCCAACGCCTAATGAAGCGATGTACCTCATTTTTTGATCATCGCCAGTTAGAGGACCAGCCGCCGGTAAAAGAGGATTTGCAAAGTGCATTCCAGCTATTTCGGTAGAAAGATCCATTTGAAACCTCCTTCATTTTCTCATAAGAATGAGATTCCCAATCAAGTTGGGAATGACATTATGGATAAGTTCCAAGGCGATTCCGGCTCGCAGGCCGGAATGACAGAAAACTTGAAATGATGTTAGGGCCTTTTAGGTTCTTCGACCGGAATGATATTAAATTGAAAGTCAATTATTTCTTCCAAAGAGATTCCGCAACTCTTCTGGAAGTTTTCCTCACTTCGTTCTCATCAAAGACCTTTATCACGTTGTCCACCATCAAAGGCTTTCCAGCAACGTAAAGAGAATTGACACGGGCTTCGGTTATACCGAAAAAAAGATGATCCCAAAAATTTTTTTCATTTATCGGCGTTGGAGGATCGTATTCAACCATAATCAAATCGGCTGCGTATCCTGCTTTTATCTTCCCAAAATTCACTTTCAAATGATTAGATGCAAGTTCAAAAGTATTTTCAATTATCGATCTGAGATCAGACGTTGAAAATGCCGTTGAAGAGCCGTGAAGTACTTTCTGACCTAAAAGTGTCGATCTGAGATCAAATGCGGGAGAAAAACCGAAGCCATCATTTCCCATAACCACCTTTGCGCCATGCAATTTAAACATCTCAAGATCTGCAATCCCAACACCGTTGTTCATGTTGGACTGTGTGGCGTTTGCTATGTATCCTTTGTTTTTGGATATCAAATTGACTTCCGACTCATCTATGTGAATACAGTGTGCGTATATCGAATTCGGAATGGTAAGGCCGTAACTTTCCAATCTTGGAATTATCCTCATTCCATGATCGTTTATCGAATAAAGTTCATCTTCAATTCCTTCGGCAACGTGAATGTGGATCGGAATTTGTCCATCACATGCCTTTGAAACTTCTCTAAGTGTTCGATCTCCAAGCGTAAAGGAGGCATGTAAACCCATCATTCCGGCACTTTTTTCGTTGTGATTGGATTTGACAAAATTAACATTTTCTTCTATCGACTCGATCTGGGTACCATCTCTGTCGCTTGTTTCATGGCAGAATACACCACGCATGCCGGCCACATCGACGATGGACTTTTTCAAAATAGAAAGAGAGCCTTTCACGAAATTTTGGCTCGAGTGGTGATCGAAGATCGTCGCCACTCCGGCATGTATGAACTCTGCAGCAGCAACATAAGCACTTGACTCTATTTCGGAGGGTCCTAACTTTCTGTCCAGTTTCCACCAGAGTTGCTCCAAAATTTGGGTAAATGACATTGGATTGAATTGCAGACTCATTCCTCTCGCAAGCGTCGAATAGACGTGCGTGTGTGCGTTGACCCACGCTGGCATGACAAGCATTCCATGTGCATCACGATCGACCTTTGATGTCAACTCATCCATCCTGCCGGCTGAGATCACATGATCTTCAAAAGAAACATAACCTTCCCTTATGAATTCATCTCCCGTATAAACCATGGCATTCCCGATCGTGTATGCCAAAAGACTTTCCCCCTTCTTACAAACTTACCTCTTAACCGTTTTCCGACAAATTGTCCATCTTTGACAACAAATCTTCCTCTCGATATGACAGAAACGAACTTTCCAGTCACATTTTTCCCTTCGTATGGCGTGTAATCTGCTTTCGTATGCAGGTTTGATATGCCAATGGTCCATTGAATCGACGGATCGAAAATTGCTATATCCGCATCGGCACCTATGACGATTTTCCCTTTATTCTTAAGGCCAAAAGTCTCGGCCACGTTGACACTTTGTAACTTCACGAGATCGTTAACGTTTTTTTCTGAACGGTTCTTGTTGTAAAGCAAAACAAAGGAAGTCTCAACTCCACCAATTCCATTTGGCATGGAATCGTAATTGAGCCTGTTCTCAAATTTCTCCTCTTTTTTAAATGGACAATGATCCGTTCCAACTGTCGAAATCGATCCTTTTTCAACCGCTTCATATAAATAAGATGATTCCAAACGTGATCTTAAAGGAGGTACCAGGGTGTAAAGATAAGCATCATCTTTTTCATACAAAGCGTCATTTAGCACGAGATATTGAGGACACGTTTCAAGTCTTACATTTTCAGAAGCGTTTAATTTTTCTATCATTTTCACGGAAAGTCCGCTTGAGTTGTGAACTATGTATGCCTGACCATCTGTCAATTTCGCGATTGTCGCTATACTCATTGCAGCGGCACCTTCAGATTCAGAGGGATGCAAAAATGGCAGATCTTTTGGAAGATGTTTCCCATTCTTCGATCTGTAAAGTATCATCGCATCGTCTTCGGCATGAAAGGTCTCAATTATTCCATATTTTTTCGTGATTGCAAGTAAATCCAAAATATACCCGTTACCCGTCATGCGATTTGAAGTGCTGTAAGTTGTGAAGGTCTTTATGCTGTTTATGCCTAAAGAAAGTGTGCGCTTAGCAAGGGTAACCGGATCGATATCCGGATGGGCTATCGTCATATGAAAGGTGTAATCTATGTGAGAATTTTTCGCCTCTTCCAATCTCTTTAAGAATTTTTCGTCTATCTCATTTTCGTGAGTAACGGGATCCAAAAAGTCTATGTAAGTTGTAATTCCACCAAAAGATGCGCTTATAGAGCCTGACTCGAAATCATCTGCCGATCTGTATTTGCCCAAAGAAAGCGCAAAATGCACGTGAGGATCTATAAGGCCTGGCATGATGTACATGCCTACCGCACTGTACTTTTCTCTTGTCTCTAAATCATCAGAGGTGATCGCTGTTATGCGACCATCTCTGATGTATATATTCGCTTTGTAAGATTTAAAGCCATCAAAGATCTTTCCACCGATGATGCCTAAATCGTTCAAGGCCTTCCTCCCATTGTCAAGGCCATGACAGCTTTTGCCGTGTGAAGTCTGTTCTCTGCCTCGTCCCAGACGATAGAGTGCGGTCCGTCTATCACGGAATCAACGACTTCTTTTCCTCTGTCTGCCGGCAGTGCGTGCATGTAAACCGAATGTTTATTCGTAAGACTCATACGTTTTTCATCGCATATCCAATCCTTGTGTTTCGCGGCCTCGGCCCATATCTTATCCTTGTACTTTGAGGCCTCCAAAGGATTTGGAATCGTGTAGAATCCTCCCCAAGATTTTGGAATCACGACATCTGCGTTTTTAAAGGCATCATCCATGTTGTGAGTTATCGTCAACTTGCCTTCACCATTTTTTGCATTTTCGTGTGCCTGTTTGACGATATCCGGCATGAGATCAAAGCCTTCCGGATACGCAAGCGTTATGTCCATTCCATACCTTGCAAAAAGCAGGATCTGAGATTGTGGAACGGATAGAGGCTTGAGATGGCTTTCTGCGTAAGCCCAACTTATTCCAACTTTAAGTCCCTTGAGATTCTTCCCAAACCTCTCTTGGATTGTCATAAGATCGGCCAAAACCTGCATAGGATGGTAAACATCATCTTGAAGACTTAAAACAGGCACTCTTGAATTTTCTGCAAGATCTCTCAAAAATTTGTTTCCCTCTCCAAAGAAACAATTTCTCACCGCTATTGCATGACCGAATCTGCTCAAAACCTTTGCCGTATCGGCAGGCGTTTCACCGTGATGCGCCTGCATCATCTCGGGTACAAGGTAGTGCGCATGACCTCCCAACTGTGTTATACCGGCTTCTATTGAATTTCTCGTTCTTGTTGACTCTTCATAGAAAATCATGAAGACGGTTTTGTAAAGCAACCACGGAGTTAGTTCATCGCGTGCGAACATCCTTTTGAGATCGAAGGAAGTATCTAAAATCAGATCGATCTCTTCTTTCGTGAAATCCTGCGTTGTTATGAAATGCTTTCCTCTCAAGAGTGTACCCATTTTATCATCCCTTCTTAAGAATTTTTTGCGGAAAATATGCGTAAAAGGCAGCCGCTTTGACAAGATGATCTACCGGCGCCTGATCGTCTATTCCATGCGCGTATATCTCATTTGCAGGGCCAAATCCAACTGTCGGTATTTTGAAAAGGCCGGCCGTTGCAACACCGTTGGTTGAAAAGGTCCACTTATCGACCTTTGGTTCGGATCCAAACACCTCTTTGTACGTTTTAACCGCGGCATTCACGATATCAGAATGCTCATCCATAACCCACGTTCTGAAATATTTCTCCGAAGAATACTCTTTTCCCGTGTAAGCCTTTCCATGGTACGTGAGTTCTATTACCTCAGCCGCAACACCGGCCTCCTTTATAACCTGCTTAAATTCTTCTATCGCACTTTCTTTCGTCTCGCCTATCGTAAGTCTTCGGTCTATGTGTATCGTGCACTCATCTGCGACGGCATTTTCAGATGGAGACTTGAAGAAGATCTGTGAAACCACGACCGTACCTTTGCCTAAGAAGGGATCAACTTTGAGCTTTTCATTCAACTTTTCAATTCCCAAAATTATCCTTGCCATCTTGTAAATAGCGTTATCCCCGCGCTCTGGCATCGCGGCATGTGCGGACTTTCCCTTCGTGCGGATCTCAACTTCAACCCTGCCTCTGTGTCCCCTGTAAATGTTAAGATTTGTAGGCTCAGTTATCACAACGTAATCGGGAATGAATTTATCTTCTTTAACTATGTACTGCCAGCACATTCCATCGCATTCCTCTTCCATCACAGATCCAACGACGTAAAGTGTGTAATCGCCCTCCAGATGCAAATCCTTTATGATCTTTCCGGCATAAACCATGGAAGCCATCCCTGCCTTTTGATCTCCGGCGCCCCTTCCATAAATTATGCCATTTTCCATTTTACCCTTGAATGGATCGTATTTCCACTGGGTAGGATCACCTACACCGACAACATCTATGTGCGCATCCATAACGATCTTCGTCTTTCCGTTGCCTATCCTTCCAAAGATATTTCCGAGTCCATCCACTTTAACTTCATCAAAGCCAACTTTCTTCATCTCGGCCGAAATCCTATCGACAACGGCCTTTTCCTGCCCTGAATAACTCGGAATTGCAACGATATCTCTCAAAAACTGTGCAACATCCTTTTCATATTCCTGTGCTTTTTTTAGAACATCTTTTGGCGATGCCATTCATTTCACTCCCTTGAAGAATTCCACTATTTTATCGGCGATCTCGCGTCCAACCCTTCCCTGGGCTTCTTCCGTTGATGCGCCAAGATGTGGTGTTGCAACAACGTTGGGCATTGAAACGATCTGGCGACCTATTTCGTCTAAAGGCTCTGTCTCGAAGACATCGAGACCCGCACCGGCAATTTTACCGATCTTCAAAGCGTTTAAAAGTGCCTTATCATCAACGATTCCGCCACGCGCTGCATGAACGAAGATCGCAGATTTTTTCATCATAGAAAATTGTCCATCGGATATTATATGCTTTGTAGAATCGAGTAATGGAAGATGGACCGTTATGTAATCTGAATTTTTAAGGAGATCATTTAGAGGCACGAATTCAACGTCAAGACCACGTTTGTTTTGTATGACATCGTACGTTATAACCTTCATTCCAAATGCGAAACCTCTTTTTGCGACCTCAGCCCCTATATTTCCAAATCCAACTATTCCGAGTGTTTTACCGTAAAGTTCAACCCCATCAAGGTTCTTCTTCTCCCATTTGCCATCTCTTAAAGTAACAGTTCCAGTTACCAGATGTCTTGATACGGAGATCATGAAGCCAAAAACGAGTTCGGCCACGCTTATCGAGTTAGCCGTTGGTGTGCTCAAGACAATTATGTTACGGGCTTTTGCAGCGTTCAGATCTATGTTGTCGAGTCCAACTCCCGCACGTCCTATGACCTTCAACTTTTTACCGGCCTCTATGACTTCCTTTGTCACTTTAGTCGCACTTCTGACTATTATTCCATCGTACTCTCCGATATGCTTTGGCAGATCTTCTTTCGAGTATTCCCTTTCGTCCACATCTAAACTTGCACCCTTAAGAATCTTTATCGCATCAGGAGCAAGTGGATCGTTGACCAAAACTTTGAACTTCATGATCTCTCATCTCCCAAAAGCACTTCTTCGGCGGCCTTAACACCGACACCCATCGGCACTTTCTTTCCAAATTTGTTCATCGCCATCTCGATCGTCGCAATGGCAGAGATTATATCTAATTTATCAACATAACCAAGATTTGAAACCCTAAAAATTTTTCCCTTAAGTTGGGACTGGCCCTCAGAAAAGACCATGCCATACTCTTCACGGCAGAATTTCAAAAATTTCGATCCATCTACACCTTCCGGTACCTTCACGGCCGTGACAACATTTCCGGGTTTCTTGGCAAAAAGTTCAAGTCCTAAAGCCTTTACGCCTTTTCTGACGGCATTTCCGAAGATCGCATGACGTGCCCAGACATTTTCAATGCCTTCAGACTTTATCATTTCAAGGCCTTTGTTCAACTGGTAAACCAAATTTACCGCCCCAGTGTATGGAGTATCGGTGTAAGATTTTTTGTATGCTCTCAAATCAAAATAATATCTCGGAGATTTAACTTCCTCGATTCTTTTCCATGCTTTCTCGCCGGATACGGCAACAAAAGCAAGGCCTGGAGGCATCATGAAGGCTTTCTGTGATCCGGCAACGACCATATCAACGCCCCACATATCCGTTTCAAGAGGCTCTGCCAAAATTCCGCTTACAGCATCAACAACGAGCAACGCATTCGTCTTTCGAACGATTTCGGCGATAGATTTTATATCGTTAACGACACCGGTAGAAGTTTCACTCAAAGTTGTGAAGACAACTTTAACATCTGGATTTTGATCTAACAATTTTTTGATCTGTTCGGGCCTTAAATAATCCCCCCATTCGATGTCTAACTCTATCATATTGGCGTTGTATGCTTTGCACAGATCTGCCCAGCGCTCGCCAAACTTACCACCGACAACGGCTATGACCTTGTCGCCTGGATTTACCGTATTCGCCACCGCTGCTTCCATGGATCCTGTGCCTGATGACGCAAGGATGAAAACATGATCATTTGTTCTGAAAACACTTTTCAGATCATTTGACGCTGTTTCTAACATTTTTAAAAATTCTGGATTTCTGTGGTAGAGAGTTTCTCTTGCACCTTCGAGAAGCACATCAACTGGTACAGGCGTAGGCCCTGGAGTCATTATCCTTAATTTCTTTATCATGACAATCTCCTCCTCATTTTGAAAACATATACTAATACAAATTTTACCACTTTTTAGTGGCATATGTTCTCAATTACAGATAAGACCTTTTAGGTTCTTTGACTAAGATTGCAGAACTACATATCACACCTGTTCGAGGGAGGGGGATCGCCTTTATCCTGTCATTCCCGACCCCCGATCAAGTCGAGGGTGACACTAAGGATACGGTTTACCAAACATCGGAGATCTCGTCCATCCTGTCATTCCCGATACATCGGGAATCGCCTTTGATCTTTATGATATAATTTTCTAAACATTCGATAGGGGGAAATCTTATGAATTCAGGTTTCATATACATAATGTCTAATAAGTCAAGAAATGTTTTGTACATCGGGGTGACAAATGATCTTTTAAGAAGAGTTAGCGAACACAAAAATAGAATTGTTGATGGTTTCACCAAAAAGTATAACTGCGAATACCTTGTGTATTATGAATACTTTGAGAAAATTGATCAGGCAATAGAAAGGGAAAAAAGGTTGAAGAAGTGGGATAGGGAATGGAAATTTCAACTCATAAAAAGCATGAACCCAAATTTAGAGGATCTAAGTGATAAGGTAGAGTATTACTGAAAATGCGATTCCGGTTCTTCGACCGGAATGACAGAACACTTGAAATGGACGTTAGAGTTTTGTTTTTAGACTCGCTGGCCGGAATGACAAGACCTGCACATCACATGCCTGATCAGGAAAGGGATCGCCCTTTTTACAGCTGTCCTTTCACGATCTCAAAAAAAGTATTACCGTTTTGGTAAGTTCCTGTTAGGTACAGATCACTGCCATTTGCCATCACACTTGACACATTAACGGTGTTGTACGGCAAGTAAGATGACAGATCTATCGGGTTTCCCGTGAGATTGTATTTCACAAGATATGGTTGATTGTAAAGATTACCGCCTATCACAAACCATCCATTTGCTCCTGTTATACCGTTGTTTGGAATTGAGAGATCAGTCGCAAATGATGTTGATGATAAAGCGTTGAAATTCAAATCTGAAGGATCAAAACTCAGCATTTGGTAAAATCCATTTGACCATGTGGCCGTCGAATTGTTCTTTGACCAAATCAAAAAGTTCTGGCCGTTGAATCCTACCGCTCCAAGGGTGCCGGTGTAAAGAGGAAGATAATTGCTCAAATCTTGAAAAGATCCGGATGAGCTCAAATATCCTGCCACTCCGTTAGCCGGATAATAATTTGAATTATACCCATCAACAAAGTATTCATTTCCATCCCACTCTGTGCTGTTAACAACGAAATTGTATGGCACATTTAAAGAATTAAAATTATATGGACTTGATGGATTGTAAAGTAAAAGCGGCGTTTTCGATCCTGCACCACCGATTAAAACAGAAGTGCCATTTGTAGAAATTGAATTAAAGGTTGAAAAATTTCCAGCTGTGAAAGGAATATACTGATTCAAGGTTGTGAATGCATTATTAAAGGGATTAAAAGATGCAAAAATTGCCCCGTTGCTTCCAGATCCAGCGATGTAAAAGAGGTTATTGACAAAGGTCACGGACCTGACATTTTGAAATGAGAGTGATTGAATTTGTGATGATAGGTCCTGAAAGAAGCCATTTGAAATGTTATATTCTCCAATTGCTCCTGAAGCGTTGTTTAAAGTGCCAGCTAAAAGCACGATGTTATTGCCGATTGCCATAGAATTAACGGATGACCAGTTTGCAGGCATAGGCACCACATAAGTAAAATTCGAATTTCCAGGGATACACCCACTTAAAATGAACGCAACCGCGATTATCGTCAAAGTAAAAAGCAGGATCTTTACCTTTTTCATGGATACCACCTCCAAGAGTATTATATACTTTGTAAGGGTCAAATGCGATTCCGGCTCGCAGGCCAGAATGACAGAAGGCATAAGGGAGAATGACGGGACTGAATAATCACATGCTTGATGGGAAAGGGAATCGCATTTTTAGTAATAAAAAAACAAGCCCGTACATTCGGACTTGTTTCAAAGAAATACTTTCAAAATCTGGTAGTTGTAGATATTGTAACTGTTACAGGTATTTCGTATTTCCCAGGTGGTGTGTTATAAAATACGCTTCCAGACCAGATCAGAGGATCGGAAATCATATTTGTAGAGGCAGAAATTGAACTCTCATAATGCAAACCAGAGGTATTCATCCATTGCGGAAGATCTGCAGTATACGCAACGGTAACAGTTGCATTTGAAGAAACTGAAAGGTCAACAAGTTTTATGGTGTAATCACCCGGTTGAGATATGACAGTTGAGGTCGGATCTGCCAAAGAATATTTTAACCACTGAAGTACATTTACTGTTAAGGAAATAAAACCTTGCCACACCTTTGTATCGTTTCCAGAATTTGTTGCCGTTATAGTTATAGTTCCACCATAAGCTTTTGCTGGGATATTTTGGGGAATATTAATAGACATACTTATATAATTAGGTCTTCCACTCTCATCGTATGAAATTTGTGGATTATAGATGCTTATACTACCGAAACCGGTTATAGAACTTATTTCGTATGTCCATGTTTTGCCGTTGCCGGGTAAAAATTTGTTTGGTAAAGTTATGTCGATTGTTGCTAACCCAGGAGTAGAAACCGAAATTGAAGTAGAGTAATTCGAAGTTGAACTTACCTGTAAAGCACTAACGGATCCACCAACGGTTAAAAAATACACCTTTGATGAATGATTTGTCTGGATCAAAGTACCGGGTGAATTGGCATTAAAACTATTTTGAATTTCATTTTGTGCGTTAAGCCACCCATTTGCGAAAGAAAAAACAGTTAA
>OGCG01000756.1_pt1 | contig 18382 bp, 23 predicted proteins | sample 1570061 | NCBI WGS metagenome assembly OGCG01 (sample SAMN06268698, study PRJEB24515) | hot springs metagenome | isolation source: Joseph's Coat, Yellowstone National Park, Washington, USA | place: USA:Joseph's Coat, Yellowstone National Park, Washington, USA
TCAATGACGTGCAATACTTTACTTGTTCATGCAGGCGGATATACTGGAATATTAACTGCTATCGCTGCATGGTATACTGGATTAGTTCAAGTTGTTGCTGAAAGTTTAAATAAGAAAGCTCCTTTAGGAAGAGCTCCTCTATCATAAAACTTCAAATATTTTTATAAATAAATATGCAAGTGCTCAAACTAGAGAAAGCCGAAGATGTAAAAAAATTAGCTTTAAGGATTAATAAAGAGGCTAATATGGGAATTGATTTAAATAAGGTAGTTTTCTTAAGGAGTAGAAATTCTAAAACTTCCGCAATAGCTAGGACATTAACTTTGCCTCCTCAGTGGAGATACGTTCTTGGAGATAATGTTTTATACATTATTGAAGTAGTTTCAGAGAAATACGATAAATTAGAGTGTAGCGATAAGATTTTTGTAATAACCCACGAGCTTATGCACATTCCAAGAACTATGAAAGGTTTAAGAAATCATAATTATAAAGGATTTAAACAGATAAGGAAAATTAGTAAAGAGTTAGCAAAAGTGCTATGCTAAGTTCTCAACCAATTGAGTACTCGCTAGATTTTCTTCATATTTCTTTATTCTTACCTTCTCAACCCTACCATTCATGTAAAATAAAGCCTCTCCTACATCTAAAGATTTAACTACGTCTGCGACTTCTTTTGCCTTTAAAGGTAAAATTTCTCTATATACTTTTAGGTCTACAGGATGTACTACCTTATGAAGGAAATAAACTTCGCTCTGCGTTAAAACGTCTTTATTTACTCTAGCAGACCTTTGGCTAATCATTATCATTCCAATTCCTCTCTTTCTTCCCCTTAGTGCAAACCTAGTAATTTCTTCGCTTATTTTAGTCCTTTCACCTTGAGGTATGAACTCGTGAGCCTCTTCTAGAACTAGAAAAACGTTAGTCCTATAAATCTTTGATAAATTCCAGAACGAGTCAAGGAACTTAAAAAGAAAGTTAAAAGCCTCATCGTTCCATTCGTTCATATCAATTATTACTGACCTCTTTCTTTCTATCACGTCCTTCACTGCTACCTCAGGATCTAGGTTAAAATCCTCTATCCTTAGTGCTTCTTGAAAATCATACTCCCCATCAGGATCGATAACAACTAGGGGGAATCCTTCCTTAATGAGCTCTTTACCCAAAATTTTTGCAGTATTAGATTTTCCAGAACCTCTTATTCCAAGTATTGCTATGCATTTTCGAACTAATTCTGAAGAATTTAAAGGAAATCCTAAATCCATAATTTACCGTTAATAGATGAGGATTAAAAACCAAAGCACTATATATTACAATTTTCTTTTCCATTTTTATCGTTAATATTGATTTTTATAAAAATAATCTTATACGAATATCTATTTAATATTCTAAAAAGTTCGTAAAATAAGCAAAATATTTAAAATGCGGAATAATACTATTTAATTTGAGATGTCAATGGTTAAGATTTATAAAAAGGTAGACCTAACCGGAACATCTTGTGCAGGGCCTATAGGAGAATTAATGGGATTAATGGACGAAATAAACCAAGGTGAGGCAGTAGAGGCTTTACTCAAAGACGAGGAGACAAAAAACATGGTTGTAAACTGGGCAAAAACTGTAGGACTGAAAATATTTGAAGAGAGAAAAGAGGGAAATAACTTCGTGGTGGTGGTCGGAAAATGAAGAGAATAGTAATTGCAGGCGGAGGAATAGCTGGAACTATTGTTGCAAATAGGTTAGCAAGGCAATTATCACCGGAATTGGAGAAAGGAGAAGTAGAAATCATAGTAATAAATGCCTCAGATAGACATATTTATCAACCTGGCCAACTTCTAATTCCTTTCGGAGTTACAGATACGGGGGAAATAATTAGGAATGAAAAAGAATTACTTGATTCAAAGATAAAGTTAGTAATAAAGGAAATTAGTAAAATAGACGTTCAAAATCATTCGGTAATAACTGCAGATGGAACTGCATATAATTATGACGAACTAGTAATAGCCACTGGATCGCATTTGCAGTGGGATGAAGTACCAGGCTATAGAGCAGTTTACTCACCGTGGGATTTAGAAAGTGCACAAAAATTGAGGGAAGTCTTACAGTCCTTTACTGGAGGAACTGTAGTGATCAACGTAGCTAAATTACCTCACAAATGCCCAGTTGCACCTATGGAAATGACTTTAATGCTCGACGACTACCTAAGGAGAAGAGGATTAAGAGAAAAGACTGAAATAATATATACTTACCCTGTCCCAGGAGTTTTTGGAATTAAAACTACAAATGATGTAATGATAAAAATATTTGAAGAAAGAGGAATAAAAGTAGTATCTCCCTTCAACGTAACCAGAGTTAACCCAGAAGAGAAAACTATAGAATCCCAAGAAGGTGAAAAGTTAAAGTTCGATCTAGCCTTAGGAGTTCCACCTCATAAAGGTGCTAAAGTAATAGAAGACTCCGGTATCGGTGATAGAAGAAACTGGGTTCCTACTGACAAATTTACTCTTAAGATGAAGGATCATTCAGACGTTTACGTAATAGGTGACACAACAGATTTGCCAATTTCAAAAGCAGGCTCAACTGCAGATTTCGAGTCTTATGTTGTGGCAGGAAATATTGTTAATGACATAAGAGGAAATAATTCTACAAAACTGTTTGACGGCTCGGTATTTTGCTACATCGCTACTGGATTGGACTCAGGGACTTACATAAGGTTTAATTATAACTATCCTCCAGTACCTCCTCCTCCCTCATATGTTCATTGGTGGGGTAAGTTACTTTACAATAAACTATACTGGACAGTAACTGCAAAAGCAATAGTATGAGGTGATAAGGACGGCTGCAGTTGAAAAACTAACTTCTAAAATAGATGAACAGAAAGCAGAGGAACTTTCTAAGTTTTTAGATTATTTACCCACAATTAACGATTCCTTGGAAAAAATCAAGGAATTAAAGGAGAGCGGAGCTTTAGACGCAATAATAAACTTTTCTTATGCAATAAAATCGCTAAAAGATGCATTAAATGACGATTCTATCCAGAATTTGGGTAATATGTTATCTACATTTATGTTACTCTTATCCACTACCGGTGAACACGCCAACGATGTTAACCAAATCATTAGCCAGGCGAGTACTATTAACTATACAATAACAAAGCTAAAAGAACTAAAGGAAAGTGGAGCATTTGACGTATTGGTTAATTTTGCCTATGCACTAAAGAGCTTAAGAGATGCGCTAACTGATGATGCAATAACAAATATAGGCACTACATTATCTTTACTTTTAGATTTCTTGCCTAGAGCCCAAGAGTTCTTAAATTATGCATTAAATCCGTCAATATTAAAAATAATGAAGGCATTAAGCAGTGATGAGGCAACTAAATTGCTTACTAATCCTCCTAAGGTTACTTTAGGAGGGATAGTGAAACAAATGACAGACGATGACGTACAAAAAGGAATAGGCGTATTATTCGCAATAGCTAAAATTATAGGTAAGAGTTATTCTCAAAAATAGATATAAAAATAATAAAAATATTTTATTTTATATTAGTTTTTATAACTTATTGCTTTATTTCTTCTCTAATTTGTCTAGTAGTTCTTTTGGTGCGTCTTTTTCGCTAACTGCTCCTCTACCAGTCTTACCGTTGTCGTCGTAGGTGAACGATATCATTTTGCCAACTCTCCAAACCTTCTTTATCTTCGAAATATCTACTTCCTTCTCCTCTCCCTTATACTTGAACTTTACAGTAGTCATGTGAGATTACTTTGCGTCATTCCTTAAAAACTTTTTGGCGATATTAGGGAAATTTCTCATAAGATTACCTTAACTCTTTCCCTAAAACCTTCTTATCCCTATCTACCTTGACGCTCAAGGTAACGTAAAATTTTCTGACATAACAGAAATGCGAAAAATTTGATAATCCAACGGTATAGATTTCCTAGTGGAATGCAGAACAGAAAAGTGCGAGAAAATTATGAAATTCTTAGAGAGAAAAGAAGGAACGCTGCAGTTAATAAATAATGCTCCTAAGGCCTACCCAGGATTCAAAAATTACGTAAGGAAGAAGATTGAAGAGGAAGAAAAATTATTGGAAGGAGTGCTATTTGCGGAAGATATTATTTCGGCAATGCACAGCGGATATAAAAACGCGCTGGCCGGTTATCTGAGGTCAGCAGAGGAGAGTAATAGATTTATAATTGAAAGAGCTTCCTTGTCAATATTCGTATCTGCAACAGAAGAGAAATACCTAGAACTTCTAAAGGAAAGACAATGGCATGTATTAGTTGATGAAGGTTACATTATAAGGGCTGCAAGTGAAGGAATTGGGAGGATAAAGAAAGCCACGGGAAGAACACTAAAGTTAAACAAATATTCGGTTTACCTCATGGGTGCTCCTGTTTGCAGAAAACATTTGAAATTCCAAAAATACTCAATGAGCATAGATGAGTTGGAGGATAATTTAAGAGTGAGAATATCTGCAAAATGCAAATTCTGCCATAGGCAGGCTGATTATTTTACTTTAGCTATGCCAAAGGCTAGTGCATTAATAGGCTTGGCAGAATACATAACAGGAAAGAGTACAACAAATTTAATGAGAATTTATGCCAATATTTCTAGGGTAATACATCCTTACGGGTTTACTGACTTAGATAAGGACAAGGTGTTCACTCTATGGGCTAGAGATTTCTTAAACATTATTTCTGAGGTTAATAATCTCTTTAACCTTGTCGACAGTAGCAGAGGCAGCAGTAACAACGGGAAGCTTACCGGAAAGTTTGTCAAGAATGGGGAGAGTTGAAAGAATCGTACAGGCCACATAAATAGCGTCTGCGGAAGATTCTTGAGCAATTTTAACTGCATTTATAACTAGTTCGTGAGGAGTTGAAGCTATTGCAGGTCCTCCAGTTCTACCTAAGGCGATTGAGCCAACTACTTGAAATCCAAAGCCTTGAATCCATTTTATTTCATAATCATGCCTTCTCTGATTATAAGGAGTTACTACATAAACTTTCTTTGCTCCCAATTCTCTTAACCTATCTATTATAGCCTCAGTTGAGATAACTACTGGCTTTGAAAAGAATTTCTTTAGTCTATTCATGCCATCCCTATAAAATACTCCGTAAGACCTTGCATAAACTATCACATCGCCTTTCTCGACTTCGTTCTTTATTAAGGATAATTCCTTATACATTCTTTCTTGTTCGTCTTTTCTAATCCCGTGACCTGGGTAATACTTCATGTAAAATACCTTAACATCGTTAAACACCAGTTTAATATCGTTAGGCAAGGTAGGGTTTTCCTCAGAAAGTATTAAAGATATCATACAAAGAAGATAAAATTTTCAGGAATAAAACAGTTCCGTGGACATTATTTTTATAAATCATAGAGATCCGTTTCATCCTAATGCTGGTGGTGCAGAAAACGTAATTTATGAGATTGGAAAGAGGTTAAAAGAAGTCACTTGGCTATCAGAAAAAGTTAAAGGAAGACCGGATTCTGAGTATATAGATGGAATAAAAATAATTAGAAAAGGAAATAAGTTCACTTTACATTTTTACTCTCTGATTGAAGCTAAAAGACATGAAATAGTGATAGATAGTGTGGCACATGCAGTACCTTTTTTCTCTTACCTAGTTAATGATAAGGCCATAGCACTAATTCACCACGTTCATCAAGATGTAGTAAAATTTGAACTAAATCCTCTTTTGGCAGAGGCAGTAAGGCTAGCAGAAAGAAGAATAAGGAATTATAAATATATTATCTCCGTATCTAACACCACAAAGCAGGATTTAATAAAAAAACTGGGAATCGATGAAAATAAAATAACTGTAATTTACAATGGAGTTGATCATAACAAGTTTAATCCCGGAATAAAGAGCGAAATCCCTATAGTTTTTTGGATAGGAAGGATGATGAAATACAAGAATCCTTTTGACATAATAGAGATAAAGAGAAGAATAAAAAATAAGAATGTAAAATTCATAGTTGCAGGAGGAGGAGAGCTTTCTACCGAATTTCGTGAAGTAGCTAAAGAAGAAGGAATACAATACTTAGGAAAAATTGATGAGAAAACAAAGATCGAGTTATATAGAAAATCTTGGGTAATATTGTCTACCTCTTTTATAGAAGGCTGGGGAATGACAATAGTTGAAGCTAATTCTTGTGGTACTCCCGCAATAGCTTATTCTACTGGGTCTTTGCCAGAGATAATAAAGCAAGGAATTAACGGTTTTGTTGTTCCTTACAAAGACGTTAACACTATGGCAAGATACATTGATTATATAACAGAAGATGAAAATATTATGAAGGAACTGTCTAGAAAAAGCTATGAAGAATCGTTAAAATATGATTGGAATAAGACCGCAGAAGAATACAGAAAATATATAGAAAATATTTACTATAAGTGAACTTTACTGATCACCGTTTATGAAGAGCGTGACTTTGAATAATTTGCCTTCTTTCCTTATAATATACCTCATTGTAAATCCTTCACAACGTCTAGTAACTTCTACCTCATTCTCACTATGAAAAGAATAAGTAGGCTCACTACATTGCGTAGCAATTTCATTTAATTTCTCGTTTATTTCGTCCTGATCCCTTGCATAAAATTCTATCTTAGCATTGTTACCTTCAAAAGTTGACCTTATCATTTTAGTTGATATAAAATATGCTACAAAAACTGCTAAGGCAGAATTAACTACTGAGGAAATTACTAAGATTATTGGCAAGAGATTGCCTAAAAGCGGAACATAAAGTACTTTAAAACCAAGTAAAATGTAAAATGTCGAGGCTATAGCCGAAGTAATTCCTACACTAATTATAGCCGAAGCTATCTTCCTTTCAATTGTGCCTGAAATAAAACCTATTATTGCTCCGCCAACTAAAGGAAGCCACCAGGTAACTAGCGATACTGGTATTGAAATTTTTATACTCCTCATCGTTAATACCTTTGTATTTATGATAATTAAATATTTCTAACCAGCTTCTAACCTTTTTATCGTATTCGGTATAAATCCATTAAGTGAAGTAAATCTTTCAACACTTACGTCCTTTAGCCTCATTACTACAACTTTCCCTAGAAGTCCTCCTAAATCAATCACAGTCCCAGGCTCGCTATCTACTGGAATTACTCTAACCCCAAGAATCTTATTTAAAGTTATACCTAAAGAAAGTACATCCATAATTAATCCAATAACTTTATCCTTTCCTTGCTTTTTACTGACCCCTACCATATCAATACCACTATTACAAACAGAAGATAAAGCAAGTAATGTAAAGAAGTCAACATAACCTTCTAGTGCTCTCTCAGCCATAATAGAATCTTCACTAACCGGAATAAACGCTGAGCTTAACCCTCCTACGTGGGAAGTTGCCATTGAGCCACCTTTTTTTATCGCGTCCATTAAAATCGCTAATGCTGACAAACTTCCATGTCCTCCAATCTTTTCTATACCCATTGCCTCAATTATTCCAGCAACGCTGTCACCAACCTTAGGGGACGGGGCTAGGGAAAGATCTACAGAGCCGAAAGGTACTCCAATCTCCTTAGAGACTGCCTTACCTATTAATTCCCCAAGCCTGCTTATTTTAAACGCAGACCTCTTTATTACGTCGTGCAACTCCTCTAGCGAAGAAGGAGAACTTCTCTTTATTGCATTTTCAATTACTCCTGGCCCGCTTACGGCAACGTTTATCATCATGTCTGGCATTCCAATGCCGTGATGAGCAGATGGAACAAAAGGGCTATCAGGAGGAACGTTAGATAGTATTGAGACCCTAGAAGACGCTTCTGGCTTCATACTAAAAATTTGATCAACGAACTTCTTTATAGCATCTGAATTTAATCCTGAGAAAGTTGATGCTGCATTTATCATTCCAGTTAACCTTCTTGTAGAATTCATAACTTCTGCCAGAGTATTTATGACAGATAAAGAGCCTTTAGTAAATCCTCTATCCGCAAATGCTGAGTAACCGCTTATATAGTCTATTCCGTTTTTCTCTGCAAGCTCTTCAAGTTTTTCGCCTATTTTTATCCCGTCGCTTTCTGCAAGTACCTCTAGAAAATACTGTACGGGAGAAACTGCGACTCTTTTTGTAACTATTTTTACCCCATATTTTTCGCTCACTTTATCCACAGAATATGAAAATTTTTCTAAGATAGGATTAAGGGAATTAAATTTTTCCAGAGTTTTATTAACGTCGTCAGAAATTAGGGTTAAAGTATTCACGCTTAACGTAACTGACCTTATGTCTAGGTCTTCTTCGCTTAGCATTCTCACAACTTCAATTATTTCGTCTGCAGAATATTTCATTTTATATCCTCTCCATGTATTTAAAAACTTCCTCGTGATAAACTAGGACTTCAACATTAAGTTCTTTTCCCTTTTGTTGCAACTCTTTTCTAAGTTCCGACAAGGGAACTTTACTCTTTGATATATCTACAAGCATTATCATTGCAAATATTCCTCTTAATACCGTCTGTGAAATATCAACTATATTCACATTCTCTTCAGCAAGTTTAGATGAAATTCCTGCAACTATTCCGGGCTTGTCTGCTCCTACAACGACTACAATAGCATTTTCCATAAACTGAAAGAAAAACTAGCATTTTTATACCTTGCTTTACTACTTACTTTATGCTTGAGGATATTTTAGAAGAATACAAAAAAGCTTGGGCATTAGGTCACGCTTTAGCATTAATGGGTTGGGATCTTGAAACATACATGCCGCAAGAAGGATCAAAATATAGAGGAGAAGCAATTGCACAGCTCATTACACTAAGAAGGAACGAAATAATGAAACTTGCGGAAAAAGTGGATAGAATAGATGAGAGTAAGCTTGACGATAAAGAAAGAGGAATTATACGCGTATTACGGAGAGAAATAAAATATTATAGAGCAGTACCCAAGGAGGTTGACGAAGAACTAGCTAGGCTAACTTCTGAAGCTTTCATAGCCTGGTCAAAAGCAAAAAATGAATCAAATTTCTCAATATTTAAACCATATTTAGAAAAAATTGTGGATCTAAAAAGAAAGATTGCCGAAAGCTTAGGTTACGAGAAACATCCTTATAATGCACTATTAGACCTTTATGAAGAAGGTTTTACAGTTGATGATGCTGACAAAGTATTTTCTTCATTATTACCAGAATTAAAGACCATACTAGAGAAAATCTTGTCCTCTGGTTATTATCCTACACATCATCCGCTAGAAGATATGACTTATGATGTAGAAGTAATGAAAAAAGTAAATGATGAGATAATAAATATTCTAGAAATGCCTAGAAGTAAATTTAGAATTGATATTTCGCCCCATCCATTTACACAAAGAATTTCTGCAGACGACGTTAGGATAACAACTAGATATGAAGGAAAAGACTTCAGAGCAACTATGTTTTCAGTGATACACGAGAGCGGACACGCAATATATGAACTACAGATAGATCCAAGCTTAGAAATGACTCCAGTAGGACAGGGAGTTTCAATGGGAGTGCACGAATCTCAATCAAGATTTTGGGAAAATACAATAGGTAGAAGTAGAGAATTCGTAGGAATCATTTACCCATTATTAAAGAGGTTCCTTGACTTAAAATACGATGAAGAAGAAATTTATAAATACTTTAACGTAGTAAGGCCAAGTTTAATAAGAGTTGATGCAGACGAAGTTACTTATAACCTACACATAGCAATTAGGTATGAAATAGAAAAAAGGTTAATTGCAGGAGAACTAAAAGTTGACGAAATACCACCTTTGTGGAACGACTTAAGTGAAAAGTACTTAGGAATAAGACCTAAAAACGATGCTGAAGGTGCATTACAAGATGTACACTGGAGTGGAGGAAGTTTTGGTTATTTCCCTACTTACACATTAGGTAACATAATTGCAGGGATGATATACGCAAAGTTTAATGTTCTAGAAAAAGTTAGAGAAAGGAAATTTAATGAAATCAAAGAGTATTTAAGAGAAAAAATTCATAAATATGGAGCAATATATCCTCCTAAAGTTCTCTTAACTAGATCATTTGGAGATGCATACAATCCTGAGTACTTCATAAAATACTTAAGAGAAAAATACCTAAGTAAATAACCTTTTTGTTTTCATCCTTCAGTAGCATATATTATGATATCTACGGCCCCTGCATAGTTGCACATAGGAGTTTTAATTACTATACATAAGGTTTCATTATTATGCGGAGATATTTCAGAAGGTACTGGAGTTGCAGAAATTAAAGTAAAAGGATGAGAAACACTAACGTTAGTAACTTTCACCGAGAGTAATGGATTATTATTATACAAATAAATTTTTAGAGTAATATCTTGGCTTCCGTGGGCAGAAATCGTTGTATTAGAGTATGATACATGTAACGAGTTCTTTATTCCAAGAAAATTTGAGTCTATAGTAACGTATACGCCATTAATATCTACAGAATAAAAATATCCTTCAGTATACAAATAATAGACAATGGCCAAAATAATTACTACTATTATTAAACCGGCTATTAAACCTTTCATAAGAACACACTATACTACAAAAAATAATAAAATTATGTAGAAGAAACTATTCTATCTAATTCCTTCATTAGCTTTGACTCAACGTGTTCCGTCCAAAGCATTTCTGGAACATCAACTGCCAATAACGGCACATAGATTATTGCCTCAACTGCAGTAACTGCTAAGTTCTGAACCCATTTGCCTATTCCGACAGTTACTTTTAATCCTTCTGGGGTCTGTTCAAACGAAAACTGTAAAGCTCTATCTGCTGCGAATATATCTCTAAGTATACCACCTTTTTGAGCTTGTATTATTGCTATATTACCTTCTGTCTTTTGTTGAACTTTCCAACCATCGTTTTGCAGATATTGAGTAAATTCTTGAATTATTGTTTGTAAATTATGTTGACCAGGATATATTTTTTCCTTTTTAAATACTCCCATACTATATTGTAAATACGCATGGTTAAAAAATTGTCTAAAATTAAAAAAGAAGCCTACTTATAGACATAGTGGAACTGCTATAATATATCCGAATATTGACGAATCTATTAAATCATTTCCTACAATTACTGGCTGGTCTTTACCTAAATCTACGCCTACGTAGTACTTATTAACTAATTGACCGGTAGTAGCGTTAAGTACAGCTATGTGATCGAAGTCTGGAACTATTATATAACCATCATAGTATACTGGCTGATCAGCTAGCGACGCATGATAAAGTTTTGGTGAGACCCATATTAATTTTCCAGTGGATAGATTGAAAGCAGCTACTGTTCTATTAATATGCGAAGGAACATAAATTATGCCATTATACACTAATGGACTAAATCCGTTATTGTCATCTCCAGGATGGCCATATCCTGTTATATTCTTTACATATATTATTTTACCGTTAGTTACGTTTGCTACTAATAATACTTGTCTAACATATATTTGATTTAAGTATACTCCATGGTATATTGGATATCCCATAAAGCTATCAACTAAATAGCAGCCATAAATTGCCGGTACTGCATCTCCTACAGAAGATCCATAAGCAAAAGGCACCTTAATTATGTATGCAGGAGTTCCATTATTTGCGTATAATGCAATTATAGCAGACATATTAACTGGATATCCTGGAGAAAATGCAGTTATTACTAATGCATATCCTTTACCTATATAGAGATTTAAGCTTGCCATGTTAGCACTACCATCATATGAATAATTCCAAATTAACTGGCCATTAGTTGCATTTAATGCGTAAACGTTTCCATCTCCATCATCAAATATTACCATACCGTTATATACTACTGGAGTAGGCATTGCTTGAGATTTTGTTAAGAATAACCACTTAGGTACGCCAGTAGACGCGTTAACCGCTAATAACCCGGTTAATCCAGTATATAAACCTCTATGGCCTCCTCCATAGGCGTTTAACTTACCTTGTTCATAGGTAAATGTTGCCGGACCAAGACCTACGTAAACTAAACCATGATAAACTACTGGCTCTGACATTATTACTGCTGCTGGAGTAGTCAAGATCCATACTGCCTTCCCAGTATATGCGTTTATAGCATATAATTGTCCACTATCTGAACCTACATATACTATTCCATTAGCAAATGACGGACCTACGGCGTCTCCAGCTGCCTGCTCATAACCAGAGCCAAATTCAGAGCCTAAAAGCTTAATATCCTCTTCCCAAGCAGTTATGTTTCCATATTGGAAAGCATTCATTTGTTGATATATCCAAGATGCATTAAGATCACCAGAGAAAACTGGATTTCTACATTCACTGTTTGCATATATAATCCAACACGATGGTTCAGTAGCCTCCTTAGGGTAACTGCAGGCATAATAAGTTGTAAATCCGAAACCGTGTAAGTAACTGGTTATTTCCTCAGCTTGGACGCAGACAGAGACTGCAACAGAAGGTTTGCCCATTGACTCATTCAGTATTTGCCAAAACTGATAGATGGCCTTCATTAGCTCAGGATTACTTTGTGTTATTAATTCTTCCATTACCTCTTCTGGAGTCAATTTATCTATAGCACTTGGAGGATATGAGGGACCTAGCAATAGCCATGTCCCATTAGGTCCAGTGACTATTAACATTGTAACTACGTGAGGTGGCGATTTATATTGGCCAACTATAGGTACGTTATAAGTTACTGCAATATTGTAAACCCATTGGGGCGCAAATTCCTTAAGTTCCATTAATCCATAATATATTGCAATAGTGTTACTTATACTATAATTCATAGGTTGTGGAGTAGGCAATAAAGCTTCGTTTAAATATTGATTATACATATAAAACCAATCGAAAATTATTGGTGAATTCTTTGGAGCCTTATATCCTTCAAATATTAACCCTGGAACATTAGGTGGAGTTCTATAAGGATCTGAAGTATGAAATTCATATGTAAAGTTAAAACCATAATGAGATAGAACATAAAATATTAGCCATGAATCCATAGCAGCTACGTGGCAACCTATCCATCCATCTAAGAACACCTCTGTCTTATTTACTGGCGCAAAATCTTGATTAGTTACCTTAACCCATTCTCCAGGCTTCACTGCAGATGGAGGAACCCATTGTGCGTCCTTAAGATAGTTAGGTTGAGCAGTAGTTGGATGAGTCTGAGACAATAAATAGGCACTTGAGGCTACTCCAACTAATATTGCCATGATTAGGAAACTTTCAACTAATCTTCTTTTTAGCATGGATTATCAAGCTAAATCTGTATTATAATTAAATAAATCTATTAATAATGGAATATAAGGAAAAACTCTTATTTATATAAGTTATATTTAACTTTTATTTAGTAATTTCTTATGATATACAAAGATTTCACCTTACTTTGAATAATATTTAATTAATAATCACGCCTTCACGTCGATTATTTGAAAGAATAAACATAATTAAGTAGATAATCTAAAAACTTTTATAGTTTATATGATAAATTAATTATTTTAATCAATAGAAACTAGAAAAATAAGGATTTGTATTTTAAAAATATAGATAAATTGTTGTACAAACTCAAAAAATATAGAATATATTAGAGAAGATTTAAAACTAATAAAAATAAAACCTACAATAAAGATTGTATCGAACATTAAGTAAAGGAAACTAATAAAATATTAATTGTATGACTACTTTTAATATACTTAAATTTACATTATTGCTAATTTATGCCTTTTTATTACATGAATATATGCTAGAACAAATCCAAGAATCGTGGAAATTAAGCTAGTTACTCCTAGTTTTAATGAATATTCAGAAAAAGTTAATGCATGAATGGAAATTACGATTCCATATAATAGAAATGCTACTCCTATAATCATGACTAAAGCTAGTATGCTCCTATATTTTCCACTTCTTTGGAATTTTCTTCTCCATATTTCTCCTCCAGAATAAAATAATGTTATTCCAAGAATAAGTGGATAATGAAGTATTACTGAATTAGACAATTGAATTACAAATTTTTGAAGATCATCTATATTAAAAAGAACCAAAAATATTATGGAGGAATAGAAAATAGTCCAATCTGCTATTCTTAAAAGGGCCATAAACTCTTATCCATGGAGATTTAGTGGAAGAAGGTATAAGATCCTTATCTGACGTAATTTTAATTATTCTTATCGGATCTTCAATATACCATAATAGGCCGTTCTTATTTTTTATAATCCCATCGTAATCTAAGTGAAAATCTTTAATTAACCGACCTAATGGAAACAGTATCTCTACGCCTCTATCAGCAGGTGAAGTAAGCATATCCAATAATATACGGAAGTATAGTCTGGGAGACAAGACTACCAGACCTAAAGATACCTCCAACGCTGCCTGGTGGACCTAGAGGAAGCCCAACCTATTACCACGGACTACTATGGGTAGCGGGTGGAAGTAGAGTGTACGTGTTGAACCCCAATACTGGAGCCGTACTGTCCATGTATTATATAGGAGGGAGAATGGGAATAGTGAACCCCGTAATAGCTGGAGGAACAATGTACTTGTCAAACAGCTACGGATGGGTAGTTGCAGTGCCACTGAGCCAAATTTTCCCAGGCTGGTATAGCTACTGACAACAAAACAATAACTAATATCATTTTTAAAAAAGTAAAATGAAATAAGAATATAATAAAGAAAATAAAATAATAATGGAATATATGATAATTTTTTCTTCCATTCCTAACCTTCTCTTTCTGCTCATTGCGGCAATTATCAACCTCATTTCTCTTCCCAGGAGGCTAACTAAGATAAGAGAAAATCTTCTTTCTCTAGCCTAAGTAATCGTCAGCCTAGATACCTTAAGATTCGATCTAGAAACTCCTAGAAAATACCAAGCTAAAGATACTCGCTGGATTATGAAAGGAAAGAGTAAGGAAGAAAAAGACAGGAGAGAAGTAAATCATTTTTAGATTATCATCTAGCCTTAATGATACATTTAAACTTTTCAGTATATAATATAACATGTTCGTACTTAATAAACAGTTTATATCTACGCAACTACTGTTTAAACTACATAAAACTTATATAAAGTGACGCGGATATTTTTACCCATGTCTGGGGGTAAGGGTCTAAAGAAAGAGATAGGTCTAAAGTCGCTGATCATAATAGGAATATCCTCAGCTGTGGCTACTGCCATATTCTTCAGCCCGCTGGAGATGTCAGCAGTAGCTGGTCCAGGGAGCATGTTCTCCTGGTTGTTGGGAATATTCTTTTACATAATGATTTCAATCACTTATATTGAATTATCTCAGAACTATCCAGAGGCAGGAGGTCCATCTAGATTTTCCATATATAGTCACGGTGCAGTAACGAACCTGATAAACGCCATGGCAGACCTTGTTTGGTACATTTTCATTCCTCCAATTGAGGCATTCGCAACCATTGAAGGCCTATCATTCATATTTCCTTCTCTCCTATCTAACGGAGTACCTACCATCGAAGGAGCAATAGTGGGAGTCCTCATAATGCTTGGATATATTCCTTTCAATTATTATGGAGTTAAAACGTTCGCAAAGGTGACATCAGCGTTCGGAACTATCAAGTACATAATTTATATCCTTCCAGCTTTCCTGCTACTGTTTGTTTATTATAACCCGGCTAATCTAACTGCATATCACGGGATATTGCCCTTTGGCGTTTCTGGAGTTTTCGCAGCTATGCCTTACGCCATGTTCGCCTTCGGAGGGGCCAGAGTTATCCCAGACCTAGCTGAAGAGGTAAAGAATAAGGCGTATTTGATATATGCTTTAATTATTACTGTAGTAACTGAAGGTATAATATACTTGTTCTTCAACTTCGTCTTCCTGACCAACTTGGACTGGTCAAAGATAGGAGTTACAGCTGGAAATTGGGGTGGATTATGCCATGTACAAGGAAACCCCTTCATTGACTTGGCATCTGATCACGATGCGCAGATAGCTCTGATACTTCTTTTAATAGGAGGAATTATAGGACCTTTCTTAACCGGTTACGTCTACATGGGAACCGGTTCTAGAGTGCTCTTTGCAAGCGCAAGGTCGGGATTCGTGGGAAAAAAGATGCTAGAACTTCATGAGAAGTACGCTATACCGTATTGGGCTCTGATAGTGTTCGCAGTTGTAGGATCTGCGATAGCTTTTCTCTTCGCCCCAGTACCTTCAATTTATGGACTAATAAGCGACGCTACCGTAGCAGGCTATATAGGTTTCGCAACTAATCCTGTGGCATTAATGGTGTTAAGGAAACAAGGAGCTACCAACTACAAGGTAACTGGTGGGTCTATCATAGCTCCTATAGCTTTCATAGCTTCAGGACTAATTGTGTTCTGGAGTGGATGGCCTGCAGTACCGTATTCAGTGGTGATACTTGCTGCCGTAAGTGGTGTTCTAGGTGTCATAGGCAAGGTTAAGGAGGGGTTGGCCGAGTCTCTTTGGTATATGGGCTATATAGCCTTCCTTACGTTCATGACGTACATAGGATCTGATGGAGCGTTGAACTTGATAAATTACGACATGAGCACGATTATAGTAGCTTTAGTCTCCCTGCTGGTTTTCTATCCTTTAGGTATAGTACAAGGTCTGAGACAGAGGAACTTCGAGGTACATAAAGAAGCTATAAGTAACCAAGAAAGTGAGGAAGAAAAGCAAAAGTGATCTCGAAAGGACGTTTTTCTTCTCTTCATGAGAGATGTTCCTATTACCTTTAGAAAAGAAGGATGGAAGGGTTACGTTTGCCCATGACTTCCTAACGTAAAGTAAGATACACCTTCTCTTTTACTCTCCATTTTCTTTATTCAATGTATTTTACATCATGTATAAATTTCTTTCAATTATATAAATAAAGAAGAAAAATAATTTAAAAATGAAAAGGAAAACAATAACGTATGCATAATTAGTTTGCATGTATATATAGACCATTTATTTCTCCACTCATCACAGAATCATATTTCCATGTAAATATCTTATTAAAATAAAAAGGATAATTATCAGGCTAAATATATAGTGAAAAATCATATCTTAAAAAAGATAATTTCTAAGTAATTCTATTTTTTCTATTACATATTATTTTCATTGCTCAACTTGCACTTTATATGGTCAAACTCCGTAACGAAAAGTAATTCCCTTATTATATCTTTTGCCTTAAGCCTTAAATCGCTAACATCGAAGTCGATTTCCTTTCCTTCACAGAGCTGAGCCATTAGCTGTTGATCCCTTAGCCTACCCAGTTCTTTAGCCAAAGCTTTCAACCTTTCATCAACGATTCCTAGGAGTCCTAGAAATGTATTTTCCCTTAATCTCGTGACCAAAATAATCAATAAAAGAATTACCAATGAAAGAAATTAGACCGGCTAGAAAGACAGCATGGTAAAAGTCTATGAAGGCAATCAACCAATTTTCACAATTAAGTTTCAGCTTAACGGCGATAAACTAGAAGTTGTTGAGGCGTGGTAAAATGAAGGTTAAGATTCCCTACCGCTTTCTTGAAGATAATACGTGGTGTGAGGAAGAATACGGCGAATGGTACCCTTACGCTGATGATGTGACTTATGAATTCACTGCAGATGAATGCGAATTCGATTATGCTGACCTGGAAGACATAGTTGATGAGTACACTGCTGACATTATCGATATACTACTAAGGAATCATAGGAAGGAGTTAGAGAAGGCTATGAAACGTTTATAAATGGGTTTTTACTTGAGCGGTGTAATAATCATGAGACGAATTGAATTTAAAATATCGAATAAGCCCCACGTAAAACTAAAAATGGCCCTTTATAAAGTTAAAATCCACTCAAAATCGTGGTGAATGCACATGTCAAAAAGAGTTACCTTCCTAAGGTTAAGTGAAGAGGATAAGAGGCTATTGGAAGGCTTAGCCAAATATTACGGTATCGCTGAGGCGGACGTTATCAGGATAGCGTTAAAAGAATACGCGAAAACCCACGGCTTAGAGGTGTCTTCATAAGTTAATCCGTTTTTTCCCTTCTCTTCATAAAAAAATCAGAGGTGAGCCCGTGAGACCCCTAAGTAGTCATAAGTATAAACTTGTTAAAAAACCTTCTTGTCCATTTGCCAGAAGGTGTTACAGCGATAGCACCGTGTGCGGTCATATTGGGTACTATGCAGAATGCCCTCAAACAAAGTATGAAGGAGTAACCCGATACGGTTTGTCTAAGCGGTGAGGTTAATGGGTGACTCACTCAATTATGCACTATTCTACGTTTCGTATGGATTGAACGTTATACCGCTAAAGCCCGGGGAAAAGGTACCGCTCATCAAATGGGAAAAATACCAAAAAGAGCCCCCTTCAACAGCAGAGGTTCAAAAGTGGTTCGAGGGGTCTAACAACAACATAGCGGTCGTTTGCGGAAAAGTCTCCGGGAACCTTATTGTTATCGATTTTGATGATACTGAAGTTTATGAGAAA
>OGCG01000758.1_pt1 | contig 18371 bp, 21 predicted proteins | sample 1570061 | NCBI WGS metagenome assembly OGCG01 (sample SAMN06268698, study PRJEB24515) | hot springs metagenome | isolation source: Joseph's Coat, Yellowstone National Park, Washington, USA | place: USA:Joseph's Coat, Yellowstone National Park, Washington, USA
GGGCCTTCGGGAGTGGATGCGGCAGCAGCCGTCCCATGAACCGAGAAGCCCCGCTCTTCAGAGCGGGGAGTCGTCACGTTATTTGCGGGCAGGGATGATCCTGTTGATGCCGTTCATCTTTCATCGAACAGCCATCGTTCCGTTCTTGAACGCGTTCTCGGCCGGCTTTGCTCTTCCTTCTTGGCTTGCTGCTGTCGTGTTGCTTGGCTTACTTGTGGCTGCCCTGAGGGAGCCTGCCCCATGGGAAGCTTGGCGGGATACCTTGATCCTGGCCGTGGTGGTTCTGCTCGCTTCCCCTTATGGCAGTCTGGCCGGGTATTTCATCTTTGAGCACAGCCTGGAGAGTTTCCGTCAGGTCGGGGTAGCGGGCCGGGAGTGGGCCTCGGTCATTGGGGCCACCCTCGGTGGCCTCGCTCTGGCTGCGCTGTTGTGGTTCCGGTTGAGCAACCCGCTCGCCGCTGACATGGGGGCACTCTTTGCCCTTACCCCGCACGTCGTCGCCATGGAGGCTTGGTTGCGGTCTCGATCCTCAGGTCAGTTGCAGAGCGAGTCGATTCGCTTCCTCGATCGCTGAGCGCACCGGGGGCTAAGGATCCAGCACTTCAAAATCGGTACGCTGAGAACAGCCAACACCCCGTTCAGGGCAGCAGACTTCTGAGGCTTGTGTCGCGAGGTCGTGAGCGTGGATCCTGGGCGACCTTTGAGGGCGTAGGCTCACCCTTGTTGGATGTTTCGCTCTGCAGCCAGGGAACTGTGGTCCTTGAGTGCGACTCCTTCAAGACCGTGTTTCAGGCAGAGGCGGTTCAAGAAGAACGCTCGCTCCTCTCTGCGCGCTCCATGCGAGGCGTTGCCCCCGTGGACGGCGACCGCGACGCCTTTCTGAGGGATATGCAAGAGGGGGAACCCGGCCCGGGTCACCCTAAGGTACCAGTCCCAATCCCAATAGTCCCCCATTTCAGGATCAAAAGGGCCGAGCTGGTCGTGGAGCGCCCGAGGATAGGCGACCCCGGAAGCTAAGAGCAGGTTGTTCTTTAAGAGATCCTGGGGCTCAACCGGATAGTCAAACGGTTGTCGGCGCACCTCCAGGCCTTCTTGGAACTCGACGAGCCATCCTCCCCGGTAGACCAGCGCGGGACCAGCTCTGAGCTGGCGGAGGATCCGGTGGAGGTGGTAGGGATCCTCCCACCAGTCGTCGTCGTCGAGCAGCGCGATGACCTCTCCTCGGGCTTGGGCGAGCGCTGCGTTGCGAGCTTCGACCTGGCCGCGGCCGGGATTGCTCCATCCCTTCACGCGGGGATCCCCCAGCCGCTGAAGCGCCGCGAGCCCCTCGCCCTCCCCATCGTCGATCACCAAGGCTTCCCAGTGGGGGTGCGTCTGGGCCATGACCGAGGCGAGGGCTCTTCTGAGAAGCTCAGGGCGCCGCCGGGTCGGGATGAGCACGCTGACCACCGTCTGAAATTCTGGAGCCCCAATGTCAGGCATCGTTCAACAGCGTAGCTCATCTCTCAGCGCTCATGGGGTGATTCGCTATACTCAGCTCTGTGCGGAACCCTGAGGCGGCCCTCGAGTTTGAGCGCATCCTCCAGGCTCTGGCTGAGCGGACCGCGACCGCTTTGGGGCGTGACCGAGCTCTAAGCCTGAGCCCTAAGCGAGATCGCGCATCCCTCGAGCTCGCCCACGCGCGGGTTGCCGAGGCTTTGATGGCTCCCTATCGCCTGGGGGGGATTCTGGACCCGAGGCCTGCTCTCATCCAGGCTCGAGAGGGTCGGCGCCTGGAGGGGCCCCTTTTGAGGGAGCTTGCGGCGAGCCTGGAGTCCGCGGTCCTCCTCAAGCACGAGCTCCTCGAAGGCCCCCCCCTGCTGGCTGAGCTTGCCGCAGGGATCGGAGAGCACGGCCGGTTTCGCCGCCGAGTCGCTGAATGCCTCGATGAGCAGGGCCAGGTCCTCGATGAGGCGAGCCCCCGCCTGAGCCAGATCCGCCGCCAGCTCGCCCCCTTGCGGGAGGAGATCCAAGCCCGCCTCTGGGCCCTCATGGAGCGTAGGCCGGAGGCCATCCAGGAGCGCCTCGTCACCTTGCGCCGGGACCGCTATGTGATCCCGGTCAAAGCGAGCTTTCAGCGCCAGATCCCGGGGATCGTCCTCGATATCTCCGAGAGCGGGATGACCGTCTTCCTGGAGCCAGCCTCGGTCGTCTCGCTGAACAACCGCCTCGCGAGCCTTCGCCTGGAGGAGGAAGCTGAGGTCTTCCGAATCCTCCAGGAGTTGACCGCCCTCTTCGCCCAGGACCCTGAGCTTTCTGCAACCCTTGAGGCTTTGGCTGAGCTCGACCTCGTCCAGGCCTCTGCCCAGCTGGCCCGAGACTGGCAGCTCAGCCGGCCGCGCTTCGTCGAGAGCGGTTACCGCCTGCGTCGGCTGCGCCATCCCCTGATCCCCCAGGCGGTCCCCAACGACCTCGAGCTCCGTGAGGATCGCCGGATCTTGCTCCTCAGCGGCCCCAACATGGGGGGTAAGACTGCCCTCCTCAAGGCGATGGGCCTGACGGTCTTGATGGCCGCCTCAGGCCTCTTCGTCCCCGCCGAGCAGGCCGAGCTGGCCCTTCCCGAGCTCTACGTCGACATCGGGGACGAGCAGTCCATCGCCGAGTCGCTCTCCACCTTTGCCGCGCACCTCCTGCGCTTGAGCGAGATCTTGAAGCAAGCGGGCCCTAAGTCCTTGGTCCTCCTCGACGAGCTTGGCTCGGGGACCGATCCGGAAGAGGGCTCCGCACTGGCCCAAGCTTTTTTGGAGGCCCTGGTCGCTGCGGGAGCTTGGGGGCTGGTGAGCACCCACCTGCCCGCCCTCAAGGTCTTCGCTCAGCGTACCCCGGGTCTCATCAACGCCTCGATGGCCTTCGACGTGGCCCGCCTCCAGCCCCTCTATGAGCTCCGCATCGGCCTGCCGGGGCGAAGCTACGGCCTGGCGGTCGCCCGCCGCCTGGGTCTCCCCGAGCCGCTCCTTAAGCGGGCAGAGGAGCTGGTCGGCCCTTTGGGTCTGCGGCTCGAGGAGCTCATCGCGGGCTTAGAGCGCCAGCAGGAAGAGCTCAAGCAGGCTCAGCAAGCCCTCGAGGAGCGCCTCAAGGCGGCTGAGGAGCTTCAGCGCAGGTGGGAAGCTGAGCTCGCCCGGTTGAGCGCCGAGCGGGAGCGCTACTTGGCTGAAGCCCAAGCCGAGAGCCGGCGCCTGGTCGCCGAGGCGGAAGCAAGGCTCCGCGCCCTCAAGAGCCGCCATCGGGGGGAGTCCGGCCGGGCTCTTCAGGAGCTCCAAGAGGTTCGCCGGCGCTATGCCGCTCCCGCACCCTCGCCAACTTGGTCGGCAGGCGATCGGGTCTGGGTCCCCGCCTATGGCGCGGAGGGGAAGATCTTGGAGCGCTCCGGCCAGGAGGCTTGGGTCCAGGTCGGGGCCCTGCGGCTTCGGCTTCCTCTGAGTGAGCTCAAAGCCCTCCCGGAGGCGCCCGCCAAGCCGGTCGAGCGGCCGGAGGCTCATCTGCAGGCCTCCTTTCCCAAAGAGCTTAACCTTCGGGGGATGGGGGTCGAGGAGGCGCGCATGGCCCTCCACGACTACCTCACCGAAGCTCAGGCGCTGGGCATCCCCACCGTTCGGCTCCTCCACGGCAAGGGGACCGGAGCCCTGCGGAGCGCGATTCGGGCCGAGTTGAGCCGGGACCGGAGGGTCCTCTCTTTCCACGACGCGCTGCCTTACGAGGGAGGTCATGGGGTCACGGTGGTCCATCTCCGCTAAGCCGGAGTTCTTGGTCGTCGGGCAGGGCAATCCCGGCCCGGAGTATGAGGCCACCCGCCACAACCTGGGCTTTCGGGTCCTCGATGCCCTTCAGCTTTCCTTTCGTCGGGGTCCGGACTACCTCTGGGCCTCCTTCGAAGGGGGCTGGCTCCTCAAACCGCTCCGGTACTACAACGCGAGCGGAGAGGTGGTCGCCCCTTTGGTCCGCCGCTACGGCCTTCCCCCCGAGCGGATCCTGGTGGTTCACGACGAGCTGGACCTTCCACTGGGGAGGATCCAGCTTCGCAAAGGGGGGAGCAGCGCGGGGAACAATGGGGTAGCCTCGCTCATCCGAGCTCTGGGGACGCCCGAGTTCCACCGGTTGAGGCTGGGGGTGGGCAAGCCTCCACATCCCGAAGCGGGCATCGCCTGGGTCCTAGGCGCCTTTGACCCCGAGGAGCTTCCCATCGTCGAGGAGATCGTCCGACTCGGGGCCGAGGCGGTGCGCCTGTGGGCCAAGGAGGGGCTTTCGGCGGCTCAGGAGCGCTTCAACGGCTTTCGCCTGGAGCGGAGGTTGGGATAAGCTGGCGGGCGATGGCGCCCAGAGTCCTCCTCGTGGCGGGGGGACTGGGCGGCGAACACGAGGTCTCGCTGGCCTCTGCCCGCTCGGTGCTCTCCGCCTTGCCCTATCCGGCCGACCTCCTCATCCAGGCCCGCGATGGGCGCTGGCTCTTCGGCCAAGCTGCCCTGCAGGCCCTGGCTCAGCCCTCCATTCCCCAAGGCCAGGAGGCCTTTCCCCCCTCGGTGCCCTGGGAGGCGTATCAGGTGGCCTTCCCCCTCATCCACGGCCGGCTCGGCGAGGATGGCGCGCTCCAGGGCTTCTTTGAGCTCATCGGCCTGCCCTACGTGGGGGCAGGGGTGGCTGCCTCGGCGATCTGCATGGATAAGGATCTCTGCAAGGCCGTGCTGGCCCAGGCCGGACTTCCGGTGGTGCCTTGGGTGGCGACCCATGTGGCGCTTCCCACCTCCCCTTTGGGCTTTCCCTGCTTCGTCAAGCCGGCCAATACCGGATCATCGATCGGGATCCACAAGGTCGAGACCCAAAGGGAGTGGCTCCCGGCGCTCCAGGAGGCCAGGCGCTGGGATGCCAAGCTCGTCGTTGAGCAAGCTTTGTCGGAGGTCCGCGAACTCGAAGTGGCCCTCCTCGGCAACCTCGAGGCCGAGGTGAGCGTGGTAGGGGAGATCCGCTATCCGGGGGCCTTCTACGACTACCATGCCAAGTACACCGAAGGGGTGAGCCAACTCATCATCCCGGCTCCCCTCGAGCCTTGGCTGGCCGAGCGGATCCAGGCCCTTGCTAGGAGCGCCTACCGCCGTCTGGGGCTGCGGGGCTTGGCCCGAGTGGACTTCTTCCTGAGCGCCGAAGGGCTCTTTCTCAACGAGCTCAACACCCTGCCCGGCTTCACCCCCACGAGCATGTATCCCCGCCTCTGGCAGGCCAGCGGCCTCAGCTATCCGGAGCTCTTGAGCCGCCTGGTGGAGCTGGCTTTGGAAGACCATCCCTAGGTCATGAGGGCGACTTGAGGTACCCTTAACAGGATGAAGGACTACTACGCAGTCTTGGGGGTCAGCCGGGAGGCGAGCCTGGAGGAGATCAAGCGGGCCTACCGCAAGCTGGCCCTGCAGTACCATCCCGACCGCAACCCGGGCAACCCCGAGGCGGAGGAGCGCTTCAAGGAGATCAACGAGGCCTACTCGGTCCTCTCGGATCCCGAGAAGCGGGCCAACTACGATCGCTACGGCAGCGAGAGCCCACCGACCGGCGGCTTCCAAGGAGGGATGGCCGACTTCTTCGACCTCTTCGAGCAGGTCTTCGGCTTTCGCTCGCCCGCGGGCCGGCCGGGGGCTCCTCGGGGGGAGGACCTCGAGCTCGAGGTCACGCTCTCCTTGGCCGAGGTCGACTCAGGCGTTGAGCGGGAGCTCCGCTACACCCGCTGGGTCCTCTGCGAGAGCTGCCATGGCCTGGGAGGGGAGGTCCAGACCTGCCCGACCTGTCGGGGAAGCGGGAGGGTCGAGCATGTCCAGCGGAGCTTTCTTGGCACCTTTATGACCCAGAGCCCCTGCCCGACCTGCCATGGCCAGGGGGTCCTCCGGGGGCGGACCTGCACGGCTTGCCGGGGAAAGGGGCGCCTCCAAAAGGACGAGGTGGTCACGGTCTCGATTCCTCCCGGCATCGAGGAGGGGCAGCTCCTCAGGGTCTCCGGGATGGGCCACCTCCATCTGGGCGGTCCGGGGGACCTCTACGTGCGGATCCGCTTGGAGCCCCACCCCCAGTTCGAGCGGGAAGGCCCTCACCTCCGCTATCGCCTCAAGATCGGCCTGGCCCAAGCGGCTTTGGGGGCCCATCTCAGCGTTCCCTCCCTCCAGGGCACCCCGATCCCCTTCGACCTTCCCCCCGGGACGGGACACGGGGAGACCTTCGAGCTCAAAGGGCACGGCCTGCCGATTTTAGGTAGCCCTGGACGGGGTAACCTCCGCGTCCAGGTCGAGCTCGAGGTGCCCAAACACCTCTCCAAGCGCGCCCGCGAGCTCCTGGAGGCCTATGCCCAGGAGGTGGGGGAGGAGGTAGCTCCTGCGGGCTTCTGGGAGCGGGTGCGCAGGGTCTTTAAGGGCTAGCCATGCGCATCGTGGCGGCGAGCCTCCTCGCCTATCTCATCGGGGCGGTTCCCTCCGCCTACCTGATGGGGCGCTGGCTCCTTGGCGAGGATATCCGCACGCTGGGCGATGGCAATCCCGGAGCGCACAACGCCCTCAAGGTCATGGGTCTGCTTCCCGGCCTGGCGGTAGCCCTCGTGGACGTCGGTAAGGGCACCCTGGCCCTCGCTCTGGGTCGGAGGCTGGGCCTCGGCGGCGGGGCCCTCTGGCTCTGCGGGGCCTGCGCGGTCTTGGGGCACGACCTTCCACCCTGGCTGGGTTTTCGCGGGGGTCAGGGGATGGCGACGGTGATCGGAGTTCTCCTCGACCTGGCCCCGCGGGCCATGCTCCTGGGTCTACTCGTCTTCGCGCTCGCTGAGCTCATGCTCCACCGCTGGCCGTGGGGCTGGGATCTCAGCTGGGGAGTAGGCTTCATCACGGTGATCGAAAGCCTCTGGAGGAGCTCAGAGGCGCTTAGCCTCTACGCAATCGCCCTGCTCCTTTCAGTGGCTGGGCGGCGCTGGTGGCAGGGTCGGGTGCGCCGGCTGGCCTAGAGCTGCCTGGCTTGGAGCAGAAACTGGCGCACCCGCTCGGGATCTTTGATCCCTGGCCTCAGCTCGACCCCGCTGGAGACATCGAGGGCGTAGGGGGTGAAGGGAAGCTGGAGCCGATCGGGTCTCAGTCCTCCGGCGACGATGAGGCGGGGGTAGTCCTTGAGGGGGAGGAGCCACTCGGCGGGGTAGCCCTCTCCTGAGCCCGGACGGGCTCCATCGATGAGCAGGGCATCGCAGGGATACTCCCGCCATTCAGGCAGGGCGGGACCCTGGAGGCGGAAGGCCTTGATGACCGGGACCCGCTCGCGGATCGCCTCGGCCCAGGAGGGCGGTTCGTGGCCATGGAGCTGGACGGCCTGGAGGCGGGCCGCCTCGACGGTCGCCAGGACCTCCTCGGGTGGGGTATCCACGAAGACGCCGACCCGCAGGATCAGAGGACCCAGTCCCAGGCTGATCGCGCGGGCAGTTGCGGGATCGACGGAGCGGGGGGAGGGGGCGAAGACGAAGCCAACCGCCCAGGCTCCCTCGGCCTCGGCCAGAAGGGCATCGTCCAGGCGGGTGATCCCGCAGATCTTGACCCGGGTCACGAACTTTCTTCGGTCTTGCCCTTCTTGATGACCTCGGGCTCGGCTGCTGGGGCCACCTCGCTGCTGAGGCGCTCCACATCCTCGGGGGGCACCACCGCGACCAGGGCCTCTTTGGCGTCGATGGCTAGGCTCACCCCTGGCGGGAGCTTGAGGTCGGAGGTATGGAGCGCATCTCCGATGCCCAGATCGCTCACGTCGACCTCGATGTACTCGGGGATCGCTCGAGGCGAGACCCGTACTTGGATGTCCCGGTGGATCGCATCGAGGACCCCACCTTCCCGTACACCCCGAGGCGTTCCCACAAACTTGAGCGGGATGTACATGAGGATCGGCTCGTCGCTCAAGGCCAGGAAGTCAACGTGCTCTGGGCGGCGCCGGCGCTTGTCGAGGTTGACCTGGCGGATCAGGGTATCCTGCTCCTTGCCCTCCAGCTCCAGGGTGATCACGTGGTGGATCGAGGCCTGGCGAAAGATCCGATCGAATTCGCGCAACTCGACGTAGATTTTGCGGTTGACGTCCTTTCCGTAGAGGACCCCTGGTAGTTTGCCTGCCTGTCGCAGCGCCTCGGGCTTTTCCTGCTCCCGAGGATAGGCTTTAAGGCGATAGTCCATCACAACCTCCAAGCGCCCAGTCTACACTCTTTTCTTTGAGCTCACCACACGCGCCCTTTGATAGAATGTCGTTAATGGTTGAACCCTTATCGACCGCCTCGCTCTTAGAGGAGATCCGGCGGATTTTGGAAGACAAGAAGGCCGAGGACGTCGTCGTCCTCGACCTGAGGCCGGTCTCCGATACCCTTGACTTCTTCGTCATCGCGACGGGGATCAGCACGCCGCACCTCGAGGCTTTGGAGCGCAACCTCAAAGAGCGCCTCGAAGCATCCTGGGGTCTCCGCCCCCGTGGGGTGGAGGGGCCAAGCCCCCGCTGGATCTTGCTCGACTACGACGAGGTCTTGGTCCACCTGATGAGCCGGGAAGCCCGCGCCTACTACGACCTCGAGGGGTTTTGGGCGGATGCGCCGCGGCTTTCGTAGCTCTTTCCCGTCAACTTGGTGAGCATGAGCTTGAGCTCGTGAGGGCTCGTCGCGCTGGTCTCGGCGTCCTCCAGGGTGATCAAGCCATCCCGATAGAGCCGGGCCAGGTGCTCGTCGAACGTCTGCATCCCGAGGAGGTTGTCCTCGAGGAGGGCCTCTTTGATCTGGGGCGTCTTCTGCTCATCCTTGATGAGTTCCCGGATGAAGGGGGTGGCCAGGAGGACCTCGAGGGCCAGAACCCGTCCCTGGCCATCGGCCCGCGGCAGCAGGCGCTGGGAGAGGATGCCGAGGAGGGATTCGGCGAGCAGGATACGGATCTGCTGGTGTTCGTGAAGGGGAAAGAAGTCGATGATCCGGTTGATCGTCCGCTGGGCGTCCAAAGTGTGGAGCGTTGAGAGGACCAGGTGGCCGGTCTGGGCAGCCATGATCGCTGCCTCCACGGTCTCCCGATCGCGCATCTCCCCGATGAGGAGGACATCGGGATCCTCCCGCATGGCGTACTTGAGGCCGGTGATGAACGCGTCGGTATCGACCCCCACCTCCCGCTGAACCACAAGGCTCTTCTTATGCTTGTGGAGGTACTCGATGGGGTCCTCAATCGTGATGATGTTCTTGGCGTAGTTGAGGTTGATGTGATCGACGATCGCGGCGAGGGTGGTCGACTTCCCTGAGCCGGTCGGGCCGGTGACCAAGATCAACCCCCGCTCCTGAGCGGCGAGCTTCTGGAGCACCTCGGCCGGCAGGCCAAGGGCCTCAAAGCTTGGGATCGACTCGGAGACGACCCGCATGACCAGCCCGAAGCTTCCCCGCTGGCGGAGGAGGTTGCAGCGAAAGCGGGCCAGGCCCGGAATGGTATAGGCGAAGTCCATCTCCTTGCGGTACTCCAGCTCCTCTTGCTGCTCGGGGTTGAGGAGGTTGCGGGCGATGGCCTCGATGTCTTGAGGGCTGAGCGGTTTTTGGCCAAACGGCTTGAGTTTGCCGTCGATCCGGACGGTGGGGGGAGCTCCTGCTTGCAGGTGGATGTCCGAAGCCCTCATCTGCACCATGGTGCGGAGCATCTCGACGATGGAAGCCGCGCTGGTCATCTTCCCAAGTATAGGGGGCCTCGGTCAGGAAAGGGCGTGCAAATGATAAGCTGGCCCTATGGCGGACTACGACGTCATCGTCATCGGAACCGGCCCTGGAGGATATCACGCGGCGATCCGGGCTGCTCAGCTCGGCCAAAAGGTCCTTGCCATCGAGCAGGAGCGGGTTGGAGGGGTCTGTCTTAACGTCGGCTGCATTCCCACCAAGGCCCTCCTCCACGCGGCAGAGGAGCTAGAGGGGCTTCGCCACCACGAGACGTTTGGGCTTCAGGTCGGCTCCGTTCAGCTCGACTGGGCCCGCTTGGCCTCCTGGCGAGAGAGCGTGGTCAAGAAGCTCACCGGTGGGGTCGAGCAGCTCTTCAAGGGCAACCGGGTCGAGCTGGTTCGGGGTCAGGGTCGCCTCGTTGGCCCCCACGCGGTGGAGGTCGATGGGAAGCGCTGGGAGGCCAAGAGCGTGATCCTGGCGACCGGCTCCGAGCCAGCGGGGCTAGCTGGCTTTCAGGTCAACGGCCGGGAGGTCGTGGACTCGACGGGAGCCCTCCGGGTCGAAGAGGAGTTTCCCAAGCGCTTCCTCTGCATCGGCGGAGGGGCAGTCGGCCTGGAGTTCGCCCAGATCTACCGGCGTCTGGGCGCCGAGGTGACGGTCGTCGAATATATGCCCCAGATCCTGCCAGCCTCCGACCCGGAGACCGCCAAGCTCCTCACCCGGGCCTTGGAGAGCGAGGGGATCCGGATCCGGACCCGCACCAAGGCGCTGGGCTACGAGACCACCCCGAAGGGCCTGGCGGTCCGCCTCAGCCCGGTGGAAGGAGGGGCGGAGGAGACCCTCCTCGTCGATAAGATCCTGGTGGCGGTAGGGCGAACCCCGCGCAGCCGGGGGCTCGGCCTGGAGGCGGTGGGGGTGGTCCCCGATGCCAAAGGCTTTGTGCCGACCAACGAGCGGATGGAGACCAAGGTGCCCGGCCTCTACGCGATCGGCGATCTGACCCGCCCCCCCTTGTTGGCCCATAAAGCGATGCGGGAGGGGTTGGTGGCGGCGGAGAACGCGGCGGGTAAGAACTCTGCCTTTGACTATCGGGTGCCCAACGTCGTCTACACCAGCCCCGAATGGGCCTCGGTGGGGCTCACCGAGGAAGAGGCGCGCCAGGTGGGGTATACGGTCAAGATCGGTAGGTTTCCCCTGAGCGCCTCGGGGCGGGCTTTGACCTTAGGGCGCAGCGAGGGGTTGGTCAAGGTGGTGGGGGATGCCGAGACCGACCTTCTCCTCGGCGTCCACATCGTGGGCCCTTCGGCCTCCGAGCTCATCGCCGAGGCGGGGCTGGCCCTCGAGATGGGGGCTACGGTCACCGATCTCGCCCTCACGATCCACGCCCACCCCACCCTCTCGGAGACCTTGATGGAAGCGGCCGAGAACTTCCACAAACAGGCCATTCATATCGTCAATCGCTAGGTCAGGGATGCTGCCAGCGCTCGAGGGGCCAGAAGTTTGCGATCTGCCCTGCTTCGAGCCCCGCTTTCTGGGCGTAGAAGAGCGCCCACTCGATATCGTCAAGCCCCTCGAGGCTGTGCGCATCGGTGGCTAAGGAGAAGTTAAGCGCTCCTCGGAAGCGGAGCGCCCAGCGCCAGTCGAGGTCTAGCCGGTGGGGGTTGCCGTTGAGCTCGACGACGACGCCTTGCTGGCTGGCCTCTTCGAGAAGCCGCTCCCAGTCCGCCTGGGCGCCTGGGCGGCGCAGGAGGAGGCGGCCGGTAGGATGGGCCAGGATCTTGAGGTAGGGGTTGCGGAGGGCTTTGAGGACCCGTTCGGTCTGCTCCTCAAAGGGAAGCTGGAGGTGGCTGTGGAGGCTGCCCAAAACGACGTCGAAGCGGGTGAGGATCTCTTCGGGGTAGTCGAGGCTGCCATCAGGTAGGATCTCCGACTCGATTCCCTTAAGGATCCGGAACGGGGCCAACTCGACGTTGAGCGCCTCGATCTCCCGCCACTGTCGCTGGAGGTCGCTGAGGCTGAGTCCGCCTGCGTAGGCAGCAGTTTGTGAGTGGTCGGAGATGACCATGTAGCTATAGCCCTGCTGGAGAGCGGCCAGGGCCAGCTCACGGAGCGGGGTGGTCCCATCGGAATAGGTGCTGTGGCAGTGGATCAACCCTTTGAGCTGGTTGCGGGCCAGCGGTGCTGGGGGCTGCAGGCCGAGGTGCTCGGGCTCTCGCCAGAACGGAGGGACCCAAGGGCGCCTAAGAGCCTCGAAGACCTCCTCTTCCTCTCGGCCTTCCGGGAGGGGCCCCAAGTGTTGGACGAAGGCCTGCGAGCCGGTCGCCCGGACCAGGAGGGTCCCGAAGGTTGGAGGCTCAGCCAGGATGATCCGGAGGGGGATCCCCTCGACCTCGCCTCGGAGGACTCCTTCCTCTTGGGCCTTGACGTGCTTGCCGAGGGCTTCGCGGACCTCCTCGGGGCTCCCGAGGACCACAAGGTCGATGCCCCCCACAGTCTCCAATCCCCGCCGGAGGCTCCCGGCCAAAGCGGCCTTCAGCTTCCGCTCCTCGAGGTCGAGTAGGATGCTTTGGGTGGCCACCAAGGCCTCGGCCAGAAGGAAGCGGGAGCGGCTTTGCTGGGCGAAGCGGGCCGCTTCGAGGAGGCGGGCCTCGCTCTTGGCGCCGAAGCCCGGAAGTTCCCGAAGCTTTCCTTCGCTGGCCAACAGAGCCTCGAGGCTGTCGATGCCGTGCTCCCAGAGGAGCCGGATCCGCTTGGGGCCCAGCCCCTGGACCTGGAAGAGCTCCTGGATTCCTGGGGGGAGTTCCCCTTCCAGCTCCTCAAGGTAGGGGAAGCTCCCAGTCTCCACGATCTCCCGCAGCATGGGAGCCAGAGCGGGGCCAATTCCGGGAAGACCGGCGAAGTTGCTTCGGGCGAGCTCCTCGAGATCACCCTCGTAGCGCTCCAGGCTCCGGGCTGCGCGCCGGTAGGCCTGGGCCCGGTAAGCGCCGTGACCGAGGACCTCGATGAGGTCGGCTGCCCGCTCGAGGAGCCCGGCCAGCTCGTTGCGGTTCACAACACTTCCTCCTTGAGTTGTCCTTCCCGAAAGTAGGCGACCTTCCGGTAGCCGATCTGGCGGAGCAGTGCGGCTGCCTCTGTGAAGCCCCAACCCACCTCCTCGGGGCGGTGGGCATCGGAGCCAAGGACCACCGGGATGCCCAGCTCCAGAGCCCGGGCAAGCAGGGCGGGGGCAGGGTAGAGCTCTTGGGCTGGCTTCCGCCAGCCAGCGGTGTTGACATCGAGGGCTAGTCCCTCCTCGGCGATGATCCGCAAGGCTGGCTCGGCCAGCTCGAGATAGCCCTGAGGGGGTCGATAACCGAACTTTTTGGGGAGATCGAGGTGTCCGATGCTGTGGAAGAGGCCGCTGCGGGCCGCCTCGCCGACGAGGGCAAAGTAGGCTCGGTAGAGCTCCTCAAGGTCGCGCTCCTCAAACTCCTGGGCGAAGCTCGGATCATCCAGGGGCCAGGCCCCCAGATAGTGGACCGAGCCGATCAGGTAGTCGTAGGGATAGCCCTGGCGGAGCCTGCGCACGAACCCCTCAGTGCCGGGGTGATAGTCGAGCTCGAGGCCGATGCCCACGTAGAGCGGGCTTCGCTCGCGGAGCGCTTCGAGGAGCGCGTGGTAGAGCGGGAGCTCCTCCTGGCGCATCCTGACGTTGGGGTCGTACCAAGGGGGCATGGGGCAGTGATCGGTGAAGACCAGCCCGTTCAGCCCGACCCGCTGGGCCATCTCCACATAGGCCTGGGGGGAGCCGGTGGCGTGGCGGCAGAGCGGGGTGTGGAGGTGGGAGTCAATCATACCAGCTCGACCCGGACGATCTGCCCCTCGCTCTCCCAGAGCCGGACCGGTCGGCCTAGGATCGCCTCAGCCTCCAAAGAGCGCTGGGGGTTGAGCTCAGGCAGCGTGCTGACGCGCTGCAGCAGGGTGGGGGCCTCGGGGGGAGCCAGGCGGGGGGCCCGCTCAAGGACCGCCTCCAGGCTCCAGCGGCTAGCCCAGAGCCGCTTGATTGCGAGAAGGGCTTCTTGGGGATGGGGGGCGAGGGCAAAAGGAGGTTCCCCTGCGTAGCGGACCAGCCAGGAACCGGGGGCGAGGTGGGCCCAGAGCGCGTCGATCCGCTCGGGAAGCAAGTAGCTCTCCCGGATGAGGCGCTGGGCTTTGCGGCAGGCCTCGACCAGGGCCTCCTCGTCGAGGCGGGCGCCGAAGATGCCCTGGAACGTCCATTCGAGCTGCTCGGGCAGATTGGCGAGCTGATAGAACTCGACCTCCAGGTCAGGCAGGATGAGGGTAGGGGCTACGGAGAGGGGGCCCAGGGCTTGAAGGGCCTGCAGTTCGGGGTGGACCGAGGGGGCTTCGAGGGTGAGGATCATGGCTCGAGAGAGCGCCAGAGGTACCAAGCAGCGTGGGAGCGAAACGGGCGAAACCGCTCGCCGAAGGCAGGAAGCTCGTTGGGGCCGACCCCAAAGAGCCGAGAAGCCGCCTGGCGAAGGCCTAAGTCTTGCCAGGGCCAGACGTCGGGGCGCTTGAGACCGAACATGAGGAACATGGCCACCGTCCAGGGGCCGATCCCCGGCAGCTGGGTGAGCGCCCTATAGAGCTCCTCCTCGGAGCGTGCCTCCAGGCCGTTGAGGCGGCCTTCGAGGGCGGCTTGGGCCAGAGCCTTGAGGCTCAGGGCCTTGCTTCGCGAGAGCCCTGCGGCGCGCAGCTCCTCGAGGGAGGCCAGTCCATAGGCGCTAGGCTCCTGGCCGTACATCTGGCTGAGCCGCTGCCAGATGGCCCTGGCTGCCCGGCGGGAGAGCTGTTGGCCGACGATCGCCCTGGCTAAGGCTGGAAAGGGGGCTTCGGGCTCGACGGGGTGAGGGAGGAACGGAGCAGCTCCCCAGCGCTGGATGAGCCCTCGCAGCTCGGGGATTGCCGCGAGGGCTTCAGGTGAAGCGAAGGCCATGGCTTTGGGTGATGATCCCCTTGTAGAGGAAGCTGATCTGGCGCAGTGCCAAGAGCTGATCGAAGGGAGTGAGGGCGCTGGTGGCATCTTCAGCGAGGACCACCTGAAAGCCGCGCAGAGCTGCCGAGCCGGCGGTATGGAGGACGCAGATGTTGGTCACCGTTCCGACCAGGACGACCCAGCGAATGCCCCAGAGGTGGAGCCAGTGGTCCAGGGGGGTTCCGTAAAAGCCGTCGTAGCGGGGTTTAGGGAAGACCATCTCTCCAGGCTGGGGGCTCAGGGCGGGGACGATCTGAGCCCCCCAGCTTCCAGCCAGGCAGTGAGGTGGCCAGACGGCGAACTCGGGGTCGCCTTCCTGGTGCCAGTCCTGGGTATAGGCGACTCGGACCCCGGCGTCTCGAGCCTTTTGGAGGAGGTGCTGGATGGCTCCCAAGGTCTTCTGGGCCTCGGGGACCAAGAGGCGCCCTTGGGGGTCCACAAAGTCATTCTGCATGTCGATGACGAGAAGGAGGCTCTCCCGGCTGGGAAGCGCCACCTCCGCTTGGCGGGGGATCTCGGGTTCGGTCATCGCGTGCTGCGGCCGACTTGCCGCCAGACCTGGGGGAGGAGCAAAGCGGCCGTCAGGGCTTTGAGGATATCTCCCAGCAGGAAGGGGAGCATCCCCAAAGCGATGAGCCCACCGAGGCTCAGAGGATGCCCGGCGGCCCGGGACCAGATCGCGAGCCCTAAGAGGCCAAGCGCGTAGATGAGGAGGCTGGCTAGGCTCATGCCCAAGAACATCGCCAAGCGCCTGCGGTCGGCGCCGAAGTGCTCGACCAAAAGCCCGAGCAGGCCAGCTGCCAGGGGGAAGGCGAGGAGATACCCGGCATCAGGGCCCACGAAGACCGCTAGGCCTCCGCTTCCGCCAGCGAAGAAGGGAAGCCCTAGGGCTCCCTCGACGAGGTAAGCAGCTACGCTCCAGAAGCCGAGCCGGCTGCCGAGAGCAGCCCCTACCAGAAGAACGCCCAGGGTTTGGAGCGTGATGGGAACCGGGGTGAACGGCAGCGGGATGGCGATCTGGGCGAGAAGGGCGATGAAGAGGCTGCCAGTCACGATGAAGAGGCCATCGCGCAGCCTGCTCCTGAGTGGGAAGTAGACCTTGGCGAGAGGAACATAGGGCAGGGATCGGGTCATGGTATGCCTCCGAGAAGCCGGACCTCACCGGCGGTGATGGTTGTTATTCTACCGGAGACCTCCAAGAGGAGCGCTCCGTCGGGGGCGAGATCCAAAGCTCGCCCCCGTTGGCCAGCTACCTCGATCTCCTTGCCCCAGATCGCGCTTCTGGCTCGCCAGGCGGGAACGACGCCTGAGAGATCGGCGAGTTGGTCTTCTAGGTTGCGGAGAAAGGCCTTGAGGACCTCTTCCCGCGCGAGAGGGCGGAACTCGTGGAGCGCCGCTCCTCCTGGAGGAGCAGCGGTGAGGTTAAGCCCTACGCCGAGGATGAGGAGCTGGCCGCCAGCGGAGACCTCGCCGAGGATTCCGGCCAGCTTCCGCCCGTCAGGGACCAGGAGGTCATTGGGCCACTTGAGCCCCCCGATCCCGGTCGCCTCCTGAAGCGCCACCCCCGCGGCGAGGGGGATCAGGGTGAGCGCTTCGGGGGGAAGCTTGGGCCTGAGGAGCAGGGAGAAGGTCAGGGCGCCGGGGAGGGTCTGCCAGGTGCGGCCGCGACGCCCCCTTCCTTGGGTCTGCCGCTCGGCCAGCAGGAGGGTTCCCTCAGGGGCTCCTGCTTGAGCGAGAGAATAGAGGAGGTTCTGGGTGCTGTCGACCTCCTCAACAACGTAGCAAGGGCGCCCGAGGCGCACAAAGCCCGCTTCAAGATCGGTCCGTCGGGAGATCTCGCTTGCCATAGACCCTCACCTTGGCCTGAGGAAAGGTTGCTTCCAGGAGGTCTTTGAGGTAGCTGGCTGCCGAGGGCCAGAGCCCCTGACACTCCCCTTCGACGACGAAGAAGGCGGGATAAGGCGGACGGGGGGACTGGATCGGTCGCAAGACCCCCTGATACTCGGGAAAGAACTCAAAAAACTCATCCATGACCTCTTTGAGAAGCCCCCGAGGGAGCGGATCCCCTTGGGGTTGGACCCAGAAGGCCATGGCCCTCATCGCAGCGCTCCAATTTGCCGAGCCCCTTCGATGAGGCGGGGTCCTGGACGGCCGAGGTAGGCCTCCGGAAGGGGATAGACCCGCCCTGCTTGGAGAGCAGGGACCTGCCAGCTTCGCTTCATGACGAGCTCGGGGCGCAGCCGCTTCGCCCCACACCAAGAGACCAGGATCATCTCCGGCTGCGCCGCTTCGACCTCCTCGGAGCTCACCACCTGGGAGCGGACCGGGCGATCGCCGAAGGCGTTCTCGAGGCCGATGGCCTCTAAGAGGCCGCTCACCCAGCTACGCCCCCCAGCTGCGATGACCGGTCTCGGCCACCACTCCACCATCACCCTCAGGGGAGGATGATCGGCGAGCTCGCGGCGGAGCTCCTCTAAGGAGGCTCGCATCGTTCCGACGACCGCCTTTCCCCGCTCAGGATAGCCGAGCCGCTCGGCTACCTCTTCGATGTTCCGGTAGACATCCTCTAAGCTCTCGGGGTCCAGGACAAGTTGGGGAATTCCTCGAGCTTCTAGCCCTTCGACGACCCGCTCCATCCCCGGCACCGAGAGGCTCGAGAGGACCAGATCGGGCTGAAGCGCCTCTAGACGGCCAAGGTCGATCTGGAGATCGGGGCCAAGGCGGGGGAGCTGCTGGACTTCAGGGGGAAAGTCGGAGAAGTCATCGACCCCCACGAGCCACTCGGTGAGTCCTAGGGCCCAGAGGATCTCGGTGTTGGAAGCAGCCAAGCTAATGAGGCGCATCAGGAGCGATTTTGAACCTTCCAAAGGGCTTCTTGAATCCCTTTGCGGGCGTTGACCGCGCGAGCGAGGACAAAGAGAAGGTCGGAGAGGCGGTTGAGGTAGCGCAGCGCTTGAGGGTTCACGGTCTCCTCGCGCGAGAGGGTGACGACCCGGCGCTCCGCTCGGCGGCAGAAAGTGCGGGCCAGGTGGAGGGTAGCAGCGGCCGGGTGGCCTCCGGGATGGATGAAGTGCTGAAGCGGGGGAAGCTCTTCATCGAGGCGGTCGATCCAGCCTTCGACCTGCGTGACATCCTCCTCGCTGATGCGTCGGACCTTGCGCTCATACGAACTACCCCAGCGGGTGGCTAGGTCAGCCCCGAGGTCGAAAAGAGTATTTTGAATCTGTTCTAGGATATGATCGAGCTCCGAATCTTCCAACCAAGCGCGGGCGAGCCCGATGGCGCTATTGGTCTCGTCGACGTTGCCATAAGCTTCGACGCGGGGATGATCCTTGGCCACCCGTTCTGCTCCATAGAGCCCGGTCTCGCCATCATCGCCAGTCCGGGTGTAGATCTTCACCACTTCATTGTAGCAAGTGAGGCCTCAAATTCCTTGGTGATAGGTCCCCCAACGGACGAGGGGAAGCGTTCTTTGCCCCGGTCTTGAGGCCGAGGCTCGTTCCAATCGGACTTAGGCTGGTCCAAGGCTGGGCTCATCTGGTTAGATAAGCTCTGTGCTGATCCTGGTGAATGGTTAAGCAGCGTTTTAGAGGCTGTCGTAAAAGTTTTCCATGGGCGGCTATGCGGTCCTGGCCAGCCGCTTCACCAACAAGCGTAGCATGC
>OGCG01000773.1_pt1 | contig 18167 bp, 21 predicted proteins | sample 1570061 | NCBI WGS metagenome assembly OGCG01 (sample SAMN06268698, study PRJEB24515) | hot springs metagenome | isolation source: Joseph's Coat, Yellowstone National Park, Washington, USA | place: USA:Joseph's Coat, Yellowstone National Park, Washington, USA
ATTAACTAGGATGACGTTAAAACCCGACCTTAACGATTTAATAACACCGTGGATTAAAAACTGCTTCTTAGCAAATCTACTAATCCTTCTGTTATCAATCCTACTCTTAGTAAAAATTCCTCCTCTTTATTAGGAATAAATCCTCAAAGACAATGTGGTCAACACAAATCCTCGAAAGGGAATTAATGGCTCATGACAAAGCATTCAATCGCAAGCCTTAGCAAGCTTCTTACTGAAAAACAAAAACAAGATAATCAATATAGAAAATTAGAAAGTCTTATATATCTCTTGTAGTAGAGAAAATTATATGATACCAGAATATTTAGGTGGATTAATTTTCATATTGATTATAATTGGAATGTTATCATTAGTAGTTTACGCTGTATTGAATATTTTTTATCCAAAATCTCCCAGAAAGCTTAAAATTGAAGCCTCGGTAATTCTAGGTTTCATAATACTCGCATTATTTTCGTCTTTCACATCTTTCATTCTTTTAATAGTTATTCTAGCTTTGGGTTTAGGTTTAATATATGGATTTAAGAAAATATAATCTTTATTATTAAAATTTTTATATTTTCTTACATTTTAATAATTATAAAGGAGGATATAACTAATTATACTCATGTTAAACGTTCCATTAGATTGTACTCATCTCATTCTGGGCATTTCTAAGTATTATTATAAATGCTTCATAATTTCCTCTTATGGGAAGTGAGAGTGGGAAAGACTTATTATTGAGTTACCTTAAATTTTTATTTATGGAAATGAGAAAAGCAGACAGTAAAGGCAGAATTTATTTTGGTAATGAATACGCTGGAAAGAATTTTTACGTAGTGAAAATATTTGACGGTATACTTTTGCTTGATAACGAGATCAAAGCTAAGGAAATTGAAGAAAAGAAGGAGGAATTCTTAAAAGGAAATATAGAGAAATTATTGGAATTTTTAGGTGAACCTACAGAAGAAGAAATAAAGGAGGTAGTTGAAAGATCGAGGAAAAGAAGATTATCGTAGATACAAACATAATAATAAGTAAAAAATTCTTAGATCTTAATAATGTAATAGTAACTGAGAGTGTGGTTCAAGAACTTGCGGAATTTATATTTCAAAAATATCTAGATTATATGAATTCTTCACAACAAGAGAGAGCTAATGGATACATAAAACTCTTCAAATATTTGATCGAATACTTATCTAAATATCCTTTACTGAGTCATTCCTTCAAGGATTATATTCAAGCTATAGATCTCTCTACTAGTAGGAATATCGATGTTACAGACGCTCTTTTAGTAATAACTGCTCTCAAACTGAATACAGTAATAATGACTAAGGATAAGGATTTTGAGAGAGTTAAGGATCTAGTAAAAATAAAATATTTGTGAATAAAAACATTTTATGCTATTAAAAATTTTCCTGTTGACAGTATTTTTCAAATATCTGTTTACATCTTGAAGAGTTTTATGCTTGGTTATAGAACTAAAGTTAATCGATATATTTAACAAACTAGCTTAAATAAATATTTTTAAATATTTAATGCTATAATCATACAGTGATATGTCTTGATTATTGTTGAAAGTAATGGAAAAAGAGAGGAAATTCCTGTAATAGATTATCATGTCCATGTTTGGAAAGCAAATGAAGATAATTGGCTGAGACCAGAATTAGCTAAAGGTTGGATAGACTGTTTTTATGATTATCATAAATCCTTAACTCCAGAAGAGTACCTCATGAATTATGAGACTTTTAAGTATTATGGAGCAGATAAAATGATAGAAGACGTAATGGTAAATGGATATGTAGACGTAGCAATAACGCAACCTCAATATCTGCAATACTTCTATAGAGAACCATTTGGGAATACTGATGAATTTGGGAAGCTAGTTCTTTCTAATCCATATAGGTTCGTTATAGGTACTAGGTGGGATCCTAGAGACGGCGAAGAAGGAAAAAAGAGATTAGAAGAAGACGTAAGAAAATATAGGGTGAAACCATGGCAGATGAAACATGTCAAATTGTATACTGCAGAATGGAAAGATATTAACGGAAATTTGTCGAGAGGATGGAGGCTTGACTCAAAGGAAGCATTTGATTTTATAGAATTTAGTAAATCTTTAGGAATTGACATTTTAGTAGCTCACAAGGGACCTACAGTTTGGCCATTGGATAAGGACGCTTTCGATATAAAAGACGTTGACTCTGCAGCCTCTTCTTTTCCTGAGATGAAATTCGTTGTAACTCATATAGGATTACCAAGATTAGAAGATTTTGTATGGACTGCAGTACAAGATAAGAATATCTATGCAGGATTAGCCGTTGCGTCAGCGTTTGTCCATAAAAGACCGAAATATTTTGCGCAGATAATGGCTGAATTGCTCTTCTGGTTAGGCCCTGACAGAATACTCATGGGAACAGATTATGCCATATGGAATCCTAAATGGATATTGGAAGATTTCATTAAGTTTGAACTTCCAGAGGACGTTAAAAGGGAATATGGAGTAGAATTAACTCTAGATGTAAAAAAGAAGATTTTATATGAAAACGCATCGAAATTGTGGGGAATCAACGTTAATGATGTAAAGAGAAGAGAGGATGAAATAAGTAAAAAAGCTAAAGTTCTTAAGGTGAATCTATGAGTGTAGAAAATGTACTTAAATCCATAATTGATCCTGAAACAAATTATTCAATTACCGAACTGGGATTTATTAAAAAAATTGAGAAGGAGCATATAGTTTTGTCTCCCCCTACTTACTGGTGTCCTCCAATGTTTCTCTATATGATTATGGAAGAAATAAAAGTCAAATTGCCTAACATTACCATTGAGGTTAGCGATCATCACGATGCAAAAAGATTAACAGAATGTATAAATTCCAGGAAAAGTTTTTCAGAATGTTATTCCAGTGAGGTTTCAGGAAATGAATATAACGAGATAAAAGAGAAATTCATCACGAAGAGGATGAAAAAAGACAGATTAACTAACCTATCTTTTAATATAAATGGGGAAATGTGCAAACTCCTTTCTGAGGCTAGAAGAAAATGAAAGCTTTCAGAATTCATGACTATAATAAACCCTTAGTAATGGATAACGTTCCTGAACCTAAAATAAGCGAACCGTACGATATCATAGTTAGAATAAAGGGGGCTGGAGTATGCAGAACTGATCTTCATATCCAAGAAGGAGTATGGAAAGATGTATTTAATCCTAAACTTCCGTTTACTATAGGCCATGAGAACGTTGGAATAGTAGAAGAAGTTGGAAGTGCAGTAGACTGGATAGAAAGAGGCGATTCAGTTATTCTTCACCCTTATATTACATGCAGACATTGTAGAGCATGTAGAGCAGGAAACGATATGCATTGTCCTTATGGAAAGTTCCCTGGATTAGATGGTACTGATGGAGGATATGCAGAATATCTTAAAACGTCTGCATTCTCTGCAATAAAAATACCTAAAGGGATAGATATAGCTCCTATGGCTCCTTTAGCAGACGCAGGAATTACCGCTTATCATGCAGTCAAAAAATTGTCTTCCTATTTTTATCCCGGATCAACGGCTGTTGTAATAGGAGTAGGAGGTTTAGGACACATAGGAATCCAAGTTTTAAAAGCGATAACTCCTGCAAAGGTTATAGCCATTGACGTAAATGAAGAAAAAATAAAATTAGCTAAAGAACTCGGTGCTGATGAGACTATTATTGCAGATAAGGATGGCGGAGTATCTGATGTGTTGAAGATCACTGATGGTGGAGCAGACGTTGTAATAGATTTTGTTGGAGAATTCTCTACGCCATTTAACTCCTTAAAGATGATAAGAAAAGGAGGAATCTATTCTATTGTAGGATATGGAGGAGAAGTTTCAGACAAGACATTGGATTTCATAAGTAGGGAAATATCTATAGTTGGAAATCTTGTAGGTACCTATAACGAACTCTCTGAATTAGTCAATCTTTATTCTCAAGGAAAAGTAAAATTGAAAGTAAAAACTTTCTCGCTGGAAGAAGCTAATGAAGCATTAGAAGAGTTAAAACATGGAAAAATATTGGGAAGAGGAGTTCTAGTACCATAATTTTATAATTTTTATTATAGATCTCGTCAAAATATTTAATTATTTAAGAGATAAATATTAGAAAATTTAGAATCAAAAGTTTATATTTATTCGTAATAAAATTTAACTTATGCCCATATGTCCATCATGTGAATATAGAGCGTCAGAATGGAAGAATATAGCCTCGCATATGTATCTTATGGCTAGGAATAGTGATCCTTCGCATGTTATGTGGATGAATAGGAATTTGACTATGAAAGAAGTTGACGTAGACAATCTTTCGATAATGTTAGAAAATTTCTTTTCAATTAAGGATAACTTAAGTTTCTGGATAAGGGAGAAGTTTATTCAGAAATTCTACGGCGAATCTCCTCATCCATTTATTTTGGCAATGCAAAATCCTACTAGAGGAGTCTTATTAGGATATGTCATAGAACACCAACATTTTCTCAAAAATTGGGTAAGGGTTTTGTCTGAGATAATTTTTAAAACGGACGTGGAAGAGGTAATAAAATATGAATTAGAGAATATAAATGTTGAATATTTTGGATATAATGGAAGACCTTCTCATTACGAGTTATTAATAAGAATGGGAGAAAGCTTAGGAATGCCTAGAGAAAAAATCTTAAGTTATAAGCCTTTACCTTCTACTCAGTCTGCAATAAATACTTGGAGAAAGATTGCGTTTGAAAGCAATTGGGTTGAAATAATGGCAGCTATGCATAGTTTAGAACTAGTTGCAGATAAGACATTAAGGAAATATGGAGCTAAGATGCATTATTTCAACGAGACTATATTAAGTAGTAATGATTTTCCTAAAGAAGTTAAGGATTTCTTAAGAGAAGGTTATGAAGCAGACCAGACTCATGCGGGAGAAGCGCTAAAGCTTGTAGATAAATATGCTGAGGATCCTGAAAAAATTCAAGTTACTGTGTTAAGGTCTTTTGATGCTTTTGCAAAATATTTAACTGCAAGATTAGAAAGAGGTATGGAATTCGATAAAAATTTGATAAAGGTGGTTCTATGAAAATCCAAGTTAATGGAAATAAGGCAGGAGATAAGGAAAGTGGTTGCGCTCTATGCGGAGCAACTTGGGGAGATTATTATGAGGAGATCGATGGAGAGAAATTATTCTTTTGTTGTGATGTATGCGCTACAGAATTCAAGAATATGATAAAAGAAATAAAGAGAAGAACAGGATGGAAAAAGATCGACGAGTTATCAATAGAAGGTAATTACTATAAGGGAAGAAATTGTGTAGCTAAGACAGAGGGAAGAGAATACAAGTTCTACGTAAAATTTGGTGATGATGCTGAAATAGAGACCTTTAAGGAAATTGAATGAGCGTTATTAAATATTAAATAGAAATACTTTCAATTCAATAATACTTGCGGAACTGCTCAGTTTTTATCACAAAAATGAACTAATTTCAATTAGACATTTAATTCTGAATTTATCAAATTCTAAGAAGATCAAGGTCTATAAAAATTCAACAACTCCACAAAGCAATTTAATAATAAATCTATAAATGGAAGATTTAAGAGTTATAACTACATGATTTATAAACTTTATAAACGGTCTTATTTATTTATACTGTTAACTTAAGTAACTTGTGATAAGAGATGGAAGATTTAAGAATCATAACTGTACCTCTGAAAGAGGTAAAAGATAAAGGAACGGTCGTGGTAAATAAAAACGGAATTAATGTCCTAATAATTTACGATAAGGGAAATGTATATGCATGTGATATAAGATGTCCACATATGGGATATCCATTATCTAAAGGAACAATAAGAGATGGAATACTTATTTGTCATTGGCATCATGCTAGGTTCAACTTAAATGACGGTGGAACATTCGATTTATGGGCAGACGATCTCACGACTTATGAAACTAAGATAGTTAACGATAAAGTAATAGTAAATTTTAAGGAAAGAGACGTTAAAGATCATGCAGTTAAAAGATTAAGAAAAGGAATAGATCATGATATAGACCTTGTTATAGCAAAATCTATTATAGACTTATTAAATAATGGAATTTCTTTAAATGACTTAGCTAAAGAAGTTTCTATTCACGTACTTAGAGATCATGAATGGAATAGCGGTCTAAATATTTTTACAATAATACTTAATTTGCTTAATTATGACCTTGAATTAGAATGGAAGATCTTGGGCCTTTTACATGGTATTAAAAACGTCTCTTCACAAATTTTCGAAAGGCCAAAAGTAATCTATCCAGAACCATTGGAAAATGCTGATAATTTAAAAAACTGGTTTAGAGATTTTATAGAAGGAAGAGAAGTTAATCCTGCTAGAAGAGCAATAATTAGCATGAGAAGCGAAGATGGGCTTGACGCCATGGTAGCGTCAGTTACTGATCACTTTTTCTTGGACGAAGGACATATACTAGATCATTTAAATAAGGAAACTGAATTGTTAGATAAGATAGGATGGGATAATTCCAGGTTAATTTTTGCATCTTTAATTAGTCAATTGGCTAATGCTATGAGACATGAAGAAGATCCAAAATGGAGGATACCGGACGATCTTGTGAGTATAATAAACAGTGAAATAAGTAAAGCACAGGACATGAAAATAGGGAAAGAAAGGCTCGATCAAAAGGAGATGGATAATCTTGTAAATTGTTTATTGCAAGACGATCCAAAGAAACCCTTTGAATGTGTAACTCAAGCTATCGCCTCTAACGTTTCCCCTAAATATTTATCCTTAGCCTTGGGTTTAGCTTCCGCATATAGAGAAGCTAGATTTCATACTCAAAATGATTTCTCAGATTGGGAAACAGTACATCATCAATTCGTATATTCTAACGCTTTATATAGACTCTTTGAGAGAAAAGAGAGTTTTTACCTGATTAGAGGAATTTATCATGGTGTAGGAAATCTTTACTTAACAAGGTTTCTCAATATTCCTCCAGCAAGACTCCCTAAGGAAAGGACGTCAAGAAATGAAGAAGAAATAATAAAATCGCTGAGTGAAGCTATAGGTTCTAAAAGAATCGAAGAGGCATCTCTAGATGTTTATGATTATTTAATTAGAGAATTCCCAGAAGATACGCTAATTAAAACAATTATTAGGTCTTTATTTATAGAAGATGTTAGTTTTCATACTGCTCAGACAGTGGATTCTGGAATATCGTTATTTAATGCCCTAAAAGGATACGATGAGAATTACGTTCCCTTGATAGCCACAGTAAGATATTTATCAGCACATAGTCCTACTAATAGGAGGAGTAAGATAACTGTAGACGTAGCTATAAAACTATCCAAAGGTGAGGCTTTATATACGTAGAGAATTATAATACCTTAACTCTGCGTGTTATTGGTATATCTACTATTTTTCTAAAATTTAGATTCTTTATATTTATTTCATAAAACGATGTAGTTGAATATACTATATTTTCATCATCTACTTTAGCTATAGCATTAGTTCCAAAAGTTGGTCTAGGTAATTTTATTCCCATTCTTGTCAACTTTCCGCCCTCATACATCATTAATGGGAATTCACTCATCTCTTGGGCAATAATTGCATTTCCTAAATCCTCTATGCCATGAAAATATCCTTTTTCAATTAGAGTATAATTTATTAGATCGTCAGTCAAATAAAGTCCGTAAGCTGTAGCTATGTAAAGGTGATCTTTAACAAGAAGATTATGAGAATCATTAAAGAAATCTAAAGGTTTTAGAGAAGTTATATCGCCAAAAAGTAAATTACCTTCTTCTACGCTTGCTATAATTTTTCCATTATATTGAGCAAAATCTGTTATATGTGCGTATTCTGAATGAGGAAAACTCCAGCCTCTTTTCTTTCCCTCATCTCTTAGATCTATTAATTCCTTTATTCGCTCCTTATTAATAAGGTAAAGTTTAGGACCTTCTACTGATGCAATAAGTTGACCGTCAAGTTCATAAAATTTCCAGCAACTCTCATTAAGTATAGTTTTACCATTTAATATAACCCCACTTTCTGTAGAACATATGTAAAAATCATTATTCTTTAAAGTAAAATCGTAAACATCTTCCTTATCACATAGTAAGTTAGCTTCCTTATCTATTTTATATAATCCTTTACTTGTTCCGACTAGATACATAAATTAACATTTATTTCCGAACATAATAACGTTTCTTATGATTATAAAAAAGGAAAGATATCTTATTTGCTTTTCATTGTCTTTATAAAATCTTCTACGCTCATTGCTAAGAACGTATTTGTCCTTACAGTTCCTCTGCTATTTAAATTTATTAATCCTTTTAGAAATTTTTCTGGATCATTAACTTCTACTACGTTTACGAAATCGTACTCTCCAAACATCGCATATTGATAAAGTACTTTTGCACCGTAATTCTCCAGCTCCTTATTAACCTCTAAGATCCTCTCTGGTTTTTCCCAGACGGTTTTTGCTCCTTCATCGGTTAGTCTTGAAAGTACTATAAATAGAGACATTCTATTTTATACTTAAGTTTACTAGGTAATATTCCTTATTACTATAAAATTATCATAATATAGAATAACTTGATTGAAAGATAAATAACCTTATTATTTTACAAAATGATATCAATATTTATGTGGAATCATTTAAAGGGATGGAATAGATGTGATGACTGCTGGCTTGCGTATGAAAGAGGAATACAGCATCCTAATTCTCTTTCATGTTATAAGGTTGGTATTCCCATATCATCTCTCAACGTTCCAGTCAGTACTTTTATAGAAGAAATAAAAAAGAGAGATTATGTGGCTAAATACGGATTCTTTCCTTTTCCAGTAAATTTAGTATCAAAAGGAGTTATAATACTATATTTTACAAATAGAGAAGATATGTTGAAATCTATAGAAGATCTTAAGAAATTTGTTAAAGAACCTAACAATAGGGAAAAATTCTTCTTTAATAATTTTGTTAATGTGGAGTGGATAGAGGGATTCAATTATAGGAGAGGATGCCCAGAATATGATAAGAAATTCGGAGATTGGAGAAGATGGAGTTCCGAATAGAAACTTTCTTATCCTAATCTTTAGTTTTTCAGATGATGCTAATTTTCCCAACTATATTATAACTTTATCACTAACTTTCAATCCCTCGCTTAAACCTAGCTTAAAAGCTTTTACATTATTTTCGCCTCTAAGAGTAGTTAGAAAGCTTTCTTCCTTTATCATTTTAAATATTCCTAAACCATAAGCGAAACCTAAAATTGCAGAATTTACTACTCTTTTATCTCCAACTAAAGATGCTATATTATTGGCATTAATTTTGAAAATTCTAAAGTTGGAAAGCATCTTTATTATTTCTTCAACGCTATTTTCCCTAACTTTAGGAAGAACGGGTTTAAGAGTGTATTCGTTTAAAATAATGATTGAGTTTCTGTTTGCATAGTCTAAATTCCTGAGAATTTCGTTGGCTTCTAGTCCTATCAAACAATCTGCTCCATGTTTAGCTATAGTAGGAGAATAGACGTCGCCTATTCTAACGTGAATATTAACAGCTCCTCCCCTTTGCGCTAATCCGTGAGTCTCAGCTACAAGAACTTTTATACCTTCTTTTTCACAAGCGTTGGCTATCATTTTCCCCATTGTTATTATTCCCTGTCCTCCTACACCCGCTATTAGAATATTTAACTTAGCCATGCGTCATCCCAACCTTTTGGTTTGTCTCCTTTCATTGATATTGCCTTAAATGGGCATATGGGAACACAAGCCCCACAGCCTATACATTGAGAGAGATCTATAGATGCTTTCTTATTAGGTAAAGGAATGATGGCTGGACAAGTAAAATAATCATAGCAGATTGTGCATCCGGTACATTTATTCATATCTACTTCTGCTACTGGCAACCTATCCTCTATTTTATCTAAAGCGTCTAGTGCGCACGCTCTCTTAGATATAAGTACTGCCGGTTTCAAGTTTTTCTTTACCCATTCAGCAGTTTCTTTAATTATTCTTATCGAAGTATTATAATCAAAGGGATCAAACTCCTTAACATACTCTATTCCCATTCCTTTTGCAACATTGGCTATATCTATATATTTGGAAGGACTTGGTTGTTGTCCAGTCATTGCAGTAGATCTGTTGTCTAGAACCAGTAGAATCATAGGAGTCTTATTATATACTGCATTAGCTAAACCTGGTAATCCGGTATGAAAGAAAGTTGAATCTCCTATTATTGCTATAGGAATAACTCCAGTACTTCTATAGACCCCGTTTGCTATCCCTAAACTACCTCCCATTTCTATTAAACTGTCCTGTTCATTAAAAGGTGGAAGAACTCCAAGAGAATAACATCCTATATCACCGGAGAAAAATGTATCTTTTATTCCCGCTAAGGCTAAACCTTTTTTAAGATCTATAAAAGATGACCTATGAGGACAACCTGGACATAAAGCCGGAGGTCTTGGAACAACATCAAATGCTATATCATCTATTTTATCAACTTCCTTACCAAGGAATTTACCTACTGCGTAATTAACTTTTTCTAACGTTAGTTCTCCAGTTCTATCTACAAGATCTTTGCCATGTATTTTTAACATAATGCCTTCGGACATCATTAGATCCTTAACTTGCATCTCGACTATTGGTTCTAACTCTTCTACAACTAGAACTTCTTCTGAATCTTCAAGAGCCTTTAAAGTAAGTTCCTTAGGAATAGGAAAAGGAGTTGAAAGTTTTAGAATCTTCACTTTTGAATTTTCAACTACTTCTTTAACAAACGCGTATGCTATCCCAGACGCAATTACTAGTTTTTTGCCATCTCCTTCTATTGAATTCAGCTCTTCTACTTTCTTCTGTATTATCTCCCATCTTCTCAACTGTTCTTTTCTATTCCTTCTAGCATTTTCAGGGACTAATGCATATCTAGAAGGATTTTTCGATAGTCTACCCATGACTGGAGGTTTAATATCCTTCATATCAACCTGGGATCTTACATGATTTATTCTTGTATTACTCCTAAAAATAACTGGATGCTTAACTTCTGAACTAAACTCAAATGCGCTCATAATTAAGTCGTAGGCGCTTTGAGGATCATAAGGCTCAATTACTGGAATTAAGGCCATCATTCCATAATATCTGTTATCTTGCTCATTTTGAGAAGACCACATTGACGGATCGTCTGCAGATACTAGAACTAGAGAGCCTTCTACTCCAGTGTAGGATGAACTCATTAACGCATCTGCTGCTACGTTAACCCCTACATGCTTCATTGCAGCTAGAGCTCTTGCGCCCATCATTGCTGCTCCATAAGCTGTTTCGAAAGCTACTTTCTCGTTGGAACTCCACTCTGCATAAACTTTATCCCCATATTTCATTATAGTCTCTATTATTTCTGAAGAAGGAGTCCCAGGATATCCAGCAGCTACTGCTACTCCAGAAGATAATGCACCAAAAGCTATTGCCTCATTTCCTAGAACTATTCTTTTTGACATAATTTGTCATTATGTTTTAAACTTTAAAAATCTAGTTATGTAAATTTTAAAAGTTTACTATATTGATATAGTAGTGATAGTTGTAAGAAAAATAATATTGTAATTATTCGTGAAATTCTACAAAGATAAGTGACAGTTAATGGCAAATAATGTTATGCTATATTTATCAATATATACTAAATTTGGAGACGAATCCAATTATTCCCAATATGACATTTTACCAAAAGAGATTAGGAGCACCTAGCCTTATGATTTTGGCTTTTAGAGAAATAGAGAAATGGAGATTATCAGTAAATATAAGGCTATTCTGACGGACTAGTTTAACTTAATGGGAAAACTGTTTTGATCAAGATCGATAGAAAGAAGACCATCAGAAAGAATTTTTAAAGAGAAGAAGATTCAGTTGCTGAGAGTTCAGATTTGATTTCTTCTATATCGTTGGCTGAAAAATGAGTTTACGTAACTATTAGGCACGGATTCTACGTGTATGACATTAAAGAGAAGATGCTAATATTTCCTATAAATTCTTATGCTTTCTTAGACCTGAAAGTATAAGATTACATTAGGATAATCTGCATTCAACTACATTAAACAGTTTCCTTGACTTTTAGAGTCTAAGGAAGCATAATCTGTTAGTAGAGAGTAGACTGGGAAGATATAATACAAGAACTTTTTAAAGTACTAGTGATTTGATATTCTTGTATGGGTCTCTAAATTTGTAACTTAAAAGCTACGTAGTGAGTTTATAAGTTTTTTAACTTAACTTCTCTATTGGATATCTACCTTTCTTGACAGCAACGGTAACCATACTAATAAATCTATTATAGAGAATAGACTGAGAGATAATGTACCAATTAGAGGGAAGAATAAGGAAACATAGCCATCCGCAATTAAAGATGATAAATCTGTTAAGGTAATTAAAATACCACTCTCTACTACTGGGAATTTCGACTTAGAAACTATTTTACCTATTAATACCGGCCATACTAACGAATTACCTACTTGCGATAATATTCCGTAAATTATCAAAAGGTAGAGGAAAGGAGTTAAAGGAAATAGGAACTCCGTAATAACAGCTAGAAATGTACCTAACGCCAAGGATAGGAGTATTTTGTTTTTCGGAAAATAAATAGGAACTAAAGAACCTACAATATTGGCTAAGATAAAGGATATACTAAACCAACCAGCATTAATCTTGTTGAAAATTAAAGGTTCAATTAGTCCTCCTACAGAAGCTAAGGACATACTAAGTATGAATGATATAAGGAGGAGTGGAGAGACTAAGGAGAGAGACTCCTTGACTTTCCTTAAACCGGACTTTTTTACTTCTGTTTTCTCTATGCTTAGAGAGAAAACTAACGGGATTGAGGATAACCAAAATATTGAAGCTATTATAAATAAATCAGCTATGTTAAAAAGGAAAAGTACGATAGCAGATATTATACTCCCTATTGTATAACCGATAAACTTGGAAGATATGAAAAAATTTGCGCTTCTATATCTAGAGCTGAAAGTAGGCTCAGAATATGAGAAGTAAACTGCGTTAAGAAATAGGATTAAGGAAGATGCTATTCCATAAAGTATACCTAAAATAAGCACTAGTTTTAAATTGAGAGGTACCTTTAGATATAGAATGAGATAGAATATACTCTGAAAGGAGAAGGCCATAATTATATTCAGTTTAACAAAATTTTTTAATATTTGAGCTATGAAAGGTGCTAAAAATGCTCTCAATATGACCGCAATAGTGACAAGCACGAAAGCCAGTTCAGTATCATTATATATTTTTTCGAAATATACTGGCAAGTAAAATTGTTGTGATGAAGCAGTTGAAACTAAAATTAATAAAAAATAAATTTTACTTTCAGTTATCTTCATCCTTTTATACCATTAAATAGATTATATTTGCTTTAATCTAAAATCTTTCCTTTCTCTATGAAATATATTATTCTGCTAAGAGAAATTAATCCCCATAATTTTTGCCTTAATGTTAGTTTATTAATCCCTATAGTGTTTAGATATTCTTGGTAGTATTTATATAATTTTATAGTACCATTCAAATATTTTATATTTTTTGTAGCAACAAATACAGTGAATTCCTTAGATGAAGCTAACATTGGAATAATTTGAAGCGAATCCATGTACTCTGGAATGTTTGGTTTATTGCCTATGAACTCAAATAGAGGAACGAAATATTTGTCATCATAGTATTTAATTTTCTCTATTAAACCTGGATCTTCCCTATAATTGATATTTATTAGAGAGAGTCCTTTTAGTGATCCCATACCTATTTCTACATCAGTTTCACTTTTTATTCCGTTTTGTCTTTCTATATTCTCTAGTTTATTTAGCATTATTTCCGTTGACTTTTTGACAATTTCGGGATTTTGTGTTATATATGATAATTTAGCTAATGCTAGTAAGTCTTCTCCCCATACTTTTAAACAGCTTTTTTAACTGTAATAAAGTCTAAAAAGCTGTCTTAGATTTGAAGTTTATTTTATGATGATAAATATCTACTTTTCAGATTATAAGTTAATTCAAGTAAACTTCTTTTATCAATTCTTTATAGTGAGAATATTAATAATTAATAAAAATATCTAAGTAATGAATAATAGGAAAAATCTTATAAGTAAGTTATTTATTTAGCATTATAAAATGTTCTCTTCCTATATTGTTTAACATTTGCTTAGTTGCCAAAAATATTAATAGATGTTCTTTATTAGGACCTATAACTAATTTTTGAATTTACTACTTTTAAAAAGTTATTTTATTTTAGGCCATCCAATTGTAGAATCTCAGAACAACTATCATCTTAAGAAATTTTTTATTTTATATACAACCCTTAATGTTATGAAGAAAATTTCTAACTTAAAAATCAAGATATTAAGCGATAATTTTGTTTCAACAGTTGTTCCTCCTCTACTTGGAGAATGGGGATTTTCTGCTCTAATTGAGGCAGATGATGTAAAAATACTTTACGATGTAGGTAATTCAGGATATCCTGTGCTATACAATTCCGAAAAAATGGGAATAGATTTAACAAAAGTAGATTACGTAGTGTTAAGCCATGGACATGTAGATCACACTGGCGGATTAGGAAATTCGGAATTGGTTAAAAAACTTGAGGGAAAAATTGTAGTAGCTCATCCTTCAATATTTGAGAAGAAGTTGATGAAATGGTCTAATAAGTTAGAATACATTGGAATTCCAATGACTATGGATGAGATGGAAAAACATTTCCATTTAATATTAACTTCTAAACCTCTACAAATAACTGAAGGAATAGTTTTTAGCGGTGAAATTAAGCGATATGGTTTTAATGAATATACTAAAGGTCTATATACGGCAAGAGATTTTTCTTTGGTTGATGATCACATGATTGACGATACTGCATTGTTTTTGAGCACTGAAAATGGATTGGTTGTATTAACTGGTTGTGGACATTCTGGAATTCTTAACATACTTAACTACGCTAAAGAATCTTTAGGTGAAAATGTGTATGCTGCGCTTGGTGGTTTTCATCTTCTATTTTCTCCTAGAAATGAAGTTGAGAATGTATCTAAAGAGTTACTTAAATTAGAGAAAATAGGCCCAGCCCATTGTAGTGGAAATACTATTAAAAGCATAATAGCTGAAGGAAAAGATAAGTTCATTGATTCAGGAGTAGGCCAGATAATAACGTTTTAAGATTAGAAGTAACGTTTCATTTCATGTACCACGTACCTAATGCTTTAGCTCCTAATTTACCTTTTGAATCATAAAATTCTATTGATACTATAGCTACGTCGTCATTGCTTTTAATTACTTCACCCTTAGAGTAAAATGGACCGTCCTTCATTGGTTCTAAAAAATTAATTTTCAACTCTTGAGTAACTTGATTTCTTCTCTTGTTTATGCTTAGCACTGCCATAGTGCCAGCATAGTCTAGGAGAGTCATTATTATTCCACCGTGAAGTATATTTCCGAGCCTAGTAAATTCCTTTTTAAATGGTATCATAATTTCGCAATAGCCGTTTTCTATTTTGAGAATTTTAATATCTAAAAACGAAAATAAATATTCGTTATCTTTAAGGATATTTTCGACTTGGTTTATTTCCATATGAATATTTGACACAAAAGAGATTAAGAAAGTTCTCAACTTGATAATAGCTTTTCTTAATAAATATATATCAGTAAAAATGCTATAGAATATTTAAAATAGTAATGAAATATCATTACTGAAGTGTTGTGGTGAATGCTTCTCCCTAGTAAATGCTTATTAGACACTAAGGAATTTTATACTTATGAGCATAGAGTTAGTTAAAAAGTATGAAGGTAAGATTGAAATATACCCTAAGATTCCGGTACGTTCTTATACAGATTTTTCCCTGATTTATACTCCTGGAGTGGCAGAAGTTTCGAGAGAGATAGCAAAAAATAAGGATAAAAGTTTTGAGTTAACTAGTAGATGGAATTCAGTAGCAATAGTTACAGATGGAACGAGAGTCCTAGGTCTAGGAAATATAGGACCTGAAGCAGCTATGCCTGTTATGGAAGGGAAGGCAGTTTTATTCAAGTATTTGGGTGGAGTTGATGCGTTTCCATTGCCTATAAATGTTAGATCCGCGGATGATTTTGTAAAGGTAGTGAAATCCATGGAACCGTCTTTTGGAGGAATAAACTTAGAGGATATAGAAAGTCCTAAATGTTTTTATATTCTGGAGACTCTTCAGCAATCATTAGATATACCAGTATGGCATGATGATCAGCAGGGTACTGCAGCAGCAATATTGGCTGGATTAATAAACTCTATGATATTAACAAATAGAACTCCAGAAGAGTCTAAAGTAGTATTATTTGGCGCCGGAGCTGCAAACATTGCTACTGCAAGGATATTATCAAGTTATGGATTTAAACTTGGAAATATGATAATAATAGATTCTAAAGGTCCAATTTACTCTGAAAGGGAGGACGTTGATCATTTCATGTATCATCATAGATGGAAATACGATCTTGCTGTAAAGACCAATAAATTTAATGCTAAGGAAATTGAAGAGGCGTTTAAAGACGCTGATATAGTGATTGCAGCTTCTTCGCCTGGACCAGATGTTATTAAGAAAAAATGGATAAGTTTAATGAAGAGTAATCCAATAGTTTTTGCTTTGGCTAATCCTGTACCAGAAATCTTACCTCAAGACGCTATAGAGGCTGGAGCTGGAATTGTGGCAACTGGGAGAAGTGACTTTCCAAACCAAGTAAATAATTCATTAGTGTTTCCTGGAGTGTTTAGAGGAGTTTTAGATAGCAGAGCTAGGAAGGTAACTGATGAAATGACCATAGCTGCTTCAGAAACATTAGCGGAATACGCTAGAAGTAAAGGATTAAGGAAAGATTATATAATACCTAGAATGGACGAATGGGAAGTATATTACAAGGTGGCTTCTTCTGTTGCAACAAAGGCAGTAGAATTAGGATTAGCTAGAATTAAGATGAGTAAGGAAGAGTTCGAAAATATTGCTAAAAAAAGAATCCTAAGAAGTAGAAAAATAATGAGTCTTATTGATTCTGATAATGAATAATCTTTATTTTTATCTAAAAATAATTTAAATAGAAGATAAAGTATACTAGAGCACATGGAAAAAGAAATTAATAAAGAAAATCAAGAGAGAAAAGTAAAATGGATTACTTTAAGGGGATTATTAGCTCTTGTAATTCCCATTTCTGGATTTATAACTGCATATCTATTAAATAATCTTGTCTTATTAGATTACGTTCATGTTATGTCTGGTTTATTGTGGACTGGTATAGATATTTTTATGGGATTCGTATTAACCTTTGTATTGAGGTCGTTAGATTTCAAGGAGAGAGCTGACGTGGCTAGAGGTCTAACTCCGACTATGCTCTTCCTTATGCCAAGTATAGCATCTGTAGCTGTAACAAGCGGATATTTTCTATCTAGTGAACTAGGATTGTTTAGCTTAACTTCTCCACTAATAATATCTTCTGGAATAATTATAGTTATATTAACTATACAAGGTTTTGGAATATTCTTACCGAATAACGTTAGAGTATTAATAGAATTAAATAAAGATAAACCTAATTATGGGAAAATTTCTAAGTTAATGATGATAAACTTTAGACTTTCTGGAATACAAGGGATACTTCAATTAATCCTAGTTTTCATTATGGCTCATTTAGCTATTTTATAACTCAATATTTTAGTTTTTTTAGAGATAGATCTCAAATCTTCATAACAAAAATTTAAAAAGTAAAGTATTTTCATAATAATATGAAACGTGAAATAGTATATATTTCAATAATAGTTCTGATCTTATCAATGTATGCACAGTATTCAACACTAGCAGGATCCGGATATTATTATGTACAGACTAATTCTCCTCAATACTCTATTCTACCAGATTCAATATTCGTACAAAGTTTACCTTCTAATTATACTTTACCATTTGCAGTCCTACTTAATTTCACTAATTATGGAAGTTTAATGAAATATACTTATTCTATTGTAGGTAAGTCATCACAATATATTTCTCCTAGTAGCTTTAGAGAAAAATATTATCCGTCTAATTCTTATATTAATTCATTAGTTAAGTATCTCAAGACTTATGGAGTGAACTATCCCGCCCTAACGGGCGTGGCTTCCTGCTTCAAAGCCGAGGCTTGCCAAAGGTAGAGGTCTCAGCTCCACAGGCACTAAG
>OGCG01000776.1_pt1 | contig 18128 bp, 18 predicted proteins | sample 1570061 | NCBI WGS metagenome assembly OGCG01 (sample SAMN06268698, study PRJEB24515) | hot springs metagenome | isolation source: Joseph's Coat, Yellowstone National Park, Washington, USA | place: USA:Joseph's Coat, Yellowstone National Park, Washington, USA
CGTGGTCAGATGGTGGATTTCACGCGCGCGCTACCAGGGAGTTTGCAGATCGCCGCGGAGGTTCGTGCAACAGGCTCCCTCCACCAGGTCTTTCGCGGGAGGCGACGTCCGAAAAAGTGAGGCGGCGTCACTTTGGGGGCTCCTGCGGAAGGACCCAGCCTCGCCCGTAGAGCTCGTGCCCGCCTGCGCCGTCAGGCTCTCCCAGGAAAGCTCGGCTCCTGCCGATGCCGCCCTCACCGGCTCCCACCTCACCCTTCGGCGCGCCCGCTTGCGTCGAAGAAGGCCCCGTCCCGAAGTGCCACCCCGGCCAGCGACCCGAGCACCACCTCGGCCACGGGTCGGGAACCCCCTTGCCCGAGGGCGTGTGCGTAGCCGAGGGTGGTCGTGAGGTCGCGATGGCCCGCCGCGACCGACACGGCGACGAGGGGCGCCCCGGCCACAAGGGCGAGCGAGACGAAGCTGTGGCGCAGGAGATGGGGGTGCACGGGGCGGGGGATGCCCGCCCGCTCGCCAAGGCGGGCCACGATCCGATGGGCCTGGCGCCTGCTCAGCCACCGCCCGGATGCGGAGGCGATCAACAGAGCCGACTCCAGACGGCCTCGGGCCAGCCCTTTGAGCCCATCGGCGATGGGCTCGGGGACCTCCAGGGTCTCTCGGACCCCGCCTTTTCTCCTCACTCGGATCCGAACCGGGCCGGGGCCGGCCGAGAGGTCTCCCACCGCCAGGGCGCAGGCCTCCGAGACCCGCAGGCCCATCGCGCCAAGGAGCAGGACGAGGCACCAGGTGGGCGTGCTTTCCTTCTCGGCTGCCCGGAGCATGCTGGCGAGCTCGCCTGGCCGAAGGCCCAGGGGAGGCCGCCTCTGGTGCCTGGGGCGGCGAAGCCCCTGGGCGGGCGAGCAGGAGATCTCCCCGGTGGAGGCGAGGTAGCAGTAGAACGACGAGATGGCCGAGGCCCGCCTGGCAAGCGTCGAGGGCGAACGCCCCGATGAGCCGAGAGCGAGGAGGTAGCGGGCCAGCTCTGCCCTTCGGATGGCGAGGGGTCCAGGCCCTCGCTGCCACACCAGGAGGCGAACCCCTCAAGGTCGCGGAGGTAGCTAGCGGAGGTGGAGGCGGGGTACTCGTCAAGCCAGGCCTCCACCAGCTGGCCGAGCCGTCCCTCGATCGACACGACCGGTCGCACGACGGGGGGACGAGCAGGGACCCGAGCGGAGTCCCAGATCTCAAAGAGCGGAAAAAGACGGGTCTTTTCCATGCCCGAGGCCGCCCCGGCGCGCACCGGGCGCTCGCCAGGCGGGGCTCCCGCCCCCGGCCAATCCCGCCTCTGGGGCGGGGACCTTCTGAGCCGACGGGTGGGAGCGGTCCCGGAATCCGGGTTATGGGACAGGGCGCGACGCACCTCGGGGTTCGGTCGCGCTGCGGGCCGCCCCGCCCCGAGGCCCGGCGAAGGTCGGACCCCTCGACCCCGGAGGCCGCCAGGATCCGCGGGCGGAGGCCGCGGCACCGACCGAGTCGGAGACCGTCGGCGAGGCGTCGTCGCCCTCTCTGGCGCATACGCGCCTCGCCCTTGGCGCCCCGCAGCCGGCCCGCCACGAGCAGCCGGCCGGAGGCCTCGTGGCGCGCCCTGCGCGCGCCACGGGGTCGTGCCGCGTCGATGCCCGCTCCGGGGCGGGAACAACTCCTTCCGTGGCGGCCCCGCCGCAGGGCCTTGGCGGTCTGCACCGACAATCGGCGCGGAGGGAGGACAAAGGCTTGGGCGCGGGGACCAGGGATGCCGGGCGGAGCCCCGATGGTGATAGGGAGGCTGAGGCCGCAGGACGAGCGCGACGTCGTGACCGAGCGCCGTGAGCTGGCAGAGGAGGTCTCTGGTGTCGCAGGGCCGGCCCCGTTCGCCTCCCGGCGGTTCGCGCGCTCTGGGAAGAGCCTCCGTAGCGCTCGACCCACGGCGGCGGCCTTTGCGGACCAAAGCGCATACACGAAGGCCTCAAGCGGCTCCCGCAGCCCATCGGGGCTCGCCGCGGCGAGCGCTCGCGGAACGCCGCCACACGGTCCATCCTCCGGACGACGGCCAGGCTCGCGTCCTTCGTTCGAGCGGTTGCTGGCCTTTTCAAACAGGTCACGCCGTGGCCGTCCTCGGTGGTGGATCCCCGCATCGGCCACCCAGGCCCCGACTCCGCGGCCTCGGAGCTCAGCCCCCAGACCGTCACCCCTCGGCCGCGCCGCGAGACCTGTACACCACGTCCCTGGAGGTGTACGTGAGCATCGGCGAGCCGCGCCATCGGCCAGATAGGAGTAGAGGTGGGCCTGGTAGGGGTACCTCAGTGACGTCCGTCAGTGACATCCAAGGACACCATCCGTGCTTTGGTCTTGTGTTGGATGAGCGCTGGCGCGCTCAGTCAAGGAGCGACTCGACCGACCGTCGACCGATCAGGAAGATCCCCGCGCCGACGGTGGCTGCCAACTCGGCGATCGCCAGTGCGATGATGCTGGCCAGACCCGCGTCGGCCAGAACCGTGGGCCAAACGGGAAGCGGGTTCCGAAGCATCGCAACGAGTACGACGGCGATTGCCGAACCCAACAAGTTGCCGGCCAGGGCACCGGCGAGGGTCTGGGTGACGTAGCCGGCGAGCAGACTCCTCGGCGAAGATCCGTAGCCGAGCTGGATAGCCACGGTGCGACGTGACCGGTGGGCCTGGACCCAGATGGCGAGGCCCACCAACAGCCCTCCGAGGAGTGTCCCCGGGAAAGCCGCATCGTGGGCGAAGGAGCCGACGATGCCGGTCAGCTGGCGAGTGGCGGTTAGCACCTGGCCGGCGTCGACGACACGCACGCCGCCGGAGAGTCCGTCCACGGCCAGAGTGCGTTCAACTTCGAGCCTGGCCTGGTGGGAGACGGCCCCGATCCGCCCGATCGTTGTCGCTTCGAGGAGGACTGCGACCACCTGGTAGGGATCGGGAGCGAAGTGGATGTCAAGGTAGGCGGCCGGTGGCGCCGGCCCCGACCCCGACGGCGCGGTCACCCCCTCCAGAGGGAGGGGGAGCCCCGCTATCCAGACGGTCTCGGGCCGGTGGGCAACGACACCAAGCGCCTGGGCTGCCGTCGGGTTGAGGACCACGCTCGGTCGCGAAGTCGCAAGAAAACTTCCCCACTGCATGGTCGTCGCTGTCAAGGTGGCATAGCTCGGCGTGGTCTCGATGACGGACAACTCGGTCGAGGCCCCCGATCGATCCTCGGCCAGCGCACTGGACTCGGCGACCGGGGCAGAGGCAGCGACGCCACTCATCTGGCGGAGCCCGGCGACGACATCGGGCGGAAAGGAGCTGTAACCGCCACTGTCAGTGGTGCATAGCACGGTGAGCGTCCGTGGTGCAAGCCGGTTGATCTGGGCATGGACGACGCTGGTGAAGCCGTCGCTGCGCAGCAACATGAACGCCACCGACGCCGTCATGACGAGGGCTGCGACCCCAGCGGCGACCATCGCCCCCACGCTCTTGGCGCCTCTCATCGAAGCCGACCATCCTCCAGGACGAGGGTCCGATCGGCGAGGCAGCGGTCATCGGGGAGATGGCTGACGAGCAGGAGCGACCGATGTGGTGCACCCCTGCGCCAGCCTTGAATCGCCTCGCGTACCAGAGTCATCCCCTCGGGATCCAGGGAACGGGTCGGCTCGTCGGCCACCAGCACGTCCGGCTCGCACGCGATGGCCCGGGCTACTGCCGCCCGCTGCGCCTGCCCTCCAGAAAGCGTGCCTGCGGGTTGGCCGATGAGCTCCGCCAAGCCGAGCGTCGTAGAGACGACCATCACCCGGCGAATGGACTCTGCGGAACCGAGGCGCAGGGGACGCAAGGCAAGCAACAGGTTGTCGCGGACCGAGAGGCCCGGAACGAGGAGGATTCGTTGGGAAACGTATCCGATGACTCTACCGCGGTAGCGATGGGAGATCCGCCAGGGCACCGGAACTCCCCCGACCAGGACGCGCCCCTGATCAGGCCGCTCCCAGAGCGCGGCAAGCCGGCACAGGGTCGACTTGCCACCCCCCGTTGGTCCCGTGATCAGCACCGACTCGCCACGAGAGAGGATGAAGTCGGTTGCATGTAGGCCAGAGGTGCGCCCGCCGAACTCGTATTTGCGACTGACTCCTTCCAACGCCAGCCCGACGTCGCTCACGATGGCAAGAGGTACACGGTGGCACCAGGTCGAAGGCCCGAGACCGCAGCCTTGCTGGCCGATCTTGCAATGACGGTCACTGCGACCTGCTTGCGGCCCTTCCTCGACTGCACCGAGACGGTGGTCCTTCCGTGATGGTACGCGATGGCCGACAGCGGCACCACCACCACCTGATGGAGAGTGGGCCCCTCCACCTGCACTTGAAGTGGGACACCTGAAGCAGTGGTCGCTCCGAAGGCCCCTGAGGAAGCGGCATTGCGAGGCACTGAGGCAGTGGCCAGGAAACCTTGAGCCCCCTGGTAGGTGCTGAGGGTTGCCGAGACGTAGAGGATCGAACCAGATGGCACGCCGGAGACGCAGACCCGATCGCCGACAGCCACCTTGGCACCCATCAGCTGGGGCACGAAGATCTGGAAGTCCGCAGTAGAAGACGAAGCAGGCTCCAAGCTAAGGACGGGGGTCCCTACTTGCACCGAGGACCCGCTTGCGACGAGCACCTGAGCGAGCACCCCATTGATCGGGCTGGTCAAGGTGGCGGCAGCGAGCGCGTCGGTTGCCTCCTGGACTTGGTAACCAGCGGCACGCGCTGCCGCTTGCGCTTCTGAGAGCTTTGCGGTGAGGGCGGTCACCAAAGGGTCCGAGCGCGCCGTCTCGTTCGCCGCGGCAAGAGCTGCTTGGGCCTCATGAAGTCTGTTCTCGGCGGTCGCCACCGATGCCTGAGACGCCGCCAGTTGCTGTTGATAGGGCGCGAGCAGAGCGGAGACCGTGGCGGGGGGCGCCCCCCCGGTGACCCTCCGCTCTGAAGAGAGCGCAGCAGACGCTTTCGCCTCGGCGGCCCGGGCTGCGGCCAGGCCGGCTTGCGCGGTCGTAACGGTTCGCTGCGCCTGACCGACCGCCTGTTGGTCGCTGGCCTTTTGGGCGGCAACCTCCGCCCTTGCTGCAGCGACCGCGGCGTTGGCCTCGCTCTGGTCGGCTTCAGCCTGCCTCACCGCTGCGGCGAGCGCCGGGTCGGTGATCTTACCTAACTGCTCGCCGGCATGTACCGCTTGGCCGACCACCGAAACGTTTAAGACAAGTGAGCCACTGGCTGTGGCATCGAGATGGACCGACGCAGGCGGCTGAAACCAACCCGTCAGAGTCACCTCGGGCGTGAGGCTCGCAAGACGGGCGACCACGGTTTTGATCGGAGGCCTCGAGATGCCCGCATGACTGCCCACGGTCGCGATCACGGCCACCGCCATCGCCGCCAAACCAAAGCATACGGTACCGACGAGCACGGAGCGTCTCACGCGTCACCCTGGAGGACATCGAGGATGCGCTGGACCGCGGGCCGGGTGGTCTGCCACATCGTGTAGTGCTGGTAGAGGGCGACGGACGCGCTCGTCAGATACCCCATGAACGTGAGCAGACCGAGCAGCTCAGGTAAGCCGGCGAGTCCGGGGTGCTGGCTGGCGCTGAAGGCGATCACCGCGATCAGTCCAAGTGTGGGCATCTGGCTCACCGCTGCCCGCACCGGCAGCGACCAGATGGCTTGGTTGTAGGAGGTCTGCACCAGCTCAGGCCAGCTTTCGAAGCCGCCGTCATGGGATGCCCACGCCTTCGACACCTCGTTGTTGAGCGAGGACGCCCGGAGCCGCAGGCGGTAGGTAAGACCGCGCATGCGGGACACGAACGGGGTGATGACCGCCCCCATGACCGCAATCAGCCCGATCAGGAAGACCGCCAACTGCCAATCGCGAATGGCGAGGTAGACGGCGACGCCGACGAGCAGCACCCCGGCATAGACGGCGTCCCTCGCCAGCGTCACGAGGGACCGCACCAGTCCTTGGGTGTCGCCAAAGCGGCTGTAGTAGTCGCCCACCGTGTAAAACCCACGGTCCAGCCGATCGAAGGCGTCGGTCAACTGCCCACCGATGCGGAGTGACTGGCGCCGCTGTGCGAGCGCGGTGAGCCAGGTGGTGGCGACAGCAAGGATACCGCTCACGACCACAAAGGCCGCTGCCATCACGATGAGCGTCGAAGGCCTGGTCAGCAGGTAGGGCACCGATGCCGAAAAGCCCGTGCTCGCAGCTCCGGCCAGCACCCCCATGGCCAAGACGCCGTAAAGGAGCGCCCTACCGGACGAGAACACCAGCCCGAACGCGGCGAACAACGAGTCGGCCGCACGCTCGGGCACAAACGCCGCACGCTCGGCGAGGCCGACGGCGTCTTGCTCACGTGGTCGCAAGACCACCGCGATACCGTCCCAGTCGGACAGAAAGTCCTCGATCGAGATGCTGGTGAGGCCAGCCGCCGGATCACCAAGAAGCACCCGCCCACGGCGTTCGTCCACGGTCCACACCGTGACGTAGTGACGAAGCCTCGGCAGGTACGCGACAAAGGGCAGCAGCTCAGATGGCACGAGCCCGGTGGGGGCTCTGCCTATCTCGACCTCGAACAGATCGGTCAATCCCTCGGCAAACGCCTTGATCGTCGTGCCGCGCAACGGGTCGGTGCGCAGCCGATCCCGTAGCTGACCGATGGTCACGGGCGTGCCGTAGAAGTCGGCGAGAGCCTGAACGCACGCAGGAGCACAGTCGTGGAGAGCAACCTGGAATCGAAACGGAAAGCGGGTGGGTGGCTTCATTGTCGTACTCTCATGGCTCATGGAAGGCGCTATATACATACCTTTCTCACGGCACAGTGACGAGACACACTAACCCACGCACCTTGCTGCCACGAAGATCACGATTCTCCACTCGCAGCCGAGATGAGACGCCCAGCTCGGCGACATAACAGACTTGTCACTATCGCAGTCGCAATGAGCGAAATGACACCAACACACCAGGCCGTCACTGCGACAATATTCTCATACGATGATCCCATTAGGCGCAACAAGTTGAGTGCGGCCAGCAACCCCACGCCATTCAGGACAATATACCTAGGAAGTTTCCTCCGCCTACGGTTGATCACTAACATACATTGATCCACCTCGTTTACCGACAACTCATCAACATGTAGACGTCCAGTCGATAGCTGCAGAATCTGCGGCATCCATTTCCACCCGCTCGAGCGTTTCAATCGTGTCACATAATGATCGTCCGACCGATCCACCGCTACACGTGTCGACAATAAGAACAAGAGAGCGAGCTCTGCAGGTGCGATCCAAGGTGACCGATGCACGAATGCTCTCAATACACTCGCGTTCAGTGGAAACGACAACAACCCCGACAATGTTATACAGAACTCGACCGTGAACAGCCAGTCCAAGTGCTCGGCTAGCCGGAAAATGCAGCGTCGACCTGCAATCATCACAATAGACCGCGGCTATCTAATATTGAGGCGTCCGTGCCCGTTAACTGATATAAATACAATGGGTCACCAACCCGAAGATACTCGACTCCGGCAGCATTAACGGACAGGACTTCACGCATTCGACGAATGAATTGCGACATTGATCTGCCCATGTGACCGGAACGACGAGAAGCTATCGGTCCGCCACTGGCAGCATCAACGCAAGATGCCGCCGATGCCGTGGGCTAGTTCGAGCGACCACTGCAGGGTCCGTCTACGTGAGTAGGCCGGATACGCCAAACCAGACGTCGGCAATAGCTGTCCATTAGAGACCAGAAGTCATCATCAGCACGTGGTGATCCACATGATCGGTACGGTACAACGCAATTGTCCTTCCTTGCCTGCTCGCTTATCGCGAGGTCGAGGCGATCAGGTTGCCCAAGTGGGCGGCTTGCTCTTGGTCCTGTGAGTGCACGAAGTGGGCATAGCGCCCAAGCAGCACCGCAGGGCTGTTACCAAGACGGCCTGCCACTGTGCTCACTGCGAACCCTGCGGCGAGCAGCTGCGTCGCCGCGAAGTGCCGCAGATCGTGCAGACGTATGTGTTTTAGGCCCACGCTTTGGCGCAGGCGACCAAAGCGGTGGGTGACCACCTGCGGGTGCATCGGCCGGCTCCCGTCGGGAGCGGGAGAAAACACGTACGCGTCGGGTGTCAGGCGCGTCGCAAACAGTTCGGCTCGCTCCTCCTGCCAGGTGCGCAAGCCGCGCAGTGCAGCCGCAGTTCCCTCATCGAGGGAGATCGTTGCCTCTCCTCGCGCAGATTTTGGGAACGGCGCCACGACCAGCTCGTTAGCTTCCCCAAGCTTGACGACCCGGAAGATTGACGCCACGCGCCGGCCGAGGTCCACTTCGCACCAGCGCAATCCGCACAGCTCCCCCCTGCGCCGACCGGTCGTGGCGGCAACGAGCAGATACGTGGCCCACAGCGGTCCGTCCTCTGCGCCAGAGGCGCGCTCAATGAGCAGTCGCACCTGCTCGGGGGTCGGCGCCAGGAGCTCTCCCGCGTAAGCCCGGGGCGGCGAGGCATCCACGGTGGGGTTCCGCCGAATTTGCTCCCAGCGCAGCGCCTGACCGAAGACCAAGGACAGCACAGCATGCACCTTGCGCACCGTGGCGCTACTGAGCGGACGACCGCCTCGTCCTCCGGCCTCGAGCAGACGTTTGTAAAACGCATCGAGGTCCCGAGCCCGCACCTGCCCAAGACACCGATCGGCAAGCGGACTTCGATACACATAGCTATACAGGCTGCCACGAAACTCCCTGAGCGTGTTCGGGCTGAGACGTGGCGCAGCGTTTTCCAGCCATGCCTCGCAGGCATCCCGCACCGTGAGCTCCCCGCCGCCCCCGGTCGCCTTGGCCACTTCGTCCTTGAACCTGGCGAGCGCAAGCAGCGCCTCTGAGCGGCTCGACGCCGCCACCGTCCGAGTGTACTGGCGTCGCCCTCCGGTCAGCGGATCGGGGGGGCCGTCCACGGTGAGCCGCCAACGACCAGGAGAGCGCTCTCGCAAGGACCCCATCCCCCAGTGCCGTCCGCACGCGGCCACAGCCCAATTGTGACCAACATGTGACCACTGGTCAACAGCGTGGTCCTGGCACCGAGCGATCACGCTCCTGACCAGGTGATTCAGTCGCAGCCCCAACGGGATTCGAACCCGTGTCTCCACCTTGAGAGGGTGGTGTCCTTGGCCTCTAGACGATGGGGCCTTGGAAGCCAGCTTATAGTTAGCTGGCCGATGCGCACTGCCTATTTGGCGCGCAAGGCTGGTGGGCGCAAACATAGGGACATGAGCGGACCAGAGCGATCTAACATTCCACGTTGCTTCTTTCCGAGGGGATCGGCAAGCAAAGGACCTTGGGAGGTGGCCATCGACCCCAAGGTGGCCCAGTGGACCTACTCGGGACTTTATGTGGCAGAGGTGCCGGCCGGTGGTGAGCTGTCTCTTGACACCGACGGCAAGGAGCTTGTCGTGCTTCCCTTGAGGGGATCTGGCGTTGCAGAAGTAGATGGACGTGTCTTTCAACTAAAGGGCAGGTCGGGAGTCTTCAAGGCGGTCTCCGACTTTCTATATGTGCCGGTCGGATCAGACGCTCGCCTGGTCAGCAGCGATGGCGGTCGCTTTGCGTTCCCTTGGGCAAAGGCCTCTCGGAGGTTCGAGCCCGCCTACCGTTCTGCCAGCCAAGTGCCGGTAGAGATAAGAGGGGCCGGGTCCTGCACTCGCCAAGTCAACAACTTCTGCACCCCGGAGTCATTCCCATACGCGGAGAACCTGATCGCCGTAGAGGTGATCACCCCTGAGGGCAACTGGTCCTCTTATCCGCCGCACAAGCACGACCACGCAGGTCCAGAGGAGACCCAACTCGAGGAGATCTACTACTTTGAGGTGGAAAAGGAAAAGGGCTTTGCCATCCAGCGCCTATACACCCTGGATGGCTCCTTGAACCTAACCGAGGAGGTGCACACCGGTGATGTGGTCACCATCCCCTTTGGCTACCACGGGCCTTCCATGGCCGCTCCTGGGTATCACCTCTACTACTTGAACGTCATGGCCGGTCCTGAGAGGGTTTGGCGCTTTTGCTACGACCCCGCTCATGCCTGGATCCGAGACACCTGGGAGTCTGAAGCCCCGGACCCCCGCCTGCCTCTCACTCGGCCGCCTGCTGACTAGGCCGCCCTTCCTTCCTCGCTTTGCGCTGCCCCCAGGGCGGCAAGGAGAAGCTCCGGTCGGGCCTCTGCCGGTGGGAGGCGCAGGAGTTCTTCTGGAACCCATCCCGCCGCGCGCCGCCGTGACCAGTAGTCGTGGGCAGCCCCGCTGAAGAGCTCCCTTCGGAGTTCCACGAGCGCCTGGTCTGCCTCGTGGTCGAAGCCAAAGAGCTTGATGGCCCACTGGATGTCGTATATCGAAGGGGCGCGGCCGAACTTGGCAGCTCGCCTCTGGGCCACAGCGGCAAGACCCCAGTAGATGTCGTCTGGGTCCTCTGCCTCAGCCACCACGATGCTCGATTTGACCTGCTCGAGCAGGCGAAGGGCGTATCCCTGATCAGGCCCCGGCTGGCCGTAGGAAGGGCCTTCGGGGTGAAGGGCCCCAAAGGCCAGTTCCCCTGGTCTATCGGGCACCCAGTGGCGGGGGTCCTCCAAGTGGAGGATTGGGCGCACGCGCTCGGAGTCTGGGATCGGGACGTAATCAGGCTGTGCCACGTTGGGATTTCTCCTTGGAGTCCGAAGCAGCTGCTGCCCTTGCACCAGCTAGGAGAAGGCCATAGACGATCGAGTCTGCCAGCGCTTGCCAGGAAGCCTCGATGATGTTGTCGGAGACCCCAATAGTGGACCAGGTGCGCTCGCCGTCCGAGGAGTCGATGAGAACTCTCGTCGTGGCTGCGGTGCCAGCCGCACTGTCTAGGACCCGGACCCGGAAGTCGGTGAGGCGTATGCGGCGCAAGGAGTCGAAGTAGGGCTCGACGGCCTTGCGGAGAGCGCAGTCGAGCGCGTGGACAGGACCGTTTCCTTCTGCCACTGCAAGGATTCGTTCCTTGCCGACGTGCACCTTTACGGTGGCCTCTGTGACCATCTCCACCTCGGGCTCGCCAGACTCCTCCGTACGGCGCTCCCGCCGTTCCGTAACCACTCGGAAGCTCTCTAGGCGGAAGTAGTCCTGCCTCCAACCCGTAGCTCCGCGAAGCAGCAGTTCTAGGGATGCATCGGCTGCCTCGAAGTGGTAGCCGGCGTGCTCGAGGTCCTTCAGGTGAGCGAGGACTTCTCCGACCGCCTTGCTGTCCAGGTCGATCCCGAGCTCCTGAGCCTTCAGGGATATGGTCGAGCGCCCAGCCAGCTCGCTTACCACAAAACGAGTGCCATTGCCCACTGCTTCTGGGTTCACGTGCTCGTATGCGCCCTTGGCGCGGGCCAGCCCGGATGCGTGGAGGCCCGCCTTGTGGGCGAAGGCTGCGGAGCCCACATAGGGCTGCTGGGGGTTGGGGGGCAGGTTGACGATCTCGGCCACGTGGTGGGCCACCGCCGTGAGCCGTTCCAGACGCTCCGGCGGGATGGTCCGTACGCCCATCTTCAAGCTGAGGTTGCCGATGACCGTGACCAAGTCGGCATTGCCCGTGCGTTCTCCATAGCCGTTGCAGCACCCCTGGACTTGTCGGGCTCCTTGGCGGACTGCCATGACTGAGTTCGCGACCGCGCAGCCGCTGTCATTGTGGAAATGCACTCCAAAGCGGTCTCCTACTCTTTCCCGCACTGCAGCGGAAACCTCTTCCGCCCAGAAGGGGAGCGAGCCGCCGTTGGTGTCACAGAGGACCACCATCTCCGAGCCGGCCTCGAGCGCCACGTCGAGGATGGAAAGAGCGAAGTCGGGATTGGCCCGATAGCCGTCGAAGAAGTGCTCAGCATCCAAAAATACTCGTCTGCCTGCCCGGATCAGGAACGCCACTGAGTCTTGGACCATGGCTCGGGCCTCGTCCAGGCTGGTGCGAAGAGCTTCGGTCACGTGCCAGTCCCAGGCCTTTGCAACTATGCAGACGGTTTCGGTGTCCGCCTCGAGCAGCTGGGCCAGAGTCGAGTCCGACTCCGCACTTCCTCCTGCCCTGCGAGTGGAGCCGAAGGCCACCAGTTGCGCGGTCCCGAGGCGCAGCTCCTTCGGAGCTCGCCTGAAGAACTCGTCGTCTTTGGGGTTAGCCCCCGGCCAGCCGCCTTCTATGTAGGCGACCCCTAGGTGGTCGAGCTGCTCTGCCACCCTCAGCTTGTCATCCACGGATAAGGAGAGTCCCTCTTGTTGGGATCCATCACGTAAGGTGGTGTCGTAGATGTCCACCGAGGCGGGCAAGTAGGGCCAGGCCCCCCCAGGGCGTTCAGCGGACATGTTCCAGCCAGTCCTTGTAACGGGGGAGCTGTCCGCGGACGGCCGCGTGGTAGATGGACTGGAGCTCCTTCGCTATCGGCCCCGGCCTGCCATCCCCTACAGGGCGGTCGTCGACTGAGATGATGGGCACGACTTCTGCTGCCGTACCGGTCATGAACGCCTCCTCGGCTATGTACAAATCGCTGCGCAGGATATTGGTTACGTTCACCTCGTAACCGAGGTCACGAGCAATCGTAGCCACCGAATCCTGGGTGATCCCCTCGAGGGCTCCCGCCGAGGAGGGCGGAGTAACGATTTTCCTGTTGCGGACTATGAAGATGTTCTCGCCGGTGCACTCGCTCACATAGCCCTGCGGTGAAAGGAGGATGGCCTCGTCGTAGCCGGCCTTGATCGCCTCCACCTTGGCCAGGGAGGAGTTCAGGTACAAGGCGGTGGCCTTTGCTGCAGGGGGCATGATGTTGGGGTCGTGGCGGCGCCAAGAGCTCACCTTCACCCGGACCCCGTTGGCCGTCCCCTCGTCGCCTAGGTAGGCGCCCCAGGGCCATGCTGCGATCGCAACCCGCACGGGGCAGTTGAGGGGGTTCAGGCCCATTTCGCCATATCCGAGATAGGCGATAGGGCGGATGTAGCAGGAGTCGAGCCCGGACTCCCTCACAACCATCTTGGTTGCCTCCAAGAGCTCGGAGTGGGAGTAGGGGATCTTCATGCACAAGATGCGGGCGGAGTTTAAGAGCCGCGTGATGTGATCGGAAAGCCGGAAGATTGCCGGACCGTCTTCGGTGGGGTAGGCACGGATGCCCTCGAATACCCCCGAGCCGTAATGAAGCGAGTGCGTGAGTACGTGGACCTGAGCCTTGTCCCAGTCGACAAGCTCTCCGTCCATCCAAATCTTCTTCGTGGGTGTGATCGGCATTGCTCAGACCTTTCCAGCTACAGCGTCCCCGAGCTCGGCTGTGGTCATGGGAGGGCCCTCGGCGGTGAGGGTCTCCTTGGCCACCTGAGCCACGGCAAGCTCGATGCGGCGTGCCGCATCCTGCTCTCCCAGGTGATCCAGCATCAAGGCGGCCGAACGGATTGCCGCCAGCGGGTTTGCCCTGCCAGTGCCGGCGATGTCGTGCGCGGCCCCGTGCACGGGCTCAAAGAGGGAAGGGCCTGTGTTCGTCGGGTTCAAGTTGGCCGAAGCGGCAAGCCCTATGCCGCCCGACAGCGCTGCTGCAAGGTCAGTGAGTATGTCGCCGAACAAGTTGTCCGTCACGACCACGTCGTAGCGGTCGGGTCGCTCCACCATGTGGATACAGGCCGCATCCACATGGTCATAGGAGGACTCGACTGTGGGGAACTCCTTGGCCACCTCCTCGAAGACCCTCGACCAAAGCTCACCCGCGTAGGCAAGGACATTGGTCTTATGCACCAGATGGATCCTCCGACGAGGTCTTCGGCAGGCCAGTTGGAATGCGTAGCGAACGCAGCGCTCCACTCCAAAGCGCGTGTTCAGCGAGCCCTGCACTGCTACTTCCTGCGGCCCTCCCTTGCGCAGGAACCCCCCCTCCCCAACGTATGGGCCCTCGGTGTTCTCCCTCACAAACACAATATCCATCCCAGGACGAGCCGGGGGGGGCGCACCTTCTGGAGTTTCCGCGGGGCGCAGGTTCACGTAGAGATCCAGCTCAAATCGGAGCCTGAGCAAAAGCCCCCTCTCCAGCAGTCCGGGAGGCACATCCTTGCTTCCGACAGGGGGACCGACGGCTCCGAGGAGCACTGCATCCATGCTCCGCAGGGCCGCTAGGTCCTCGTCTGGCAGGACCACTCCTCGCCTGAGGTAGGCTGAAGCTCCCAGGTCGAAGTGGATAGGCTCAAGCTTGACCCCGGTGGCTGCGACCACCTTCAGGGCCTCTGCGACCACCTCGGGGCCAATTCCGTCGCCACCTATTACTCCGATGCGATAAGGGGCAGTCCGCGCCATTGACCAAAGAGGTTACCCTGGAGAGGGTGAGTGAGACTGTCCTGACTCGCGAAGCCTATGAGCGGCTCCGGGCTGAGCTCGAGGACCTTACCACTCGGGGTCGTGTCGAGATCGCCAAGGCCATAGAGGCAGCCCGCGCGTTGGGCGACCTCTCCGAGAATGGCGACTACCACGCAGCCAAGGACACCCAGGGCAAGATGGAGGCGAGAATCCGCCAGCTGCAGGCAATGCTAGCCAACGCCGTCGTAGTCGAGTCTCCGCCCGATGGTGACGTCATAGGTCCAGGAAGCGTGGTCCAGGTCCGCTACGAGGGAGAGGAGGAGTCCGAGCGGTATCTGGTCGCCTCCATTGAGGAGCGCCGGGACGACATTTCAGTGGTCTCGCCCGCGTCACCCCTCGGTCAGGCCCTCCTCGGAAGGCGCGCAGGCGACGTGGTCGAATACGAGGCCCCAGGCGGCCGCCTCAGGGTGGAGATTCTAAGCGTGGGGGTCTAGCCCCGCTCACCTCGGGACGGCCGCCGGGCCGCCTCCCGTAGTGCTCCGAGAAGCAATTCGAAGGCCTCCTCGTTACCACCTCTTGGATGCACTTGGTAGTAGTCGAAGACCGGCGCTCCAACCACTGAGATTGGCTTGGTTCCCTCCTGTCTCGCAGCGGCGCGGGGGACGAGTCCCACTCCGAGGCCAGCGGCGACACAGTGCTTTAGCGCCTCGAGGGTGTCTGCGACCATAAGGGCCCTCGGTTTTACGCCAAGATCGGCCAGCCACGCGTCTGCCTTGCGTCGGTCGGCTGCCCCCGCATGGCGAACTACCAACACCTCTTGCGCCAGTTCACGCGGCGCTATGCGGTTGCGGATGCAAAAGGGGTGATCCTCTGGGCAGAGGCAGACCAGTTGGTCCTGGCCAAAGCGGCGAGCTGTATGTAGGGGGCCCTCTGGCTGGTCTGCGAGTATCGCTACGTCCAGCAGCCCCTGGTGGAGAGCCTCGATGATCTCCGGGCCGTCGGCTATGCGCAGGTCAGCTTCTAGGCCCGGCAAAGCCTTTTTAAGCGCTGCCAGAGCTGGTGGCAGCAGGTAGGTGACCAACACCTCCCCTCCACCGATGCGCAGCCTCTTCTCGGAGCGAGCTGCTGCCTGGACAGCCTGCGAGGCCCTTTCTGCAGCAGCCAGTACCTCCTTGGCGTGCGCGGCCAGCGCCTCACCAGCGGCGGTCAGCCTTACCCCCCTCGCCGTGCGGATAAAAAGCGCTTGGCCCACGCTTGATTCGAGGGCGGCGACATGGGAAGAGAGGCTTGGCTGGCTGGCTCCAAGCCGCCGGCTCGCTCCCGAGAACGATCCCTCCTCGGCGACAGCAAGGAAGATCTGGAGGCGGATCTCATCTCTCAGCCAACCCATGAGGCCTCCTCGTTTTGGGCCGTCAGACCAACGGTAAAACCTTATAGCTGAGCCATCTGCCACGAATCGTCTGATACCATGCGATCGTCTAGTCTTGGCGTATGACCGATCGCACCGAGTCCACCCGGACAGGTTCTCTGCCTCGCAGCCTTCCAGAAAAGGTCTGGGAGAGCCATGTGGTGGCTCAACTCGACGATGAGGACCTTCTTTACGTAGATCTTCACCTAGTGCATGAGGTGACCTCCCCCCAGGCCTTTGAGGGGTTGCGCCAAGCGGGTCGCCGCGTGCGCCGGCCCGATCTGACATTGGCCACTGCCGACCACAATGTGCCCACCACCGGCTTGCACCTGCCCATATCTGACCCCATCTCCGCTCGTCAGCTTGAGGCCCTCTATGAGAATTGCCAGCGTGAATCGATCCAGGTGTTTCGGATGGGGGATCCCAGCCAGGGCATCGTTCATGTGATCGGTCCGGAGCTGGGGCTTACTCAGCCTGGGATGGTGATCGTCTGCGGAGACAGCCACACCTCTACCCACGGGGCGTTCGGGGCGATCGCCTTTGGCATAGGAACATCCGAGGTGGAACACGTTCTTGCCACCCAGACGCTCCCGCAGAGGCGCCCAAAGACCATGGCCATCGACATCGAGGGCGAACTCCCGGAGGGGGTGAGCGCAAAGGACTTGGTGCTCGCCCTAATCGGGGCTATAGGTACTGGCGGGGGGATCGGCTATTTGGTTGAGTACCGGGGGTCTGCCATTCGCCAGCTCTCCATGGAGGGCCGAATGACAGTCTGTAATATGTCTATCGAGGCGGGCGCCCGGGCTGGCATGGTCTCCCCGGACGACACCACCTTCTTATATCTCGAAGGTCGCCCCTTTGCTCCCAAAGGATCCCTCTGGGATGAGGCGGTGGAGTGGTGGAAAAGCCTGGCAACGGACGAGGGCGCGTACTTCGACAAGGTTGTTAGCTTGGATGCCTCTGGACTGTCTCCCTATGTGAGCTGGGGCACCAATCCCTCCCAGGTCGTACCCCTTTCGGGGGCGGTCCCTGACCCTGCTCAGTTCGCAGACCCCTCGCAGCGCCAGGCCGCTGAGCGAGCGCTTGCTTACATGGGGCTTGAACCGGGGACTCCAATGAAAGAGATCCCCCTGGACGTGGTCTTCATAGGGTCCTGTACCAACTCGAGGATCGAAGACCTAAGAGCCGCTGCCCAGGTAGTGGCGGGGAGGCGGGTTTCTCCTAGAGTGAAGGCGATTGTGGTGCCCGGCTCGGGACGAGTGAAGCGACAGGCCGAGCTGGAGGGTCTGGACAAGGTGTTTGTGGAGGCTGGGTTTGAATGGAGGGAGCCGGGCTGCTCGATGTGCTTGGGCATGAACCCGGATCGCCTCCAGCCAGGCCAGCGGTGTGCGTCTACGTCGAATCGCAACTTTGAGGGCCGGCAGGGGCCTGGGGGAAGGACGCATCTGGTCTCCCCGGTTGTCGCTGCGGCAAGTGCCATCGCCGGCCACCTGGCCGGTCCAGAGGATCTCTAGGAGAAGTCATGGAACCTGTGAGGCTAGTAAGAGGGCGCGGCATGCCCCTTGAGCGCCGAGATGTGGATACGGATCAGATCATCCCAGCCAAGTGGCTGAAGCGCATAGAGCGCAGCGGCTTTGGTGAGGGCCTCTTTGAGGCCTGGCGCCAGGACCCCTCCTTCGTGCTCAACCAGGAGGCATACAAGGGGGCGGAGATTCTCCTCGCGGGAGCCAACTTCGGCATCGGCTCTTCCAGGGAGCACGCGGTGTGGGCGCTGGTCGACTACGGCTTTCGTGCCGTGGTGGCCCCGAGCTTCGGAGACATCTTCCGCAATAACTCGGTCCGCTCGGGGCTTTTGTGCGCAGAGGTTGACCAAGGGGTCATAGACACCGTGGTGGAGGCTGTGAAGGCCGACCCTTCGACCGAGCTGGTGCTAGATGTGGCTGAGCGCTCGCTCCGGGTTCCCCGCCTGGGTTTGGAGTCCTCTTTTAGGCTGGACGATGCCCTGAGGGAGAGGCTTCTTTCTGGACTGGACGACATCGGATTGACCCTGCGCCACGAGGCGGAGATTGCCCGCTACGAGGCCTCAAGGCCGGCGTGGCTGCCCCGGATTCAACCGATGGCCTAGAGGTATGCTTGGGGCGCCACCCGCTCTTATGCTTGGCGCCGTCTCCTTGCTCACTCCGGTCGATGCTGGGACTGGCTTGAGTGTCCGGGGGGACAGAAGTCCTTCGACCAGGAAGCCTTCGAAAGCAGCTTGTGGCGATGCTGATTGTCTCCCCCGATGCCACAAGCGAGCTTTTGGGTCTTGGCGGGTAGGGGTGGAGGGTCCCAGCAGCTGTCGGGTCAGTGTGTTATAGCGGGTAACAGTGGACCTTCGTGGGTGGGCGATGGCTCAGGGC
>OGCG01000778.1_pt1 | contig 18051 bp, 19 predicted proteins | sample 1570061 | NCBI WGS metagenome assembly OGCG01 (sample SAMN06268698, study PRJEB24515) | hot springs metagenome | isolation source: Joseph's Coat, Yellowstone National Park, Washington, USA | place: USA:Joseph's Coat, Yellowstone National Park, Washington, USA
AGGCACAGCCTGTGGTCTACCGTTGGACGAGCGGAGCGGGGTGGGTAACCACTAGCAATGAAGCCATGAGAATGAAAACGGTAAACCACGAACCGATGATCAGCCTTAAAGGAACCACATTTCCTTTAGGGCTGTGAGGATGTCAGACTGATATCAATTTAAACAGTACTCCCGCAAGTATAATGCTTCACTCTCCTAGAGAAATTTATGAGGGGCCTCATCAGTTTTAACGGTTTAGTGAACAAACAAATGAGGCCCAACTGGAAATTGGTAAGGAAATTAATATAAATAAACTCTGCTCTAAAGCTCTGAAAGATAACCTTGGGATAAATGTTGCAAGCAATTCAAGGATATGATAAAGCCTTTGTTCTACATTTCAATAAATAATGCATCTGCGGAATCTTTGAAATACATGAACGACTTCCCTTCACCAGACACACTGCTACGCAGGCTAGAGAGCCTTGACCTAAAGCATGTTGTGAATGCCTTAAATTCAGCTAACAGGGTCGTATTAACTGGTCATGCCAAAGATGGGATGAAGATGGCAATAGACTTCACTGAAGAGCCATATTATGGAAAGTTAGACATGTACGTGAGCAAGTACAAGAATGGAACTGATAGATTTCATACCTTTGCTACTATAAGCGTTGTTGGGAAAGATGAGAAGGAAAGGCTAACTTTGTACTCCTTGCCAATGCTTGATACTAAAGAAGATATTGTCAAGAAATTGCTAGAAAACTCGCCAAGGCCATCAGTCTTGATGATGGACAGAGGTTTTTTCAAAACAGAAATGATAAAATTGCTTCAAAGCATGGGAATAAGCTTCATAATGCCAGCAGTTAGGAACGAAAGGATAAAGAGGATGCTGAATGAATACGCAAAAGGTAACATACCTTCTGTATATGAAATGGGATCAAAGGTTTATTTGGTAATAGCAAGGGATCAAGGGAAGAAGAAGATAAGCCCGTTGATAAGTTCATAGCTTTTGTAACAAACATAAAGTTTGATGATCCTGAAAGGATTGTCGATATAATACCCGAAGAGTACAGGTACAGGTGGGGAATAGAAACGTCTTACAGGGTTGAGGATGGATTTGAGGCTAAGACGACAAGCAGGAACTTTACGCTAAGGGTGATATACTTCATGCTATCCATAATTCTCTACAACTTATGGATACTAACTAGGGTTGAAATTCAAAGCATGACTGCATACTTTTTCAAGCATATTGTTGAAATGGAAATAATAATAATAATAGTAAGCGGACTGGGGCCTCCTAAGTGGTAATTTGAACAGGCTGATATAGAGATCCTAGTTTGAACTGTAAACTAAGGGCTAAAATTTGACAAAAAACAAAGCTATATGGCATTAAACCAAAAGTTAATCAAAAACCAAAAACATCAATTATATCTCTAATTGTTATGAAATGTCATTACCTGCGGGAGTACTGTTTAAACTGCAAAGCAATATAAGAAGGTTCACTAAAAGTTTATGTCATTTGAAAGAGGAAATGGTGGTGCTGGAGCACCTTAAACTTGCAGGCATTGACTACGGCAAGTCCATAGCCATTTCTACGGGCATGGACCTGCAACAAGTTGTTACAATACTTGAAAGTTTGGAGGATTCAGGGTATATAGAAAGGGTACAGGGTGACTCTATAAAGAGGAGTAATGCCAAATTCAAACTGTCAAAGGAGGTTCATAAGCATCATCTGTACTATAGATTAACAAGGAAAGGTAAAATTTTTCTTAGGGAGCACAGAAAACGTTAAAAAGTTCATTCAATTAATGATAAAAGCCTGTTTGCTAGAGCTCTTATTCTATCCTTGTAAGGGACAATTTTATCGTGTTTATTTTCATTTTCCAGATAGTCTATTATTGAATCCAATGTTCCAAGTGCCAAAGGAACAGAACTTAGCCATAGGGGAGGACCGCCTGAATAAAGTTTACCGCTTTGTGTCAAAACGTATCTTCCGTCATCCATTTTTTGTATGTAGTTTTCTGATGTCAGCTGAGCTAGGACAGGATATATGGAACCAGGAGACGGGAGCCAGCCAAGCCTCTGTTCGATTTCTTTCATTATTTCCACACCATTTTTTGGTCCTTGAAGTAGAATTGTTATTACTATTAATCTTAACATTCTATGAGCTCCATGACCATGATGCATTCTGTTCAATTTTAATGTCGAAATATCGATAACAGAATATAAACTTTACAGTGAATTAGCAAGCCGATATATGGAGCACTGTTAACAAAACAGTGATCAATGGACTTCGCCTCCGAAGAGGGCAGGGGGCCGGATGTACTGGTAGGGGTCTTAAGACCCTTTACTTATTAAGATAAAGTTTTTTACTAGTTAGCTAAAGCCTCAGCATGGAAAATGGGTGGCAACTGCTTTCTGTAACAACCCTTGCGGCTGCCATTAGCGGGATGGCAGGAAGCGCACTGATACTTGCCCTGCCATCCATAATGGTAGAGTTCCACGTAAATTTAATTTATACACTTTGGATCATAATCTCTTATCTTATAGCGCTTGTTTCGGTATTGACGATAATAGGAGCTGTAACGGACAGAATTGGTAGGGCTAACACATTCAGGATTGGGATAATAATATTTACAATATTTTCGCTAATTTTGGGATTCTCTCCTTCACCGCTCTACATAATAATTTTCAGGGTATTTCAGGCAGTTGGAGCAGCTTTTATAATGACGAATTCAAGCGCAATGGTAACTGAAGTGTTCTCAAAAAAAGGAAACCTAGGATTCGCATTGAGCATAAACCAAATAGCCATTTCAGCAGGCTTTGCTATTGGCCCTATAATTGGTGGAATTCTCACGGAAATTTCATGGAGATGGGTTTTTTGGTATAATGTTCCACTGGGCATTGTTGCATTGCTCTGGAGCCGTGGCAAATTGAAGGAGATCCCAGAGAGCAAAAACATTTCTAAAATTGATTGGATTGGCGCAATCATATTTTCAATCATAATAACATATGCGAGTCTGGCCCTTACGATCTTTCCCATGTTAAACATAGGGGCTTTTATCAATTATATATCAATAGTTGCTATGGTAATTCTGATTGTTTCCCTATTTTATATTGAACATAGGTCAAATAACGCGATTTTTGATCCTCACCTTTTTTCTAACAGATCATTCAGCATATCAATGACAGTCAATCTTTTAAATGGTATAGCTACAGGCTCACTGATTTTTCTTTTAACACTGATTTTTCAGGGACCTTATGGTATGTCTCCCCTTGAAGCAGCATTTTATATGATACCTTTTGCTGCATCATGGTCCATAATTTCCCCAGTAAGTGGTAAGCTGGCTGACAGAAAAGATGCTTCAGTAATAGCCACCATGGGACTGTTTCTTGTTGCAGCAGGAATGTGGATGCTATCAACTGTAGCGCTTTCTGTGTCGCCTCTCATTCTAAGCATTTATATGACGGTTGTAGGGATCGGCGCTGGTATGTTCAATTCTCCAAACAATAAATTTATCATGAATATTCCGCCACCGCATAAAAGGGGTTTAACCTCAGGCACAATGTCCCTGTTCCGTAACTTCGGGTCCATACTCAGCTTTTCGTTGCTGATTCCGGTCATCTTGAACTATGTACCGTTATCTTCACTGTTAAGCATTTTTATCTTTGGTGGAGGTGCTCCTGCAGATTTGCTGTCAAGCTTCATGCTTGGAATCAGATCTGCTGCGATGATTGCTGCAATAACAGCAACGGTGGCAATACCGCTGTCGTTATTTAGAGGAAAGATAGGGAAGTCCTTTAGCTAGGTAATTTCATCATATTAGATCTTGGTTTCCTGTTTGTTTCATATGACTCAGTAGTTTTATTACAATGGGTGCGCAATTAACCTTTAATAGATGTTTTAACATTCGATAAATGAGGTTTTTCATCAGTTTGCCTAATCTCAGATTTAGAAATTATTTTCAATCAGTTTAAAAAGCTTATCTAAATTTCAATGGTATATTTAGAAGCTTTGTGTTAAAGTTTGGCATTCTTGTGTTAATAAATATAAATGAAAAAATGACGCACATATATGATGAGAGAAAGGCTGTATATAACAGATTAGTCCAAATTATGTCACGAAATTGTATATTCCGGTTTTCCACAGGTATAATGCAAAATACAATGAATTAGACCTGCATGCGGCCCTGATAGAGCCGTTCACAGGAAACACGTTTGCGGAATCAGACATGGCCAGGGTTGCTGAGGAGTCTGGCATTAATGTACCCAGCTGGTCACGTATAAGGGATACTGTAGAATTGGTTGAGCCTGGCAACTGGTTGTCATGCTTGACGGAGCATTGGAATCAACCCTGGACGAGCTCGGGAACATAATGCATTTGATTTACCAGTAATTGTCGCAATAGACAAGCGCAAGGTACCTAGGTACGATGCTGGCAATGACCACTGCTTCCTGACAAGGAGCAAATATGAGCGTGGCATATCAACTTACTTACTGGAAAGGAAAACAGAGCTAAACTGGCTTAGAAAGGCATTCGTTAACTGCTGGAACGAGGGCGGTGCACCACGAACCGATGATCAGCCTTGAAGGAACCACATTTCCTTTAGGGCTGTGAGGATGTCAGCTGCAGAACTACTGCTGTTAATAGTAACTTTTTTATAAACAGGTTTAAGAATGAACTTATTGAACAAAATTCAGATAAAATATTTTGAAGTGCTATTTAATCTTATGCTGATGGGGGCAAAGGACAGCTACATAAAGATTAAAACTTCAGATCTTGCAAAAAAGCTCGGAAAATCGCAGCAGGCGGCAAGCGTTTACCTTATAACCCTAGAACATGAAGGGCTTATTGAAAGGCAATCCAGCAGGGACGGGACTTTAGTTAAAATATCTCAAAATGGATTGGACCTGCTTGTTACCATTTATCTGCTTTTAAGGAATGAACTTGAAGAATCCCCTACATCAATAGTTTTAGAAGGAACTGTGTTCAGCGGCATGGGCGAAGGTGCATATTACATGAGCCTCCCCAAATATAGAGAACAGTTTATGAAAAAGATCGGTTTTGAACCATATCCAGGAACGCTCAATCTGAAGATTGACCTGAAATTCCTTATGGAAAGGGAGAAATTGGAGCAATATAAGCATCTGGGAATTAAAATAGAAGGGTTCAGCGATGGATCTAGAACCTATGGATCTCTATGGTGCTTTCACTCTCTTATCGAGAGTGTTAGGGGAGCTGTAGTGTTAATAGAACGAACGCACTATGATATAAGCGTAATTGAGGTTATATCACCCATAAATTTCAGAAAGGAATTGGGCATAAAGGATGGGGATAGAGTAAAAATAACCATATTTATTTGATAAAAAACAGTTGCGGCAGCCGGGATTTGAACCCGGGATTTCCAGCGTGGCAGGCTGACGTCCTAGACCAGGCTAGACGACTGCCGCTCCACAATTTATGTAAAAGCAACTTTTAATAAGCTTAACTGTTTGCTAGGAAATTTTGGAATCCCATGTCCCTGAATTTATTTCAGCTATAATCTCCTTGGGTGTTTTGTTTTCAACCTTTATGCCGAGTGAAGTACATGTCCCTATGACCATTTTTACAGCGCCTTTAAGCGATTTAGCACTCGTATAATCATATTTACTTTTAGCTATTTTGACAACTGAATCGAAAGAAATATTTCCTGCCCATTCAGTACCGGGTTTTGCAGAACCCTTCTGCAGCCCAACCTCTTTCAGTATTAATGCAGATGTGGGCGGTAACCTGACCAGCACATTAAATGTCTTATCTGAAAACACTTCTACAGATACAGGCACTTTCATTCCTTTATAATCATTAGTCATATCATTGATTTTCTTTACTACTTGCATCACATTAAGTGCTAAAGGCCCAAGAGCGGGTCCAATGGGAGGACCAGCATTGGCCTCCCCTCCTGGCACTATAAAGCTAAAGACCTTCTTTTCCTTTTCTGCCATGACAAAATCCTATCTAACAAGTCTTTTAAACCTTTATCCAGTCCAGAACTATCATAAAAGGCTCATTTTGATATAAAAAATAATAAAATGAAATATGTATTAAAAAGGGTTATGATTCGATTGGCATGACAACCAATTCTTCCTTTGACGTCTCTTCTAAGCTTTTTAATTTTGGCTCCGATAAAAATACGGCAGTTATTATAGCGCCAACAACGCTTATTGCTGATAGCATTTCCAGGATCCCCCTTACACCCATCAGCATCATCAGTGTTGGAAAATAAAAGGTGGTTATGGCTGCACCAAGTTTACCGGCAGCTGCTGATATTCCATGACCAGTTGTCCTGTACTGTGTAGGATATACTTCTGCAGGGATTACGAAGGTTGTCGTATTTGGCCCAAAATCTATGAAGAAGAATGAAAGTGAATAAAGAGCAAACGCATAAGTTGTAGGGATGATGAACCCAATTATTTTGGTCCCTGAGGCTATAGTTACAAGAGAAACTGTGAGGTAAATGGCAGTCATTATCAAGAATCCCTGTATCTGTATGACTTTTCTTCCTAGCCTATCCATAAATGCTACGGCAGTGAAATACCCAAAGAACCCCACCAAATATGGTAATCCCTGCTCAATGATTAGGTATCCAACAGACCTTGCTGGCCCTAGGATTTGAGATACTATAGGACCAGAATATATTCCTGTACCGTAGAATGCAATGTCCAGAATGAACCATGGAAGTGCAGTGCCAAGAAGAACCATCCAGTACTGTTTAAAGAAATCAGCCAACCCAATTTTCTTAGCCGTTAAACCTTGGGTGTTAACTTCTGTACCTAGAAAATTTGCAGCTTTTTTCACCTGTTCTACATCCTGTTTTACAATTGCAGAGTACCTTGGGGTCTCCGGTATGGTTCTTCTTAGGTATATGACTGTCAGTGCGGGAATGGCGCCCAAAAACAGCATCACTCTCCAGGCCAAACTTGCAGGCAACATATAGGCGCTTAAAGCACCCACTGCAATTGCAGCCATGCTGCCAAGACCTTGGTTTGAAAAGACAAGGGCTATCAGTTTTCCCCTATCTTTTACATTGGCATATTCGCTCATAATGGTTGCAGATACTGGATAATCACCACCGATACCGAATCCCATGATTCCCCTGAAAATTATTAACCATAATATATTTGGGGCAAAAGCGGAAAGCGCCGCACCCAATGCAAGTATTGCAGCCTCAATTCCATATACCCTTTTTCTTCCAAGCCTGTCAGCAAGGAAACCAAATGATAATTGACCAATTATCGCTGTAAATAGGGCAGAAGATGTAAGCAGGCCAGTGTAAAAGATGTTTAACTGAAAGCCAGGTAATGTGTAGTGCATAAATATATCCAGCACCGCAGATATTATGAAGAGGTCGTAAGCATCTGTGAAGAATCCCATTCCTGAAGTGTACCAGATTTTTATATGTTTGAACGAAAGGTTCAGGTTATCGAGCATAGTAAATGGATTTTTTTCATTCATATTCTGTCAAAAAATCAGCATTTTTTTAATTTAATAAGTATTTACAATATAAAAAATATAAAATATATATTTTATTTGAAATAAATACTTTTAAAGCAGTGAATGTAACAGCTTAAAAAGAAAGGTCAGTTATTTATTTTAATCATACTGTCAAAAATCCCGCTAACCGCTAAAAAAGGTTATAGACGAAATATTATTTTTTTAAAAACAGAAAATTTTGACATCAGCAAGGTTTTTATAGCTGACCATAAGATAAATCATGATGACGAATAAAGGCAAAGATGTAAGCAATTCATCGTCAGGCTCGGTAAATGACAATTCACAAGGGAAGCAGGATATATCACAGCCAAAGGTCAAATTTCCATGGGCTGTCCTTTTTGGCTTGGGAATGGGAATGCTGGTATATGGAGTTGCAGAAAGTTATGGCCCAGTTACAGCAGTGAGCGGTGTTATACCATCAAGCTTGGCCTTTCTGGGGTACAGCCTTCCATACATAGCAGGAGGTATTGGCGCAGGCTTATCAGGTTTGCTGGCAGATTATTATGGAAGAAAAACTTCTTTTGTAATAACCACCATTCTTATACTGATAGGTATAGCGTTATATGTAGTTGCTTCTAGCAATGTTCCTATCCTTATAATATCATTTATTCTTGTAGGCATGGCAGCCATAGGGCTGGAAAGCCCAATACTTGCAATGATGTCTGAAGCAGTGCCTGCAAAATACAGAGGTAGCTCATTGACCATAGTTCAAAACTTTGGTAACCTTGGTGTAGCTATAACATTTATTCCATTACTGTTGGGCCTTACCGGCGCAGTTAGCACTACAGCTATAGCATTGCTTTTCGTAGCTCCCCTTGCAGCTTTGATTATAATTGTTTTATGGGCCAAGGAGTCAATACCGTGGAAATCGGTAGCTGGGAAGACTGATGAAAGTGTTCAGGAAGCATGGAATTCAATAGAAGAAAAGGGCACAGAAAATATAGCACCAACTGCAGGTATGGGAATGAGGTTCTTAACTCTAATATTGATAGGCATAATACAAGATGTGGCATTTGTATACATAACATATGGCGTAAGCTACACGTACTTTTACCCAATAGCACCGGACGTGGCATTGGTAGGAGGCTTGACCATGGTGGTGGTGGGAATCATAGCAGGTCTGTGGGTTGTGCATAAAGTGAGCAGAAAATCCTTCGCTACATTTTCATACGTTTTGCTGGTCATTCTGTGGGCAATGATCTGGATATATGTTGATGTTACAGGTGATTTTGCAAGCAGCAGATTGCTAGCCTTGATGGCAATTCCATTTATCGCAGTTGAGACCACATGGGCTTCAAGGGCAATGCTTGAACCGGAACTCTTCCCCACAAAAAGGAGGGCGACATACATATCCATAGTAAGGCTTGTTGTATGGGTAACTACAGGTATAATAACTGGCATCTTGACATATTATGCACCAGCATTTAATGTAGCAATGGCAGTCACTTTAATAATATTCTTAATAGGAGCTTTAGCAGCATGGTTGTGGCAGGTAAAGGGATTTGAAACTGGTAGGAAAAGCTTGGCAGGCCACGATGTCAAATCAAAGTAAATTATTTTTTTAATTTAATTGTTTTTACATAATTTGGTTTTAAATGCATTAAACCCTTTTCAGCATCAGCGTTACTGAATTTAAATAATCATCCAGATTCTTTTTCTGCATACATTCATTGCATATACAATTTCCGCCAGTTGTTTCCACAGGGCAATAATACTTATATTCACACATGCTGCAATCTGTTTCCCTATTACATATGGCGCAATTAAAACTTATGTAAACGCTCTTCCCTAAAACCTTCTGGAGAACCCTTTTAACATCAACTAGGTCAGCGCTTTCCTTGATCATGAACCCACTTCCACTTTTATATTCTATACCAGAGCGCATGACCTCCATAAAAGCGCTCTTATCAAGCTTGGGAAGATTGAACCATTTGCCAACAGCCACTTTTAAAGCGTCCTCAGCCATGAGCATTACATTTAGAGCGTCAAATATAAGTTAAACTGTTATCATCAGTACCAGCACAAAAATTAGCAGTAAAAGTGCCAAATCAGCCACATTGAATTTAAATTCCAGCAGTTGAGTTGGTTTTTTTGAAGCGCCATAACCTCTGAGTTCAATGGCTTCCGCCATTTGCTGGCTTCTCAATACTGAGATTACAATAAGCGGTATAATGATTGGTAGTGAGTTTTTTAACCACTTTACCGGGTTCCTTGTCTCTAAGTCAAGACCACGTGACATCTGCACCTCAACTATCTGATTAAGGTCGGTTGCAAGCAATGGTATAAATCTCAGCGAAGATACCACTACGAATGAGACATCGCGCGGCATCTTTATCCACCTTGTAATAAATTCTATTTCATCGGGGGAAAGTGTTGTAAAGAACAGTGAGGAAGATATGACAAGATTGAAAAACCTAATTGAAAGGGAAGCAGAAAAGAGCCAGCTGTATCTGGCTATCACTTCTGTTAAAAATATAAAGGCTGAAAACGGAATGCCCACAAGCGCAGATCTGATTGTTTTGTTTATTATTTTTGCAAATATTGAAATTATTATAATCAGAGCAAGCAATATAATGGATCTGTAAAAATTAAAAATGACAAGAGATGCCAAAATGAGCATTAGCGAAATCATTATCTTTGTTCTGGGATCTCGCCTTAGGAACCATGAATTTCTTTCCTGATATACATAAGCCTTCATCAAATTTTTTGCCATTTTTTTATCATCTCTGCAGCCTGAATGGCGTCAGCAGGTGGTTCCTTTAAACCAATTTCAGATGAAAGCTCTGCAAGTTGGGGTGGAATGAGGTTTGCTGACAAGAAGGTCTGTTCCTCGGCGCTGACCGCACGTAAATATCCATCAGCAAGTAATTTGCCGTGAGAAATTACAATTGTCCTGGGGTTAATTGGCCACAGAAATTCAAGATCATGTGTTGATATTATAACGGTCCTCCCACTTTCTGATATACGATTTATGATTTCTCTAATATTTTTTTTATTAATGGCATCTTGCCCTACAGTTGGCTCGTCAAGCATTATGATCTCAGGTTCCCACGCCATGACTGTTGCAATGCATAACCTCTTCTTTTCCCCGCCACTGAGGCTAAGCGGCGGCCTATCCCTAAGTTCGTAAAGGCCAAATTCTTCCAGAACAGTCCTGATGCGTAAATCCATTTCACTTTTGCTGAACCCAAAGTTTCTCAGGGCAAAACCTATTTCATCATTAACACTGCCGGCAAAGAGCTGGTGATCGGGGTTCTGCATTACAAGCCCAACCTTTCTTGCTATCTCAGAAATTTTGGCTGACCTGGTTTCTTTGCCAAAAACCCTGACTGAACCACGAGTCGGCTTAAGAATTCCATTTAAATGCTTTAAAAGTGTTGTTTTGCCAGAGCCATTAGCTCCAACTACAGCCACCACCTCTCCCATTTTTACATTAAAGCTTATCCCGTTTAGCACCAAATAATCTGAATATGAAAAGTAAACATCGTTTACCTCAATCATTTGGCACTTAACTTCCTAATCAAGTCCTTAACGGTCAAGTCAAATGAACCATAGCCAAGTGCCTTTTGTAGTTGAATGACGGGTGGAACACTTACACCATAACAATACAGGTCATTTTTTAAAGCGTTTTGTGTTGTATCAAATAGCTTTACAGAACCATTGTCCATAACCATGATGTAGTCTGAAATTTCCAGTGCCAGCTCAAGCCTGTGCTCAACAATTATCGTTGAAATACCATATTTATCCCTAAGCAGCTTGACAATATTCATTATATTCATGGCTGTTTTTGGATCAAGAAGAGATGTTGGTTCATCTAGAACTAGCAGCTTGGGTCTAAGCACTAGAATTCCTGCAAGGGCAACTATTTGCTTCTGCCCATCGCTTAGCTCGTAGATCGGTTTGTTTCTTATGTGCTCTATTGAGAGCATTTTTATTACATCTTCAATTCTTTTTACGGCTTCCTCCTTTTCTATTCCAAGGTTTTCTAGCCCAAACGCTATGTCACGCTCAACTGTATGAGAGAAGAGCTGATTATCAGGATTCTGAAAAAGATAGCCCACAGTCTGAGAAATTTCTGGCATATCCATTTTATTTAGATTTTTTCCATTAAGGTATACCGTTCCTTCATATTTTCCCTCATAAAATTTGGGTATAAGGCCAACTATTGCCCTCAGCAAAGTGGTCTTCCCGCATCCGCTTGTACCCACAAGCAGCAGTATCGACCCCTCTTTTAATTCAAAATTAACATTCTGCAGAGAGGGTCTGCTGGATCCGGCATAATAAAATGATAAACTTTTCACTTCGACAGCATTCAATTTACATTTGGTATTTTTTAATGGCATTTATAAACATATAACGGAAAATCCATCATGTTATTGATAAATAAAATTGAGCATAACACATGCAAGCTTGCAATAAATGATCTAGGTACTCAATGCTGTTCATAAAAAACAGCCTAGTGATTTGTGCATAACGATTAAAAATTGCCAGAATCAATAATCCATATTGAGACCAGTGCTTTACATGCATCACCGGGCGTTGATATATTTAATATTCTGGATTTTCCTTCTGTTAATACTTGTCTGGATATTTTATTTCTCATTTTCCATAGTGGGGTTCACACCACTTGAAATAATGCTCATAACTGCAATTTCACTTTTGGGAGCAGGCGTTAACATACCTTTGTTGACGCTTAAAACCGATCAACCAACAATTGGTGTTAAAAGCATAAAATGGATGGGATTTGAAATAAACGTGCCTTTCTACAGTGAACAAAAAGTAACTGTTGCAGTTAACCTTGGTGGCGCAATTGTGCCCACAATAGCATCAGTTTATCTTCTGATAACCCACATATCCTTGGTCGTTCAGATAATTTCTGCAGTCATCATAACAGCCCTGCTCATTCATTTAATAGCAAGGCCGGTTAAAGGTATAGGTATAATGACGCCATTCTTTTTGCCACCGATTTTTGCGGCATTTATTTCACTTTTATTAGTTCCATCTACACCAGTAATAGGGGCATATATTTCAGGAACGATGGGATCATTAATTGGAGCAGACATATTGAACATACAAAACATAAAGAAAATGGGTGCATCGTTTGTAAGTATAGGTGGAGCAGGAATATTTGATGGAGTTTTTATGACTGGGCTCGTGGCAGCACTGTTAGCGTATATATGAATAGGTTCTATTAATGCGAGGGAACATTTCCACAAACTTCCCTCTTCCCTTCTTTACAAAGTTCCAGCCTTCAACAGCCAGCTCTCCGTCAGAAATGACATATTCTGGCCAACCCTTCAATTTCATACCATCGAAGGATGACCATCCAACCTTGTACAGCTCCTTTCCATCTACAGCCCTTTCGTATTTGGGATCTATAACCATTAAATCTGCTGAGTTCCCAACCGATATTGAACCCTTGCCCCTTATTCCAAACCTTTTTGCTACATTTTCTGACGTTACCTTGATTAGGGTGCTGAGGCTTATTTTTTTCCTTTCAAATCCGTAGGTATACAAAAGCGGGAAGAGCGTTGCCAGTCCAGGTATACCTCCCCATGCCTTCCATGGATCGCTGAAACCTATGTCCTTTTCTTCATGGGTTCCCGGAGCATGATCGGTTGTAACCATTTCTATCTTACCGGATTCCAGTCCACTCCAGAGCCCTTCAACATCTGCCTCGTCCTTAAGGGAGGGTGCCATTTTAACATATGGTCCAAGTTTTTCTACATCCTTCCTGCTGAAAACTAGGTAATGGGGGCAAGTTTCGCTTGTAATGTCTGCCCCCAGCTCTTTGAACCTGGTGATAGCGTTGAGGCCCTTAATGCTGCTTAAATGTACAATATGAGCATGTCCGCCAGTAAGCAAGGAATAGGTTCCAATTTTGGTCACTGCGAGCTCTTCCGCTTCCGCAGGTCTTGCTTCATGAACGCACAACTGATCCTTTCTTGTGGCATATAAATCTGAATAGAAGCTTAAGATGCCTTCATCCTCTGAATGAAACAGCATTAAAGATCCTGTTTCTTTAGATTCTGCCAAAAGCTTCATGATAATGCCGTCATCAGCCTGAAACGGCCTGCAGGTGAACACCTTGAAAGTCCTCAGCCCGAGCCTATTAAGGGCACTAATCTGCAGATAGTTTTTTGATCTCATGAACCCAGCATGTATGCCAAAATCAACATAGGAATGCTTTTCGCCATCAACCTTTCTTTCGTCAAAACTCTGTTCGTCGTCTATATCCTTTACAAGAGGCATTTCCACATAAGTTGTTATTCCTCCCAGAAGTGCTGCCCTGCTTGCGTCTTCGAAATCTTCCCTGTAAAGGTATCCAGGGTCATTGGTGTGCGCGTGGGCATCAATTGCTCCTGGAAGCATAAGCTTTCCGCTTGCATCTATATAACGATCACCTTTAAGTTCACCTCTTGATATCTGAGCTATAACTCCATCTTGAACAAGAACGTTGGCTTCCGTAAGTATTCCATTGGTGAAGGTTAATCCATTTTTAATTACTATGCTTTCCATAAACAGCATTAAAAACAAAATATTATTAACTGTTTTTAAGATATCCTTATATATTATAGGTATTACCTATAAAGTTATGCATGCAACTAAAAAAGAAAGAGACTATATTGTGCAAATAGGTCAAAGTGCAGACAGATTTCCATTAAGACTAAGTGAGCTGGCCAAATCACTTGAAGTTAGTGAACCAACAGCTTTTGAGATGGTTGAAAAACTGAAAGGGGCTGGATTGGTAAAGGCAAAGGGCGGCATGATAGTTCTCACTGTTAATGGGCAGAAATTTTACAGTGAAATAATGATGGCACACAGGACGCTTGAAACGCTCATGTTCAGATTTGGAATAGACCCCGATTTTGCCTGCAGGGAATGCAGCAAAATTGATTATCTGATCGATCATCAAGTAATTGAGAAGCTGTTTGAAGGATTAAATTCCCCAGACCTATGCCCCCACGGAAAGCCAGTAAAGGTGATTTGAACTGTCAATAATAAGCTTCCTTTTAAGCCCGCCTTCGGGTATAACCCTATCTGAAATACTATTGATTTCCCTTGTTCTTGGGCTTCTTCATGGGGCCACACCGGACGAACATACATGGCCCATAACATTCAGCTATGCCATTGGTTCATATAGTACCAAGGGCGGAATGAAAGCTGGATTCCTATTTTCTCTAGGGTTCACAGCTCAGCGCGCATTGCTCACTACTCTAGGATTTCTTGGATTGGCTTATTTTTACATAAGGTACAATCTCGATGGGCCAGTTTACATAATAGTGGGTTTGGTAATGGCCATTGCTGGTTCGTATGTGCTGAAGGGCAGATACATTCACCTGCCCATAGATGTTCTGCTTGGCGGTAGAGCGCATCATAGCAACAACGCTTCTAGGATTCCACTTCATGAAGTTCATGAAAAGGACATTCCATTGAAGATGACCATTGTTCACGGTTTAATAGCGGGATTCGGGTTTGGGGCATATGCAACAGTAATAACTTTTGTGCTTGCACCAATGGTGCCCTCCCTAATCTATGCGCCTCTTCCTGGTGTAATGTTTGGAATAGGTACAATGTTAATGCAGATCATGTTCGGTGCAGTGTTTGCCAATATATTGAAGGCTAAAAAGCTCAGTGAAAGCGATATAAAGGTTATAGCAAGGAGGAGTGCTGGCAGGACACTTTACTATGGTGGTGCCGCGTTCTCACTGATAGGAATTTTTGTAATTCTGTTCCCTTCGCTGGATACATTTGCAATTTCTACAGGCATAGCTGTACCAAACCTTAATGCCTTTGACATTGGCCTGCTTCTGGTACTTATAGTCGTAGGAATAATAGGCATCGGAGGCTTGATAAAGTCATATAAAGAAGTTATAGGAGAAAGTTATCAAAAAAAGATAAATACAGATACTATATAACCCACTTGTGAGCGAGATAGTTATAGTATCCGGTTCATCAAACACGCCACTTGCCTATATGATTGCCAAAAGGCTGAATGTTCAGCCTGCAAAGGTGGAGATCAGAAAATTCCCAGATGGCGAAAAGTACATCAGGATAGATTCTGACGTTAACGGTAAAGATGTATTTATAGTTCAATCCATGCATTTCAAGCCTGACGAGTACATCATAGAAGCATTGTTGCTGGCCTCAGCTGCCAGAGACTCAGGAGCCAAAAGTGTGACCCTCGTGGCTCCGTACTTTGCCTATGCAAGGCAGGATGAAAGGTTCAAACCAGGGGAACCTATAAGCGTTGCTACCATCGCAGGGCTGTTAAATACATCGGGCATAAATGGATTGATAACAGTGGATGTTCACAGACATAGAATACTGGATTTCAGTTCGGTATTTAAAGGCAAATGGATAGATGTAACTGTAATGCCTGAACTTGCTAAATATGCTACCGCGCAGGGGCTGGTTAACGGAAAAACCGCGATAGTGGGCCCAGATGGTGAAGCCATACAATGGGCCAAGCTTGCAGCAGAATCAGTTAACGTTAAAGAGTATGGTGCACTCCAAAAAAAGAGGTATGGCGATGAAGAAGTAAAGGTGAGTGGGAGTCTGGACCTTAAAGGTAAAAACGTTTTCATAGTTGATGATATAATAAGCACAGGCACAACAATAGTCGAAGCATCAAAGCTCATCACAGAGGGAGGTGGTAGATTGACGGGAGTTGCATGCGCGCATGGGCTTTTTGTTAATGATGCTCTGTTTAAACTGTACAGTGAAGGGATAACTGAAGTAATCAGTTCTGACACGGTACCAAATCAGACTACGCGGGTAAGCTCAGCGGAAGCTTTATCTAAAGGAATTTTAAGCATTCTAAAGTAGGGGCTGTCGGCTAGCATGGTTCAGGCTGCCAGCCTTGGGCGCTGGTGATCGCCGGTTCAAATCCGGCCAGCCCCATCTTTTTTTGCTCTTAACGTTTTAATGAATTCCTTTGTGAAAGGAGATGCATTGATCTTGATGTTATACATCAGCATGTATTCTGTTCTTTATTGATTATTGACCTAACTCTGACAAGGTTTGCCCTGACCATCTCCCTTAGCTGCATCAATTCCCTAGGAGGTATGTAGCTTTCCGCTATATATCCTCCTCTTAGCAGGTTTGCAAGTGTAAGAGAATCTGTCTTGACTTTTGATTCAGCTATTGCCTCAGTGGGTTTGATAAGGTAACATTGTGCCTTTCAGACAATATCCTATATATATGCCCAGTGCCATGTTGGAGTTATCTATTACTATATCCGATCCAAATGGTATCGAGTCTGAATGAGGCTATCTGGTTCAGACTTTATTTTTACTTCATTTAGCACAGTGCCATTTTCATCCATTACAGCCGCATTTATCGTTGCCTTATGCAGATCCAATCCGACGTACATGTGTGTTATGTCAACTGATTTCCTAATAAATATCCTTAATCCTGCTCACATATAACTAGACCAAATCTTAGCCGTCAATTTATAGTGCAAACTGATGAGGCTCAATTAAATTTTCCTAGAAGAGTCAAACGTTATACTGCGGACTAAAATCTAGAAAATAATTTATCTTAAAGAAAAATTTTATCTGCACCTGAGATTAAAATTTTATTAAAATTAAATAAATAAGAAGGTTATTATATGCCAGATTGCATATCATTAACTATGGCCATATTTAAAAAAGAAAGAAAGTACAGTCAGAAAGTGGATCTTAACGAAGTTATCAACAAGTTTGCGGGATATCTAATGGTTGAGAAATGGAAGGTACAGCAAAATGTGCAGGGCGATAAAGGAGTAATACAGGCCCAGAAGGCTGGAATACTTAGAGATATAATAACAGCAGATAGGGCCCTTACTTTTACGTTCGAGAACACAGCCGATGGACTCAAGGTAACTACTGGTGTTGGAAAGTGGGTTCAGAATTTAGGGGTAATGGTGCTAGAAACGATATTCCTATCAGAAATATTCATCATTGTTGACATACCTGAAATGCTGTGGACAGAACATGTTGAATCCAATCTTCTGAAAAAACTAGATGAAATAGTCAAAGAAAATACCGTGTAAAAATTTTTAATGTAAATTAGTTTATCAATATTTTTATTTAAAATTAAAATCTTTGACTCTCAAAGCCTAGAATTCAAGTTTTGCTGAAATGATATACGGGCAGTATGCCCCCATAATAATGGATATGGATGATAAATTTAATCATGCTAATATACATGAAGAATTTAATAAGTTCAGAATTTGCACCTATGGAGAAACCGAATGCAAAGCGCCAGACATGTATCATTAAAACATTCTGCAGGCTAACCCAGAAATGGGAAGATTTAGCGTGAGAGGATGTAACTAGTGACCCTGTTAATTAAGCCTTAGTTGAACAATAGATAGTTACAAATACATGAGCAAGAAAGCTCCGACATTCATTGAGTAGATGAACTTTAGTGAGCTTTAATGAGAAACATACAGTAGATAGCATGTTAGAACAAACAGTGTATAATTGCTGGAAAGGAAAACAGAGCTAAACTGAGTTAGAAATGCATTCGTTAACTACTGGAACGAAGGCGGTACATCA
>OGCG01000780.1_pt1 | contig 18020 bp, 27 predicted proteins | sample 1570061 | NCBI WGS metagenome assembly OGCG01 (sample SAMN06268698, study PRJEB24515) | hot springs metagenome | isolation source: Joseph's Coat, Yellowstone National Park, Washington, USA | place: USA:Joseph's Coat, Yellowstone National Park, Washington, USA
CTCCTGCTTAACGTTATTTCTTTGTCATTTCTAGAAGTATACGGTCTAGTGTACCTTATATTAACGGGAAAAATGAAACGTCGTCCCAACACTGATTTCCTATTTATTATAGCAGGAATAATTCTGATGGTCCTCTCTTACTTATACCGCTCTTCGGTGTCTCTCTTAGTAAGCGGTTTACTCTTCTCCCTTTCGTTAACGTATGTCCTAATAGCAATGAAGGTGGTCGGAAAATGGTAATCCTTGAATTTATCTCGTCGGCACTGTTAATCGTATACGTCATTACGGAGAAACGGTATCTTCCTACCGTGAATTTCGAAATATTGTTTGCAGTACTGGGAATTGCAATAGCAGTACTTTCCTATTTATACAACTCTATAGCGTCTCTTGCAGTAAGCAGCATAGTAGTCCTTCTTGTACTGATAAAGATAATGAAAATGATAAACTTGGTGAACCCCCGTCCTGAAGGTGATGAGAAACGGAAGAAAGAGTAAACAGAGTGTTGGAACGACTATTGATTGAAGGAATGAAAGAAGAGTGCATAGACCTAGTTAGCGAAGAAGAGATTAACAAAATCGTACTATTTCTTGAAACGGGAGAAAGAAAAAAGAGCCGTCTTATAGAATGCTTAGGTGGTTATGATGAGATTAGAAGATTATCACAGTTACTATAGCGTTTTGCTTCCTATTTATCAGAAGATTATGGTACCACAGACAAGAGGTGAGGGTTGGAACAGTCTGGCTCAACTCGCTAACGACTACCGCTACAACCCCCTTGTGTGGTTTATAAGTAATGCTGCTAAGCCTAAGGACTACTTAACACATGATGAGATAATCGTTTACGGAGAGCCGGGAAGCGGAAAGACCAGTTACGTAATTCAGTCAATGCTTTACGTCTTCGAAGACGTAAAAGAAGTTAGGAAAAGGGTCGTATTTGACATTGATGACCTGAAGCAATTGTTGGAGAACGTAAAGAACGGACAACGTTACGACGTTGTACTATTCGATGACCCTTCCGCAGTTGGGCTGTCCTCAACTTGGAATATGAGGAGTTCTAAGGAGAAGAGGAAAATGTTAGACTTGTTTGACGCTTTCGTTTACGTCAAGGACTTCATATCTCTCGTTATCTTCACCGTACCGAGGCTCATAGGAGTAGCAAAATTCTTCCGCGATATCGCTACATGGAGAGTACAGGTGAAGAAAGAAGGAAAAGTGATCTTCACGAGGAGAGAAGTAGCGTCTACACGTTCGGGGTCACTAAAAGAGATTGACACTCCGGTAATGTTCTACTACGTGAAAAACCCCAGAATGCCTGCGGAAATATGGAAAGAGATGATGGAGAAGAGGAAGAAGGTGATTGAAGAGAAGATACAGAAGTTCAGTCAAAACGAGGGAGGTGATGAAAATGATGTTTAAGGAAGTAGTCGAGAAAGTTCTAAGGGGAGAATTCGCCTACAAGAACGGACAACCGCAAAAGGTCACAATCTCAAAAATTATTGCTGAAAGAGAAGGGAAGGAGTACGTCGCTCCGGTGATTGATATATTGCCGAAATCGTTTATAAACGCCTTCATCGTATCGGAAGACGCGAAAACGGAACCGTTGAAGAAATGGACAAATAACGTAATGGCACCGATTGACAAGCAATATGTTGTAAAGAATACAAACGCCTTATACTTAGGTAATTGGTACATTTACTTAGAGGAAGGAGTAAACGCAGGTTACATATTTACTGCAATAACTTTCGGCAATATACCCGTACTACCGTCGTTCTTTAAAGATGATTTTGGTGAATGTGCCGTATATTACAAAGCGGAGTTAATATACCCGCATTATAGGTTTTCCCTGGTTGACTTATACAAAACGTTATCAAACGTATTCAAAAATGAAAGGCTTTACTTCTCTAAGATTAACTGTTTCCTTGAGTCTTCTATTTTCTCTATGTAAAAATAAAGCTCTTTTTGTAATACATGAAGTGTTTGTCAGAGGCTTTATATACTATAGTAGACACACAATATACTGAGGCAATATGCCTAGGGTAAGCCTCAATGTGGATGAGCCCATCCTTCAAGCCTTCGATTCACTATGGAAGGCTGAAGGGTGGGAATCAAGGCAAGAAGCCATAGTTTTTTTAATGAAGCAAGCCCTCGCGAAGGGCTTTATCTCGGAAGAAAAATTCAAGCTGTCTAAGGCGTTAGGAGGTGTTAAGCAGTGAAAATCAGGAAAGCCGAGTTTAAAGTTCTAAAAGATAAGCCAATAGCAGAACAAGAACAGCTGCAGATATTCAGTCTGGCTCCAACTAGTGAAGACGGAAAGTCAGGAGAAGTGATAATGAAAATAAAGAGGTTGTTAGACCCTAAGGAGAAAGAAGTCACAATACAGAATGATGAAAAGAGGAAAGGTCAAAAAGTAAAAGTAACGGACTACAAAGCTATTGTAGAGGTGTTAGAAGGTAAATTAGCGTCTGTAAAGGAGAAGGAGAAAGTAAAAGTACCGGGAGTAGGGGTAGTTGAAGTACCGAAGATCTTAGACGCAATTGACGAAGAAATAATACTGGACCTGCAAAGGCAGTCAAACTACGAGTTCCTAAAGGAGAAGTTAGACAACGGAATTATAGAGTTAGACAAACCCTATGCCTTCGAATATGCAGTAAAGTTGTCCAACTCAAGATATAGCTACTATATAAGAGCGATATATGCTGTAGAAGTGGAGGGTGAAGAGGAAGGAGAAAATAACGGTAACAGTAACACTAACCAATAATTTTTTTCATGCGGTGTTCTCTATGCAGAGAATACAATTAAGGCGTTACCAGGAGAGTGTTGTAAACAGAACATTAAACGCCTTGGAGAACGGAGAGGGAGTTGTGATCAACTCACCGACTGGAACGGGAAAGACCTTAATGGGGTTGGAAATAGGGAGGAGGTACAGCAGGGCTCACGGATTTAGCTACTTTGACGTATTCGTTAGGACGCGATCTCAGTATACTCCCTGGGAAGAAAATGCAAGGAAAATAAATTTAAAGTTTACGGGGTTAATGGCTAAGACGTTATTTTGTAAGCACACGTCAAAAGAGTACTATGAAGTTTGTGAAATTTGCGGAACATCAAAAGAGGACACAAGAAGTACGGAAGATCACCAACATAAATGGACTAGAATTTACTCTACTATAAGCTGCAGTCGATGTACAATTCCGAAACTGGAGAGGTGTAATGAACTTGACGACTTTGGCGAATGCACGAAATCCGAAATTCCTGATGGGTACATAAAGGAATTACAAAAAGTTGGAATACTGAAGTTTGCAGCGGAAATGAAAAAGAAAGGTGTTTGTGCTTATCCGGATATGCTGAAAATACCTGCCGACTTTCGAATATTTTCCTACATTTACTACTTCTTGAGGTTAATGGTACCTAACGGTGAACTGCTGATTTTTGATGAGGCTCATAACTTGGAGCTACAAGAGTTGATGAGGCAAACGGTAAGTGTCTATGACTTCATGAGCCTTACCCACTCAAAGAAGGAGAAGGAGATATTGGAGTTAGCGTTTAAGCGTTTCATCGAGACGGAGAGCCTTGATGCAAGAGTCAAGGACATTCGGGGCAACGAAGTGACAATTGAGGAGTTGTTACTTGAATTCGAGAGTGAAGGTGAAAAAGTTGCAAAGAAGTGCAAGTTTGTGCTTAGTGCGGACGATTCCTTCTTCAAGGAGAAGACGGGCAAATATTACCGTGTAATTGCAAGAGACCCTTCCGTCCTACTTAGTAGACTAAATGCGGAGCGTTATGTCCTAATGTCGGGGACGATGCCGAGTGAAAAGTACCTGAAGGAGGTCTGGGGTCTCGAAAAATTCGAGTATATTGACGTTTGGAAGGACTACTACGACGAGATTAAGGACTTTTATCACATGAACATCTCCGTTGTTGATGCGGATTTAACGTATAAGAACAGAGGCGGGGAAACTTACAAAGAAATTGCCGAATTCGTTAGACAGAACTTAAGGAAGGACGGAATAAACTTGGTTGCAACGACGTCAAAACAGATGATGCTGGACTTAGCACTCTTCCTGAAACCGGACTTTATCGAGAAAGACGGAAAGATAGACTTCGAAGAGTTGCAGAGGTTACCGGACGGTGCAGTAATCCTAGCGTATGAAGGAGGGAGACTGACCGAAGGTATAGAATTAACGAAGGACGGTAAATCAAGAATTAAAGCAGTATTTATCGTGGGATTTCCGTATCCTGAGTACAAGGACAAGTACTTGAACAGCGTTATCGACTATTTGGCGGAGAAGAAAGGACTCAAAGATAAGGCTAAGGAGAGTTTCCGTTGGTTTGTCTTCAAAGAGAAGGCTATCATCAAGGTCAGGCAGACGATGGGTAGAGCGATTAGGGGCCCGCAAGATGAGGCTGACATATGGTTGATTGACAAGAGATTTACGTACCGCGATATTGCAGAGAAGCTGGGGATAGAGGTGAGCTCATGACCGACATTGTAAAAATTGTAAAACAATTAATTTCAAACAACCCTTCACTAAAACAAAAATTGTTAGAACAAGGAATAATTTCAGAGAAAGACGGGAATATAGTAATTTTAAAACCTGAAGCGTTTGAAATTGTGAGTAGTAACTCGGCGGTTCCGGAAAGTGAGAAACAAGAACAAAAATCCGATGTTCCCGACGCCAAAATAAAAATTCAAAATGAGAAAAATACAAACAAACCAGATACGGCAGGCGAGAAACATGAGTGGTTAAAACAAAGTGACTTTTCCGATGTTCCCGACGCCAAAATAAAAATTCAAAATGAAAAATTTACTAATTCCGACGCAGATAGCAAAATTACTAATTCCGACGCACATGCAAAAAATTCAAGACCAGTACGTAGATTTGCGTCGGAAAAAATTAATCCCGACGCAACTTCAAAAAATACTAATTCCGACGCAGCTTCAAAAAATACTAGTAATACCCGTGAATCTATCATGACAAACAAAAATCCCGACGCAACTTCAAAAAATACTAATTCCGACGCAAGTAGAAAAATTGAATTTAGTAAAGCTGCGTCGGGAACATCGGAAAAGTCAACTGAAAAAACACACTCAAGTAAATTTGTCGAAGACCCGAAACATTTAGAAATAAGTGGTTTAAGCAGACATAAAATAATTGTAGATTTCTTATCATTAGGAGATGAATTGAAATTTGATGGAGAGGATGTTGTTATTTCAACAGCTTACTATTTTCAAATAAAATATAATGATACGAAGGTGGAATGTAAACCTACAAGAAACGGTTACATATGCGGTGAAGAACCGTTAAAGAATGCAGTAAAGAAGATAGCGAGGATGACCGGTTATCACCCATCGACAAGAGAAATTCTAGAATCAATAGAGTTCAGACTGCAAACGCTTAAGACAAAGGGTGAAAAGAGAGTAAAAGTCCATGAATACTTTGCTCAAAAGTACCCCGAGATATGGAAGAAAGTCAAGGAGAAGGGGATTTGGTACTTTATCGAAAGGAGCGAAGAGTACCACATCGGCGATGAGGACGTTAAGCTGTTAACTTTGATGGCGTTCAAAATGCTGTTTACAACGAAGAGAAAGAGAGTAGGAATCCTGGTGCTTGGCGACGCAGGGTCCGGGAAATCGCATGCAATCGAGAGCATAGTGTCAATGATACCCGAAGGGTACTATTATGACGTTGAAGACGTTACTCCTAAGAGCATCATTTACCTGGGGAAGAAGGGGTCAGACTATCTGAGGTGGAAGTTACTTTATCTGCAGGAGATTACTAACCTGAGGGCTTTGAAGCTGTTGAGCATGCTGATGACTTCCGGTCGTGGAGGGTCGTTGACTGTGGTCGACGGTGAACCGGTGGAGATCTTCTTGGATTACGCACCGTCTGTTATTACGTCCGTCGTAAACCTTGAGGAAGCTGATAGCAGTCAAAAAACACAAATCCTTTCACGTTTCATACCCGTTGCAATTATTAGGGAGAAGAAGGACGCTAACGCAATAACAGGGAAAATTTACGAAAACGCAAACAGGAATGAGGGAGAGTTCAACTACGACGATATCACGAAGTTAGCGTTATTGGCGTGGATGACCTATACGCCTAAGTTTGCCTATGTACCTAAAAGTATATTTGACATGTTAGTGTCCTCTCTCCCCTTTTCAAGGTCTATAGCGTTTAGGATAACGGACTTTGCAACGTTTGCTCTGCAGATATTGGCGATGCTATTAAACAAGGATAAAGTTGATGAAGAGACACTGGATTTGTTCAAGAAGTACTTATTGAGAAAATTTGTCATTGCGTCATTCGGAGTATCGGAAGTCGAGATAAAGCTGCTTAAATACTTACACGATCACAGAGCGGAAAAACCGAAGACTTCTCAGATAGCTTCAGATAATGGTCTTGACACTTCAACTGCAAAGGAACTGCTAATGGAGTTAGCGAACCGCGGTCTAGTCGAGTTTGAGAAACCCGGAAGTGTCTATATGTGGTCGATAACGGAAGACGGTGTAAAGCTTCTGATAATGTTGGAGGAAGCGAAAGAAGAAACCAGAAGGGAGGAGGAAAAGAGCGGTGAACCGATGATTGAGAAGTTCGAGGAGTGTCTGGGCTTTTCGCTAGGAGCAATATCTTATCAGCTTTACGCCAGAAACGAAGTGAGTGAAGAGCAGTTGATAAAGCTTTTCAGAGGCGAGACGGATGTCGTGAACAAGGTAGAAGAATGTCTGCCTTTACTGGGTTATAAAGACGGAGGTGACGGGATATTCAGAAAGTAAGAAAGATAATAACTCATGATGTCGAAGTGGAGGTTATAGGTAACACCGAAGTTGTAGGAGTTATACAGACGGTTTCCGGGACGTTACTAATTCTGGAGAATTCACTGGGAGCTTATGCAGTTTACAGTCCGGTCAGGTCTAAGAAACCTCATGTTCATGTGCCGATAAAGTATCTGAACATAGAGTGTAACAGGATAACGCTTAACATCAACATCGTCAACGACGAGAAAGGCGTCAGAGAGGTCCTTAGGGATCTGCTTGTCTGTATGAGGTTAGCGGAGTGCTATATAGACACTGAACTTGTAGGCAAGGAATTCGTTTGGAAGGAGTTACGGTCTATATCATCTTACCGTCTTTTGTCGTTTATACCGTTCGGCGTTTCACCTCATGCGAGTAAGTTAAACACACATAATACGCATGGTAAACATACACCATAAGCTTTATATACTACATAAAGCATACATTATACACAGGGGATAAAGATGACGGAACCCCAAACCTCTGTAAATCCGCAAGGGAAAGAGAGAGAACAAGTTGTTTTTTCCACCAAGAAAGTATTCGAAATTTATGAAATGAAAAGCTATAATGAAATTTTGGGGAAATGGGAAAGAAGTATAAGGGTTTCAATTAATGGAAATAACTACTTTATCAGTGATGCGGATTACGACGAGATACTAAGGAACTTAAAGAGAAAGATACAAATACTAAGTTATGTCCACATTGATAATGCTTACGAGAGTCTTATAGAAGACATAATGGTAGATATAGCAAAATTAATTTACAAATTGAGTTGAGGTGATGGGCATGATGAGTAACAAGAAAGAGATCTTAGAAAAAGAAGTTAACGTGAGTTTCACCGTTCAGACTATCAGGGTAGTTAATGAAAGTATGACAAATGTTGACAATGAATACAGAAAAGTACGTATTATTGTTGATGATGAAGAATTAGGTGAGATAAGACATGAACAAGTGCTTTCCGATCTCCTTACTGTTAACAGTATCTTAAAGAAAATTGCAGAGTTACACAAGGTGTATAGACTAACGCAGAATGAGAAGCTAAAAGAAGGTGCTAAGGAAGAGATATTGAAATTAATGGCTTTACTGATCCAGACACTAAGGTGATAATAATGTATGAAAGAATGGACCGTGTTGTTACGTTAAAGATCTCTGCTGATCTGCTTGAACAGTTAGACGCTTACGCCATCAGAAACGGGATGAATAGGTCTGAAGCTGTCAGAAAAGCTATAGAACATTTGCTGAAGAGCGAGGAGAACAAGACTACGACTCAGATAAGGATTGAGAAATTTAGAATGTTTTGAGGTGGTACTAATGTTCGGATGTCCGTTTTGCGGTAAAAATACGAAAAACTTAGGGTTTCTGAAATTACACATCAGAAAGCGACACAGAAACAATCTAACGTGTCCGATGTGCGGATACGAAACAAAAAATTTACCGGGATTAGAAGTTCATTGCCTTATAAATCAAGACGAAAAACACAAAGCGTTATATTATCTACTCCACAAGAACGCTACTGCGGTAAATAAGAGTGCTTCGGTGAAGGAGCTAAAGAAATACAAATACTTGTTCGAGGTGAACCTGAAATGACCAACAAGATAATCAGGAGAAACGAAGAGTTAGAGCTGCAGTACACAAAGGCTATGGACATCATAACAAAGTTACAGAACAAAGTCGAGAAGCTTGAAGAAGAGAACGAGAAACTCAAAAAGCAAATCAGGATTATGAGAAGGGCTATGGAAATTGCGACTCAGATTAAGGATTACAACGCTCAAACAAAACATCTGAAGGCAGTGATAAGGAAACTGAAAGAGAAATACGGAGAAGAGAGGTGATAGCATGATAGTTCCTGAAACATTGGAAGTTAAATGGGATGATATCGGAGTTAAAGGTATATGGTGTAAGAAGTGCAATAAACTTTTAGCAGAAATCGAGGTAGACAGGGTAAGAGGCTTTGCACTCGACGAGTGTAAACACTTTAAATGGGAAGTAGAGAGTATACGGTGTTTCTACGATCCCGACATGTACAAAGACTATTGTATACACGAGTCAGAGTACGTAAAAGAAATGAAGAAAAGTTTCATATTAAGATTCGACAACGATGACGTTTTCCTCTTGTTGATTCCAAATGAGCTTAAGGGGTGAGACCGTGATAATCTTTGACCCTGAAAGAGGAGAATACGTAGATACTGAGACGGGAGAAGTTATAGAAGAGAGAGTCATAGACTACGGACCGGAATGGAGGGTCTATGACGACGGAGATAAGGCAGAACGCGAAAGAGTAGGTTCTCCGCTGACACTGAGAGTACATGACCAGGGACTTACAACGCAAATAGGGCAATACGGTAAAGTGAAAGACAGACTCAAACTAATGAAGATGCAGAGGTTACAGAGGAGTATTAGAGTTTCGACGAGTAGAGAAAGAAAGTTAGTAACACTCCTTACAATGCTTAACGCTGAAGCATCTAAACTGAATTTGCCTGAGCATGTGAGGGAAACTGCAGCGTTAATATTAAGGAAAGTTGTTGAGAATCATTCGGAAAGGAGGATAGACCCGTATATACTGATTGCTGCCGTATTATACTGGTCTTGCCAAATCAATAACATCCCGATGTACCTTCAAGAATTCAGAACAAAATTCGGAGTATCTTCCGGTGATTTCTGGAAAGTTATGAGGAGGATAAGGGACGTTATTCCGGATTTCAGACCTGCAACGACTAAGCCGACAAAATATATTCCAAGAATAATCGATAAGTTACGCTTACCACCGATTGTAGGGACTAAAGCTGCAGAACTTGTAGAGTATATGTATAATAAGGGCTTAGCCAGTGGTAAAAGTCATTTGGCGTTAAGTGCTGCTGCAATATATATCGTCTCGATTCTGTTGGATAACAGAAGGACACAGAAAGAAATAGGAGAAGCGTTAGGGGTGTCAGACGTTACTATAAGGAACAAGTACAAAGAAATCGTAGAAAGGTTAGGTCCTATAACGTATAAATGCAAAGTCTGCGACTTCGTGTTGTACCGGTTTGAAAAAGTAGGACAGGATTATCACGGGGTCAAAACTCCTTCAGATGTAAAGTTAATGTATGCTGGTAAGTGTCCGAGGTGCGGACATGAATTAGGAGAACCAATATTGGTAAGGAGGCTTGAGGTGATATTATGAAAACAAAGACCGAAAGAAGGGTTCAGGGTATGGAATTTCTTCTCGAGGGCATTTCTCCATTTCCAAAATACACACTCGAAGATTATAGTATCGATGTCAATGTTATAAGATACATGAAATTCTTTAAAAGGCATTAGGGTGGCTAATTCATGACAATCAAGTTTCCTGATAGAGGTGTTCACGACAACAAACCTACACCTAAAACTCTCTACGATATTATAACACAGGAACTAAAGTTTACAGATGTTTGTCTTAATAAGGATAGGTTCAACGCAGTAACAAAACTGTGGCCGGATCGTTCTTACTGTAATCCGCCTTTTTCAAACAAAAAGCTTTTTATATTGAGGGCTGTAGCGAGTCATAGGCTCCTTCATAGTGAAATTTTACTGTATTTACCATTTGACCCGACGACCGGTTGGTTTGAAACATTATACCAACAAAACGTTCTTGTAATGGTCTTTATGAAGAGAATGTCACATGCGAAGTTTCCGCATGCGTTATATCATCTCAAGAATTCCTACACACACACACAGATAGTGTTACTCCATGAGGAACGTGATGTACTAAAATATTTAACTTAGAGTGAAAGGAGGTCAGTTAGAATGTTGTCTGAACTTTCTTCCTTTTTAGAAAAGCATTATAAGGTGCTTGAAAACATGACCGAAGAGGAATATGCCAAAGAGTTACAGAAGCTTATTGATGTATTAAGGGAAAACGAAGAAGAGTTTTATAAAGAGGTGATAAATTCCGATAACCCTAATTTCTTGATAACTACTTATTATTCGTTATACTTACGCTTTGTAATGAAAATACACTTAAAACTACACAATGTCAGCGTAACCGAACATTCCGAGATTAAAGATATGTTCAACAATATAAGATTTTTCGGGATGCCTATACTGCTATATCTGAAGAAAAAGGAAGTACTTCCTTTTATATCCGAACTGAGCGGGATGCTATTACATACGCTAATTGACAATACGGGGACTAAACCTTCTGAGGACTCTTTCGGTCGTCATCTATTTTTGAAGATTCATGGTAATGATCTGTAAATGAAAACGTTTTTAGTTAGATTTAGGAGACTGTTTATTCATTCTTACTTATTTTTTAATAATCTCTGCGGGAAGTTTATACATATGAGAATTGTTGAGGACAGATACGGTAACAAGTTTCTAGAAATTGAGAACAAAGAAGATTTTAGAAAATTTAAGGAGGATTTACTGAAGAGGTCTAGGGAGAAGATGAAGGCCGTGAAGAAAGGGGAAAGAGGGGTCCGTGAAAAATTAGATGAGAAAGTCTCAAAATTGCTCTCGGAACTTAATCTGATTCGTTAGTCCCGGTTTAATTTACTGTAAATCTTTTTCTTATCGGAATCTGCCTTAAGGTTATGGGTACGGTTCTCTCCTATCTGGAAGTTATGTATAACGTAAAAGTAAATACTGTTTCGGATTACATCAAGCTACTAAAAAGGACGGAGTACAGACCTATCGATACATATCTCGCTCTTTCTGCAATAAGAGAATTTTATGATTCACCGGCATTCCGTTTCAGGGCAACGTTTTCTACCCCTATTTCATCGAAAGTTGAAGGCAACGTTGTCACAATTGAGGACGAATACTTCAAATACATATACATTGTAGAGGAAACTACCAGACCGTTTATCTACCTGCAGGATATACAAAAGAAGAAAGACGTAGACGTAAAGAAGGTTGACGTCAAGAAACCGGACTACTTTGAGAGTAATAACGACCTCCTAATTCTCATTAAACGGGAGAACAGGACTCCGTACGAAGACTATCTGTACGCGTTACTGCTGGTGAACGCAGGGACTATGCCGTTCTTTTACGCTTTACCTTTTCCTCCATCAAGAGAAGTCAAAAAGGTAGTTTTCGATAAGAACATTATTCGTGTGTATACTTCCGAGGAGGAAAGAGATATTGTGATATTGGGAGAATATATAGAGTCCTCTTCTTTTACTTTCGGTGTGGTGAAATGAAGGAGGTCGTGTTTTACGCTGTCATTTTCGTTTTCTCGACTCTTGCTATATCTTCAGCATTAACTACACTTACTGCAAGGACTTACTATACTTTCAGTATGTACTTTCAGCCCGGTATGTATAATTTTACGCCTTCCGGAGAGTACTACTACTACCCTTCCGGTCCCTATACAATCTTAAGTGTAAACGGAGGAGGGGTGTTAGAAGTAAACGGGAGCATATACGTAAATGTCACAACCGTACAGCCGGGGTACTATGACATAGTTGTAGTACCGTCCGAGAATAATGTATCGTTATATTACGTCGCATCGTTCTTTTTCGGTGCTGTGTTATCACTGTTGATAGTAATGTTGTTACACAGATTGCTACTAAGATTGGCAAATAGGTGAGAAAACTTTTTAAGTAAGTAATTGAATCATATATTATGGAACTGGAACTAAGGTGGTACGTAAAAACCGTGAAGAAGTCAAATGGAAAGGAAGTAAAGGTGTATTATATCGGAGTCCCCGCAAAGGTAGCGGTTTTTTTAGAAGAAATGAAACCGTATCTAGACCTAGATAAAAAAACCATAATCTTCAAGAGAGGTGAGGAGAAAAATGAGTGAAAGGGAATTAATGGTATTAAAAGATTTGGTAAGATACAGAGACGATCTAATAAAACTCAGAGTGTCTCTTGGTAACCGTATCGGTGCAAAGAAGAACGGAAACGGTTGGACATTCAAGAAGAAGTACAGTATCTGCGATAACAAACATGCCGTTCTACTAAAAGATGACGAAAAAAGAGATAAATGTCCTATCTGTGGTAGTCCGGTGAAAATTGTAGAAGAGGAACCGTCGGCAGAGCTTATACAACGTTTCTACGATTTAATACACCAACAAGAATTAGTTGAGGACCTTATCGCCAATGAGGTTACAAAGTTTCCTGAATTTGAGAACCACTTAGCGTTCATAAAAGGTATAGGTCCGGCAAATGCTGCAAGACTGATAGCCTTAGCATATCCACCACAATTCGGGTATGACGTCAACAGACTTAGGAGCTACGCTGGGCTTGCAGTGATGTGGCAATGTCCTAAATGCGGTTACTGGAGTTATGCTAAAAGGTCATCAAACGGACAACCTCCAACTCCTTCCGAACAAGGGTGGCTATGTCCGGTAGACGGTACCAAACTGATAGGAACTGCAGCTAGGAATGTGCCGTATAACAGAGAAGTAAAGACGTTTCTGCTCGGTATCTTAGCTAACAACTTAATACTCGCAAACGGTGTTTACGCTAAAGTAACAAAGTCGTTCAAAGAAGAAGTTGCAGAGAAGCATCCTGATTGGCCGAAACGCAGGGTCCAGATGACTGCCATAAGGAAGACGATATCTCTGTTGTTATCTCATCACTTTGCAGTGTCATTACACTACAGAGAAGGAGTACCGTTATCGGAAGCATATAAAAAAGTACTGGGAAAGGAGTACGAAATTCTCAGAAAACACGAAGATTTCATTGAAGCACCGCTTACGGACTACTATGTTGATGTTAAATCGACCAGTTATAAAGCTAGGTTCGAAAAGGTAATCGAAGAGTTAAAAATAAATAGGAATGAGGTGATAACATGGCTTAAGAAGAAGAAAATTATACAATAGACTGTTCTTATTTACTGCATATCAGCAACAATATTGCTACATAATAGATAGTCTGCACATCAGCAGGGTAATCGTTTGATAGTGTTGTAGATGCATATAGCAAATATTATTGTTACTAATCACTCAACTGCACAGAGCAAGGGTATTATTCACTAATTAATATGCTGTACAGAGCAACGATCTATGTCACTAATCTCTTAACTGCACATAGCAAAGTTCTAGGTCATTAATCTATTATGTGCACAAAGCACTGACGTATTTCGATATTCACCGACTTGCACGATAACAATGAAACATTTCGATAATATCGTATATGCATGACAGCAAAAATACATATCAACAATCACCTCTTTGTACAATACTGCACCTCAGAAGAAGAAATATTTAATAAACTCCGCATTGCACACTAGCAAAATAAAGCATCGATAAGCCCAAAAGTGCACAATAGCAATGCTTTTACTCTATAATAACCGAAATGCACATAAGCAATGTGCAGTTTAAATAAAATTGAATATGCACACAAGCAACCTGACGGGTCAATACAATTACTACTGCACAAAAGCAAGCCTTTTACTCCATAATGAATGCACAGAAAAGCAAGGAATTATGTCGATAAGTTATGAATTGCATATCAGCAATAAATTTGGTCAATAAACTTGCACTTGCACACTAGCAAATGTATATTTCACAATATATGTACATGCACAATAGCATTATGCCATTTTAATAAAATGGAAAGTGCACATTAGCAAAAAAGTACCTTCGATACTGGATATTATGCACATTAGTAACGAAATAGGTTAATAACTGCACTTCTGCATATAAGCAACCTGATGAGTCTATAGAATTACATCTGCACATAAGCAATAGTAAACGTTCAATAGTCACTAACTTGCACCGAAAGCAAAGGATTTTCTCAATAATACAAATGATGCACACAAACAAAAGGGGAAAACCGGTAACCATTTATTTGCATAGAAGCAAACTAGCAAGTCGATAATCACTTTCTTGCACATAAGCAAAGTAATCCCTTTATAATCTCACTTTTGCACATAAGCAATGGCAAATTTTAATAAGTCAGCTACTGCACATAAGCAGTAAAAAAGTTTAATAACAATGAGACTGCATATGAGCAATAGTAGCGTTCAATAAATTGCTATTTACACATTAGCAAGTATATTCTTCAATAAAAGAACAAGTACATATGAGCAATAATAGACTTTAATAAAGTGTTATTTGGACATGAGCAGGATATCTATTTGATAAAGACCGCTACGCATAAAAGCAAATGAAAAAATTAATAAAGATCTTCCTGCATCTGAAATAATTGATAATTATTATCATGCACATAAGCAACGATAATCATCAATAAGCAGAACACTGCACAGTATGCCGCATATAAGCAATAATTACTCTCAATAAATTCAGTACTGCACATAAGCAACAATTTCCGTCAATATAAGACGATCTGCACATAAGCAAGGGAGGTAATTTAATAATCCGAGTATTGCATATAAGCAAGAGGGGAATTCGATAATTTGAGTAATGCACATAAGCAACATCCTGACTCGACAACATCATCATTGCATAACAGCAATCTAAGAATTCAATATTCCAAAAACTGCACATGAGAAATCAATAAAGTTCGTATAGAGATACCGACATAGAATAGGGAGACCAAACGTTTAAATTGCACAAAGCAATAAGTTGTATTGATAGTCTCTCTATTGCACATCAGCAAGTCTGTAGTTTAATAAGACTGAAACTGCCTATCAGCAATTTTTCAATAAACACTCGAATGCATATCAGCAGTCATAATGTTTGATAGTTAGAGTACTGCACATAAGCAAAGAAGAAGTTTGAATAATATCGTAAATGCAAAACAGCATCTGTGCCTTTCGATATTGCCTTTGTTGCACACGAACTCAGCAAGAGATACAGTTCATAATATCCCCTTTGCACAATAGCAAAGAAGAAATTTGATGAAGACCTTCTTGCACATGAGCAATAGCTAGCTTTGACAAGTGATTTTCTGCATATAAACAATATCAAAGGTCAATAAACACTTCATTATACAAATGCGTATAAGCAATGTAAAAGTTTATTGTAATAAAATTACACGCCAGCAAAAAATACCTTTAATAATAATTTCTATGCATAACAATAATAGATCACTGATCGCTGTATAGTGATAAGATATTCACTTAGTAATTGCACATAAGCAAAGAAAGCTTTTGACAAGAAAAGTAATGCATTTTAGCAAAGTGATTGTAATGACTCTGCATGAAAGCATAGAAGGAATTTAACAGTAAGTAATATGCATGTTAAGCAACTAAGTAGGTCGATAAATACTTATTTGCACATAAGCAAGACAAAATATCGATAGTTGTATATCTGCACATAAGCAATTGAACAATTTGATAAATTTTAAATTGCATATAAGCAAAAGATCTACTTAATAAATGGAAAATTGCATATGAGCAGGAACTCTTCTCAATAAGTGGAAATCTGCACATAAGCAAGAACGACTGTCAATAGCAACAATTTTGCACATAAGCAAGAAGGCCGATTAATAATCATAGCGTTGCACTCTAGCAATAGGTAGTCTCAATAAATAATACGCTGCACAAGAGCAAGGAAAACGTTTGATAAACTGAAACATGCACACCAGCAAGAAATATAGTTGATAGAGTCCGTAGTGCATAGATCTGCACGCAAGCAAAGCATCTATTCGTTAATTTGCTTATTGTCCATGAGCAAATTAATAAGAAACCGGTTGTACACAGTCAATGATGAACGATATCAGTTACAACAAAAAGTATATAATCCTTTTATTATATTTTTTAACCTTAACGATAACTCCTATTACAAATGAGAACTACATACCCTCCAATCGCGGTGTTAATAGCTCAAGTATTATTGTTAAGAGTGCTCAGTTTTCTAGCGACAGTGAGAACAATGTTTGCGGAACTAAGTAGAATAAACATATTAGTAAATAGTTTAACAACTAGACTACCAATAATAATGATGGCTGACGACGATGAGAACTACAAAGACAGGTTCAAATACATCATAATAGCTATCGTGGTACTTGTCGTAGGTGCAGTAACTGTATCCATTGTAAGCGGTGTCGGTCTTTACATCCTTAACGTCTTCAACACTACTGCCGTTAAGATCCCCAGTAACTATAACTACGTAACACCTATAGCACCGACCTTAGGGTCAATATTCCAGATCCTTGTAGTTGTGCTGATAATAGTAGCGTTAATATACGTGATCAGATACTTAATGAGATCTACCGACATGTTCTAAACGGAGTTTTAGTCTTGGTAAAGTCATTATTTTATTTTTTAACTCTTTCTCCTACCTCTTTTCATGAATATTTACAAAGGAAGAAACAGTTGTTATTACAGAAGGGAAGGCATTCTAGTTACTCACGATTGGGAAGTCCCGGATATGATAATGAGAGATTTGAGGAGGGGTTATACCTACAACCATGAATGTAACGTTATACAGATGGACGAGGACTTAGCAAAGGCTAGGCTAGCGTTTCTCATTAAGATAACGCCAGATGAACTAGCTAGAGAGAAGTCAAGGAGATACTTAAACGAACTGAAGGAGAAAGGACATGTCCTAGTTTAGCAATAGTTTTTATTTATTAGGGTTTATACGGATAATCTTTTATGCCTCAACAGCAGGAACAGATCTCTATTGTGTCAATTATCGTGATGGCACTTTTTGTGATTTTCATCTTCTCTACGATACTTCAAGGTATATCGTTTATACTTAATCCGACAAAGGACATGGTCTCTTCTTCACCTTCTCCCCAAGTTGCGTGGACTTTAGCTATCTACCAAGATTTGTACGTTGTCTACAGCTACATCCTTGCGGTACTTACAAACCAATACGCGGTTGCGGTACTTATTGCTTTAGGAATTGTCGTGACCTCACTGACTTATTACTGGTATTGGAGACAACAAACATACGGTGCTTAGTGGGATAGAGGTTGTAAAGCAGAAAGCGTTGTCCCGAAGCTTAGGTAAACATTAGGTTCAAATAGTCAAAGAACTTATAGAGGTCTGACTCAAACTGTTCAATTTCTTTTAATTTTTTCACTTTATCCGTGAAGTCTTTAAAAGAAGCTGTGTTTGTGTAGTAGTTTAAGTCCATAATTGAGACGTACTTCTTTTCAACACTTCTGAACTTTTTGCCGTTTCCATGCCACTTTATGATTGGTACAACGTAGTTATTACCGCGTATTTCGGGTTCGGATATCTCGAAACATGTGTCTCCCTTACATACCATGACCCGGTCATCCCTTGCTTCCAGTATTTGGATGAATTTATTACCGGTCGAAACCCTGTACTTTATATCCTTTAATGCTTTATAAGCCTCTATTATTCCCATAAGAAATAACACGAGAAGAGAGTTAAAAAATAAAAAT
>OGCG01000783.1_pt1 | contig 17986 bp, 12 predicted proteins | sample 1570061 | NCBI WGS metagenome assembly OGCG01 (sample SAMN06268698, study PRJEB24515) | hot springs metagenome | isolation source: Joseph's Coat, Yellowstone National Park, Washington, USA | place: USA:Joseph's Coat, Yellowstone National Park, Washington, USA
GGCCTCTGTGTTTGGGATCAGAGCCGAGACCTCTCCTGAGGACATCGCCGGCGCGGTGGTCGAGGGCGTAGTGTGCGGTCTGCTCGATGGCTTGGATGCCTTGATGAATGTAGGCGTGGAGATCACAGGGGATCTTTATGTCGTGGGCGGTGGCTCGCACTGGGAGTCGTTCCGCCAGGCTCTTGCCGATCTGTCGCAGCGAAGGGTGATTCAGGTGGCAGAGGACGAGCTGGTTGCTAGGGGGGCATGTTTGCAGGCAGCCGCTGTTCTCCACGGCTGTCGGCCGGACGAGATCTGCTCTGCTTGGGGCATTGAAGTCCGCTCGATTGCCGAGCCCCGTTGTGATGCAACTACGGCGCAGGAGATCAGGCGCCGCTACCAGGATGTGTCGAGGCGAGGCTTGGACCGCTGAGGATAGCCCATGGCAATCTTTGCAGATTCATCGGCCTAGCTAGGAGCATAATTGCTATCGGGAAACGAAAATCTAATAGACCGCCATCGCCGAGTGCTTCCTTCCTGGGTGCGTCCGCACTACGAGGAACCTTTGGAGCTTGTCTCGGGAGAAGGTTGTTGGGTTTACGACTCCGATGGGAAGAAATACCTAGATTTCTTTGGCGGAATACTAACGATCAGTATCGGCCATAATGTCCGAGAAATTACCGAGCGTGTTCTCGAACAATTGAGGAGAGTCGCTCATTCCTCTACTGCATACTTGATTCGAAACCAGGTAGATCTAGCCGAACGGATAGCCGAAGCCTCCGGTATTCCTAGTGCGAAGGTTTTTTTTGTTAGCTCGGGCAGCGAGGCAAACGACACTGCGCTAATGCTTGCAAGCTGCTATCGTCGCTCCAACCAGTTCTTGGCTTTCGCCGGCTCCTATCACGGACGCACTATGGCGGATCTCGCGGTCACTGGGATCAGCTCGTGGTCTCCAGCGAACTTCTCTGGGCTGAATGTAGCATTCGTGCCGCCCGGAGATCGAGTAGGAGACCGCTCGGTAGGGGTCCCAGACGACTCCTACAGGCTACTGCTCATGAGCCGGGCGCGTCAGGTGCTGGACACGGCCGTCAACGGCGACATCGCTGCGCTCATCGCAGAGCCCATCTTGGGGGTGGGGGGCTTTGTGGTGCCGCCCCAAGGATACTTGGCTGAACTGGCGGCAATGGTCAGGTCCCTTGGTGGCTTGGTCATAGCAGACGAGGTGCAGACTGCGTGGGGTCGTACCGGGCTCGGAATGTTCGCTTCGGTTGCCGAGGGGATGTCGCCGGACATCATCACCTTCGCCAAAGGGCTCGCCAACGGGCTTCCGATTGGGGGGCTTGTGGCCAGACCTGAGGTGATGGAGAGCCTGGGGAGGCTCTCGATATCGACCTTTGGGGGAAACCCCTTAGTGGCGGCTGCTGCAATGGCAACGTTGGACTACATAGAGGCTCATGATCTTCAGTCCAACGCAAAGGCGATGGGAGAAGTACTGCTCGAGGGACTCCGCAATGAGCTCGGCGGACATCCGCTCGTGGCGGAGGTGCGAGGGAGAGGTCTGATGGTGGGCCTCGAGGTTGTCGAAGCCGACGGAAGGCCGGCACCGGAGGCAGCCGCGAGCATCATGGAAGAGGCCAGGCAAAGGGGCCTGCTCGTGGGGCGAGGGGGAGTACATGCCAACACAATCCGGTTGGCGCCCCCTCTCGCCATCTCCGAGGCGGAGATCCGAGCGGGCCTCGAGCGGCTTTTGGACGCTGTTGAGGCCGCGCTCGGATCTCCCAAGGAGCCAAGGACCTAGGCCTAGGAGCTCTGGCGTGCCCCGAGCAGGTGCTCGATGGCCAACTGATCGAGTCTGGCGAACCCGTAGCCTCGCTGACCCGCTCGATCCGCATCGAAATCCTCGTAAGCGGAGCGGTCGGCCTTTAGCTCTCGCCAGCTTTCCCCCTTGGCGAGAGTCTCGACCGATAGCTCTGGCAGGCCCGCCTGTCGCATCGCCTCGGCCACCTCGGGGTCTTGTCGGAAGGAGCGAGCCCGCTCCTTCAGGAGAAGATAGGTCGTCATGTTGGAAGCGGCGGTTTCCCATACGCCCTCGGGGTCCTCTGTGCGCAAAGGCTTGTAGTCGAAGTGGCGCGGCCCGTCGTATGCTGGACCGCCGCCTGGACCGCCAAACTCGAGGAGGTCCACCAGGAAAAAGGCGCTGAGCAGGTCGCCATGGCCAAATACGAGGTCCTGATCGAAGCGGGGGCCGTGCTGGCCGTTCAAGTCGATATGGAACAGCTTGCCGTGCCAGAGTGCTTGAGCGATTGAGTGCACGAAGTTCATGCCTGCCATTTGCTCGTGGCCCACCTCGGGGTTGAGGCCTACCATCTCAGGATGTTCCAGCGTCGAGATGAAGGCGAGGGCCGATCCGACCGTTGGCAGGAATATGTCGCCGCGTGGCTCGTTCGGCTTGGGCTCGATGGCAAAGCGGATCTGGTAGCCGTTGTCGATTACATATGAGCACAGCACATTGAGAGCCTCCCGGTAGCGCTCCAGCGCGACCCGGGCATCTTTGGCGGCATCGGTCTCGGTACCTTCCCTTCCGCCCCAGAACACGTAAACAGGTGCGCCCAACTCGGCGGCCAAGTCCAAGTTGCGCATCACCTTGCGGATCGCGAAGCGCCGCACCGAGCGGTCGTTGCTGGTGAAGGCGCCATCCTTGAAGACTGGGTGGGAGAAGAGGTTGGTGGTCATCATCGATACGACCATGCCGGCCTCTTCCACGGCCTGGCGGAATCGCTTCACGCGTCTCTCACGCTCGTTGTCGTCAGCACCGAAGGGGATCAGGTCGTTGTCGTGGAAGCTCACCCCCCACGCGCCTAGAGAGGCCAGCCGGCCGACCGCCTCGACAGGGTCCAAGGGCGGCCTGGTCGCGTCTCCGAAGGTGTCTCGAGCCTGCCAGCCTACGGTCCAGAGACCGAAGGCGAACTTGTGTTCTGGGCTTGGCCTTAGCAACATGCTACCTCCTCCGCTTGAATCCTTTCTCAGCCTATCCCTGCCTGTTATGTGGCTTCGAGCTGGGCCCGAAATCAGAACGGCAGCGGCGAAGCTGGAGCTCGCCTAGGCCGCATAGACTGGCGGCGTCTTTTGGGACGGCGACGGCCGGGAGCCCACCTCGGGGAGGGATGTAGAGAATTTCTCCTGCTATTGTGGGCCTTGTCGTGCCCAGGCCAGGTGAGTGTGAACGGCCCGGCCGGACTCAAGGAGCCGGACTCAAGGAGGTTGTGGGGCGTAGATGGCCGAGGAGAATTCGTCGGAGCCCAAGGGCGTAGCTTCGTCGTCGAAGAAGCTACGCCTGGCAATAGCTGGCGTTGGCAACTGCGCGTCGGCGTTGCTGCAAGGGCTCTACTACTACCGGGATGTTCGGCCCGATGAGCAGGTTCCCGGGCTGATGCACGTGGTGCTGGGAGGATATCGGGTGGCTGACATCGAACCGGTGGTCGCGTTCGATGTCGATGCGGCCAAGGTTGGGGTGGACCTGTCGAAGGCGGCTTTTGCGCCGACCAACAACACCATACGCTTTGCCCAGCTGCCTGAGTTTGGGATAGAGGTGCTACGGGGGCCCACGCTGGACGGCCTCGGGCGCTATTACCGCGAGGCGATAGTGGAGTCGGCGGCTCCGCCAGTCGATGTGGCCGCCGCCTTGGCGGAAAGCTCCGCGGATGTCTTGGTCGCATACTTGCCGGTGGGCTCGGAGGCGGCCCAGCGCTACTACGCGGAGGCGTGCCTCGAGGCCGGCGTGGCCTTCGTCAACGCGATCCCGGTGTTCATCGCTAGCGACCCGGTCTGGGCCCGCCGCTTCGAGGAGCGCAATCTGCCCCTCATCGGGGACGACATAAAGAGCCAGGTGGGGGCGACGATCCTGCACCGGGTGCTGACCAGCCTCTTTGAGGACCGAGGGGTTGCAATCGATCGGACCTACCAGCTTAACGTGGGCGGCAACATGGACTTTGCCAACATGCTGGAGCGTGAGAGGCTTGAGTCCAAGAAGATCTCGAAGACCCGCGCGGTGGTCAGCCAGATGGTCAGGGAACCCGCCGCCAGTTCAGTCCACATCGGTCCCTCGGACTATGTGGCTTGGTTGGATGACCGCAAGGTGGCCTACATCCGCATGGAGGGCCGAAACTTCGGCGATGCTCCGATCAGCGTCGAGCTTCGGCTGGAGGTGTGGGATTCGCCCAACTCGGCGGGGATCATCATTGACGCGGTGAGATGTGCCAAGCTGGCATTGGATCGGGGAATCGGCGGAGTCCTGGAGGGTCCGTCGGCTTACTTCATGAAATCTCCGCCCGTCCAGCATCGAGACGATGTGGCTCGTCGGATGGTGGAGGAGTTTGTCGCGAACTGAGGGCCGTCTCCCATCGGCGATGTTTTCGTCTCCAGGCCTCTTGGTTGTGTAGCATGGGGCTTTTCGACTTGCCCCGCGTTGGTCTGGGATTTCTTAGCACTGACTTTTTGTTGTCGGAGTCTTGCGCGCCAGGTATAGTGTGGTAGTGGAGCCCGCAAGTGGGGGCTTCGAGGGAGGAGGGTCAGCGTGGCGACGACTGACTCGAGCGGAGAGGCTACTCCGCCTGGCAGGCTGGGCCCCTGTGGGGCCATTTCCTAAAGGCGTCAGCTTCCGAAGCACGCAGTTAGATTGTCCTGGGGTCACAGCGAGGCTGTGACCAAGATAGGCAACCCCACCAGAAGAGGCGTCACCACGGAAGCTGCGCTTTGCCTGTGATTGATATTCGAGGTTCACGGTCGACTGTCTGAGCGCTCAGAGGTCGCAGTTAGGCCACAAGCTTATAGAGCGGAATTCAACGGCTCATAATGAGCGATGGCGTGGGGTGACAGGTCGGTGTCCCTCGCGCCATTTCTAATTTAACCGCGCTTTTGGCCGATGCCTTTGGTGTGAAAACCACTTGTGGATAGGTGGGGTCATATTTCCGTGTTTCTCTCTTCCACAACAGGTCGGGATCATGATCGGCCAACCAAGCGCTGAGGCGGCGTTGGCTAGGTTGGCGTGAGGCAGTTGTCGGCGGAAATTGCTGCTATTTGTGCCAAAATCCGCGTCGGCCGGGCTTGACTCAGCTTCTTTGCGTATGGATAACTGATGAGGTGCCAGACAATCCGACCAGCAGCTCTTTGGTAGCTGGTTCCCCTGACGCTTGGGCCGAATACTGGGAGCAGGTGCACTCGAGGGGGCAAGGCGCGCAGAGGAGCTGGTACCAGCAGGTGCCGACAACTTCCCTAGAGCTCCTTGCCGAGGCCGAGGTTGCCAAAGATGGTCTTGTGCTGGACGTGGGTGGCGGAGCGACAGGGATTGCAAGGTGGTGTCTAGAGCGGGGCTGGCGGCGGGTGGCCGTGCTCGACATATCGGCCAAGGCTCTAGACGAGGCGCGCTCGCTTGCCGGGGAATCCTCGACCGCCATCCAATGGCACATCGGAGACGTGCGGCAGTGGTCGTGTCCTGAACCGGTTGCTTGCTGGCATGATAGGGCGACATTTCATTTCTTCGTAGACCCATCCGACCAAGCGCTCTACCTCGGGTCCCTGGCTCGTTCGCTCGGTCCGGGAGGAGTCGCGATACTTGGGGTATTCGGTCCCGAGGGGCCCGAGTCGTGTTCTGGCTTGCCCATCCGACGCTATGCACCCGATGAGCTGGCTCGTGTAGTCCTTGACGCGCTAGGAGGTGATGGCAAGGTGATCTCTAGCCGTTACGAGCTTCATGTGACCCCCCAGGGCGTCAAGCAGCAGTTTTCCTGGGTTGCGGTGCGCAGATCGCCGTAGCTAGGCGGCTGTTTCCCGATGCAGCGCCGAATGGGCCTCCTAGACTTGGATGCGATGCCAGGCCCGGCCGGCGTCTTTCCAGCATGGCTAAGCGCCCAAGACGAGGATGCCCAACACGACGCGTTGGCTGCTCGAGAAACCGAACGCATCGTCTTGGAGGAGCTGCTTGGCCGACAGCCTGACTTCTTCTGGTGGCGCGGAGGAACAGGTCTTGCTGGGTGGGGGAGCCTGATCGAAGGCGAGGCCTCCCATGTGCTGTCCGAGCTGCGCCGGCTCGCACGCCAAGGCCAGTCTCTTCGTTCAGGGCGTCTGGTGGCCTTCGCGTACACGCCTTTCGATCCGACAGAACCGGTTCAGGCAGTCCTGCCAGCTGAAGTGGAGTCGTTCTCTGTAGAGCCTGGAGGCGGCTGGTCTTGCTCGGATAGCCGGCCGGATGGACGCGGGGAAGGACCGAGGCTCCGCATCGACTATCCCACCTCTCGCAGGCGCTGGCGGGAGATGGTGCTCTTCGCCGTCCGGGCCATTGAGTGCGGCGACTTGGACAAGGTGGTTCTTGCGAGAGATGCAGTGGTCAGGTCTGCGTCCCCGATCAACAGAGGTCGTCTGCTCAGGGAGCTAATTGGCCGGGAGCCCAGCTCCATGGTCTATGCGTGGAGAGGGCTGGTCGGGGCAAGCCCGGAGCTCCTGGTTGGCCGATCCGGCGTCGAGGTCTATGCGAGGCCGATGGCTGGTACCTGGGTCGGTGGGCGGCTCTCGGGAGATGTCGGTTTCAAACAGGACGCCAAGAATGCCTCGGAGCACGCCTTGGTGGTAGAAGACATAGTGCGGCGCCTCGGGGCCTTCTCGGACGACCAGCCCAGGGCCATTTCAGTGCCCGCGGTAGCCGTGGGGGAGATGATTCACATAACCACCGAGATAAGGGCAAGGCTCAGTGGGCCACACCTTGCGGTGGCAGAACTGGCAAGACTTCTGCATCCAACCCCGGCCGTCGCCGGGGTTCCTCGCGAGTCGGCTCTCGAGATGATTGCGGCGCTCGAGGGTGGGCCGCGGGGAAGCTACGCCGGGGCAGTAGGCTGGTTCGATCCCTCGGGGGACGGCGAGTTCGCAGTGGCGATTCGCTGCGCCGAGATATCGGGCGCGGAGGCAGTGCTTAGAGCGGGAGCGGGGATTGTGCGGGGCTCCGATCCGGAGCTCGAATGGATGGAGACTCAGGCCAAGCTGGATCCGGTTCTGAAGGCGTTGGTCCACGGGGAGCTGGTTGGAGGCCTCTCGCCATAGCGCCGGCGCCGGCGATCACCGATTAGTGGGCAGTTAGTGGGATTGCGCTTTGGGGAGCCGGAAGGGGCCGAGGCCACCCCAAGGCGATCCTTAGGAGATAGCCGAGCGCACCGCTCTCCACGCCTCGGCGGCGGCAGCCAGACTTGCCTCGCGGTCGGCTTCGAACTCGACCAACCACAGCCCGCCGGAGCTCAGAGCCTCCTTGATGGCGGAGCTTGCGCCTGAGGCTTGGTGGACTCGCCTTGCGGGGATGCCGAGAGCTCTCGCCAGCTTCGTGGGCGAGATGCCATGCGGGGTGACGAAGAGGTCCTTGGCTGGACGGGGGAGGTCGTGGTGCGCGAGGAATTCGAAGATACCGCCGCCATCATTGTTGAGTACTAGCAGTACCAAGTTGGGCCTGGTGGCGCTGTCGCGGGCCAGCCAGGCCAGCCCGCCGAGGTCGTGGAGGAAGCTCAAGTCGCCGGCGATGGCCAGGCTTTGGCCTGGACGCCCCGATGCGACCCCCAGGGCGAAGGATGCAAAGCCGTCTATTCCGTTCGCGCCCCGGTTCGCGAACACTTCGACGCCCTGCTTCGGCGCGCAAAACCAGTCCAGATACCTGACCGGCATGCTCGAGGCGACCACGAGGTTGCTGCCTGCCCCAAGGCAAGCCACTGCCTCGCGCACCGCCGTTGGCTCGGCCGCCTCCATCGAGCTCATCGCGGCGCATATGGCCTCGTCGGCTGCCCTGTCGAGCCTGAGCCAATCCTCGAGCCACCTGTCGTCGGTTCCTGAGGAGCTGAGGGATTCGGCCAGGCGAGTCAAGAGGTCGTTTGCGTCCGCAAATCCAAGCCATTGCGCGCAGCGCTCCGGGTCGGAGAGCTCCGCGCCGCTCGTGGCCGAGATGGACCAAAACCTCCCGAGCCAGGTGGTGGTGACCTTGGAGGTGAGCGTCCCCCCCACGTGCACGACAAGCTCCGGAGCCATCGCCTGGGCCAGCTTGTCGACTCTTAGGAATGCGTCGTATCGGGATATAGCGAAGGGAAGCCAGCGAAGCCCCGAAAGCGGGTCAGCGAGGAGGGGCCAGTGGGTCGCATCGAAGAAGGCCTGTGCTGTCTCTAGGGACAAACGAGCGGCGGGCCCCGCGACGAGGAGGCCCTTTTTTGCTGATCGGATGGCATTGGCCAGCTCGGAAATGGTCTCTTCGGCCAGGGTCCAGCGTGGTAGGACCGGCCGAGGAGCTTGCTCCACTGCGGGGTCGTCCCCGCTTGCCCTAGGTGCCCAAACGAGCGGCTCCCTTAGTCGCCAGTTGAGATGGACCGGCCCTGGGGGAGGGCCCATGGATGCCACCCAGGCCTGCAAAGCCAGCTCGGCCCAGGCAGAATCCCTATCCCCCGGCGTTGGAGGGTCGAGTTCTAAGAACAAGCGGACCGCATTTTGGTAAAGGTGGGATTGGTCGACGGTCTGGCCAGCCCCAATCCCATGAAGCTCCCAGGGACGATCTGCGGTGATCACCACGAGCGGGGTAGCGGAGTGGTGGGCTTCTAGTACTGCGGGGTGGAGGTTGGCTGCGGCAGTCCCAGAGGTGCACGCGACGAGGGTTGGCGAGCCGGTGGCTTTGGCTATGCCCAGGGCAAAGAAGCCTGCCGAGCGCTCGTCCAGGCACACATGGACCTTCAGGCCCTTCTGCCTTGCCCAGTCGAGAGCTAGCGCGATCGGGCCTGAGCGCGAGCCGGGCGAGAGGACCGCGTGAGCGAGGCCTGCCTGGAGCATGCCGGCGACGAAGTTGAGCAACGCGCGGCGATTGGCGTCGGAGCCTGGATTGGGATGGTTCATCGCCCCCACACAAGCTAGCGGTGGGCTCGCGGGCGGGCCCTCGGCGGCTCATAGCCTGCAGGGCGTGTCGGATGGGGAGCTTGTCTCAGCAGGATCGAAGGAAGCTCGCTTGGTCCTGGTCCCGGGCTTTGGGCATACCCGATCTCTGTGGCAGCGGGTGGAGGAGGCCCTGTCTCAGATGCTTCCTCGGCTTGAGTTGTCGGTGGTGGACTTGCCAGATGCTCTTAGCTTCGAGCAGACTGCTTCTGCCATCGGCGAGTTGGGCGGGCAGGCTAGCTACTGCGGATACTCGCTCGGTGGGAGGCTTTGCATTCAGTTGGCTGTCTCGAGGCCGGATCTCGTTCAGTCGTTGATCGTGGTTTCGTCCACTGCCGGAATCGAAGACAAGGTGGAGCGCGCCAGGCGACTCGAGGCGGACCTGGCCCTGGCCGAGCGGGCGCTGAAGCTCGGCTCGCGCGCCTTCTTGGAGGAGTGGGTGAGTCAGCCCCTCTTTTCCGCTCTCAGAGAGGAGGCCTTGATCGCAGAAAGGGCCTCTGCCTACCCCCCGGAGCGCCTCGCGCACCAGCTGGATGCCCTGAGCCAGGGTCGCCAGCCGAGCCTGTGGGCGAGACTTGCCGAGATCACCTGTCCTGTCATGTTCGTAGCAGGCGAGGCTGATGAGCGATATATGGCGTTGGCAGCAAAGATGGCGGAGCGGGTCCCGGGGGCTTTGACGAGGAGCCTCGAGGGTGGACACTGCCTGCCGCTAGAGGCGCCAAGAGAGCTGGCAGCGGCTATAGCTCAGTTTCTGTCACGCCTTTCTTATCCACAGCAGCGGTAGCGGTACATCTCGAGCAGGGCGGGATCCGGCTCCACCGGCCTTGGGTAAAGTTTTCCGCCTTGCGGGACGAGAGGTTCTAAGGCGATGTCGGGGCCGCCCACGCCCAAAGTGGCAAGTCCGCAAGGCAAAGGTGGTCCCGGCAAGGCAGCTGCCAGCCATGCGCCCACTGCAAGCCCTACCGAGGTTTCCATCATCGAACTCACGGTCACCGGACCGCCGAAGCTCTCGGCCAATTCCATGGCACGGCGCGGGCCGCCAACGGGAGCCACTTTGATCACCAAGACGTCTGCGCCCCCAAGTCTCCGAAGCAGACGGAGGTCCTCGAGGCTGCGGACGCACTCGTCGGCCGCCAGCGGGACGTCAACCGAGCGTCGGAGCTTCGCCATTTCGGCAATGGTTCGCACCGGCTGCTCGGCGTAGGCTATTCCTATCCTGGCCATTCGTTCCAGGGCCACGCGAGCCTCCTCGAGTCCCCATGATCCGTTGGCGTCAACTCTGATTGCCACTCCTTGGCCGACCAGGTCGCGAAGCTGGCTCAAAAAGGAGACCTCGGTATCGATGGGGGCGCGGCCAACCTTCACCTTCACGCAGCTATAGGAACCGAGATCCTGGGGCAGCAAAGACACCTTTTCCACTAGGGCGTTCAGCTCGAGCACCTCCCGCAGCGGCGGCAGAGGACCGAGGAGAGCAGCCTCCAGGGCTGCTTCGACAGCCAGCTCGGGATCGCTGGCATAGCCAGCCACCAAGCGGGCCTCGCCCCAACCCCCCGCTCCCTTCACCAGCAGCACCCGGCTTTCTCCGAGAACCAATGGGTGGATCTCCACTGAGCCTGACGGTGGCGCGGCGCAGATGTGGTGCTGCTTTTGAGCGAGCCATGCGCCCCAGAAGCGAGCAAGCGTCGAGGCGGGCGTCATCGGCAGGCTCTAGGGACGACGCGGGAAGCGGCCGAAGTCGGGGGGTCGTTTTTCCAGGTAGGCGTTGCGACCCTCCTGCGCCTCTGAGCTCATGTAGTAGAGGAGGGTCGCGTCGCCGGCCAGCTGCTGGATGCCTGCCAGTCCGTCGTCGACCGCGTTGAAAGCTGCCTTGAGCAGGCGGATGGCCAAGGGACTGTGGGCAAGTATCTGGCGACACCACGCCACAGTCTCCTCCTCTAGGTGCTCCAAGGGGACCACAGTATTGACGAGGCCCATCTCTTTTGCCTGAAAGGCGTCGTATTGGCGGCAGAGGAACCAGATCTCTCTGGCGCGCTTTTGGCCGACCGTCCTCGCAAGCAGGCCTGCGCCGTATCCGCCATCGAACGAGCCCACTTTTGGCCCGGTCTGTCCAAAGCGCGCGTTGTCGGCAGCGATAGTGAGGTCGCAGACCAGATGAAGAACCTGTCCTCCGCCGATGGCGTAGCCGGCCACCATCGCGATCACCGGTTTCGGAAGACGGCGAATCTGGATCTGCAAATCGAGCACGTTGAGCCGGCCTATGCCGTCCTCGCCGACGTATCCGTCGTCACCCCGAACTCTTTGGTCGCCACCAGAGCAGAAGGCGAGATGACCCTCGCCGGTGAGGATCACGACTCCGATCTGTGGGTCGTTGCGCGCCCGCTCGAAGGCGTCAGAGAGTTCAAAGAGGGTCTTTGGGCGAAAGGCATTTCTAACCTCTGGTCGACAAATCGTTACCTTCGCGATTCCCTCTGCTGTTTGGTAGCGGATGTCTTGGTATCCGAAGTCGTGGGTGACCCAGGCGGCGCCGGGCCGGATTGGGTTAGCTGTCTCTTCCATCGTTGCTACCACGCCAATTCGACATCTGCAGCTAGCCTATCGAGCGTGTCGCGCCACTCAGAGGGGCAGCTGGTGGCGGTGGTGGAGCGGGGGCCCGCCGCAGCCAGGCTCGTGCGGGCTGTCTGGGACGCCGGCGCGGCCGTGTGCGTCTTGGATCCAGACCTTCCTCCAAGGCGGCTGAGGGAACTTATCGAGGCCCTCTCGCCCCACTGGGTAGCGGACCGGCGGGGAACTACTCCGATGAGATCGCCGAGGGAGCTTCCGCCCGGCACTAGGGCGGTGGTAGCGACTTCTGGGAGCACGGCCAGGCCGAAATTGGTGTGCCTGAGCGAGGCGTCGATGGTCGCCTCTGCCCGGGCCGTCACCTCTGTGGTGGGTGCGGAGTCGGGGGATCGCTGGCTGGTCTGCTTGCCGCTCCACTACGTAGCGGCTCTGGCGATCCTCGCAAGAGCCGAGGTGACTGGGGCCTCCTTGGAGGTCCATGACGGCTTCGACCCCGAAGCCGTTGCTCAGGCCGCGAGTCGTTGCCAGTTAGTCTCGGTGGTGGCCACGATGCTGAGGCGCCTTGTTGCCCGGCGCGCGCCTCTTCGGCGCTTCAGGACCATCCTCGCCGGAGGAGGATCGATCCCCTCGGACCTTGTGGCCACGGCCAAGGATGCTGGAGCAAACGTAGTGGTCACCTATGGAATGACCGAGACCAACGGAGGTTGCTTCCACGATGGCCACCCCCTGCCTGGAGTGGGGGTCCGGATATCCAAGGAGGGAGAAATACTCATCTCGGGCCCAGTCCTGATGGAGGGCTACCTGGGGGATCCTGAACTGACCAGGCGCACCATAGACGCCAACGGATGGCTACATACGGGCGATCTCGGGAGCATTCGGGATGGGGTTCTCCAAGTATCTGGCAGGTTGAGCGGTCTTATTTCCACGGGGGGGGTGAAGGTGGCCCCCGCCTTGGTGGAGGAGGTTCTCATCCGCCATCCTGGGGTCTCCGACGTGGCGGTGCTTGGTGTCCCCGATCCAGAGTGGGGAGAGCGAGTCGTGGCCTTCGTGGTACCGACCGAGCGGAGCAACCCCCCCACTCTGGAGGAGATCCGCCGAGCTGGCTCGGGCCGACTCAGTCCAGCTGAACTGCCCAAGCAGGTGGTCGTGGTGGACTTCATCCCGAGAGACGAGAGGGGAAAGCTAAAGGCAGAGCTACGCCAAGCCCTGGTCGAGCAGGCTATGAGTAACTAGTGCCGATCTGGCGCCCCATGTCATTGGGGCCCCTAGACGCTCGGGCTGGCAGGCCGCTACCTTCGCCCGGCCGGCGTTGGCACCGGGGCCATGCAGGCTAGGTGGCCTTTTGTTGGAGACTTGCCTTCGAGACGAGGGCCTTGCTTGCTGATCCTAATTGAGCTTGCTGATCCTAATTGAGGTAGGTGGCGGGCCCTCCCCCCCGCTAGCCCAGCCACCTACCCCTTCCTAGGATCGTTGTAGCACGCGCGGCCGAAGGCTGGTGTCGCGCCCCCATTCGGCTCAGGAGTTTTGTTTGGCACGGCCAGCATGGCTCTCCCAATTGCGATCGACGGCCTCCAAGGAGATGCCCTTGGTCTCTGGGAGGGCTCGCCAGGCGATTACAGCGCCGACGACAAGAAGGCCGACCACCTCAGATATGGCGTCTCCTACCTGGGGTCTCAGGTGGGAGGTGCTGCCAGCGATCAGTCCCACCAAGGCCGGCCCGCCAAAGCTTCCCCCAATGGCGAAGGCGTTGCGTATCCACGCCGAGCACTGGGCCCTCATCACGGTAGGGAAGGGCTCTGTCGCGTAGGCGGAGAGGACCGGGCCCATGCCTAGGCCGAAGAACACAGCAGCGGGCAAAAAGACCACGAGGACCCAGAGGTTGTGGACCTGGAAGCTGATTACGCCGAAGGTCACAGCGGCGAGGCTGAATGCCACCGCGGAGAGCCGACGCCCCCAGCGCTCCATGATTCGGCCGCAGGCGTAATATCCGAAGGCTCCGACCAGAGTGGCCCAGATAACCAAAAGCCCCACCTTGTCAGTGGAATAGCCAAGGTCTCGCTCTGCGTAGTAGGGAAACCATCCAACGGCTGCCGACGCGGCCGCGGCTTGGCAGGCGGAGAGTAGTCCTACCCAGACGAGAATCCTCGCGTAGGGGCTGTGCCACACTGCGAAGATGCCCTGGCCTTGCTTCTTTTCGTTGTACGGGCGCTCATGCTCGGCCACGAAGCGATCTGTCTCCTTGATTGCCCTCCTCGCCACGGCTACGAGAACCAAGGGGGCGAGTCCAACCAAGTAGAAACTCCTCCAGCCCAAAGGACCGTGTTCCAGTCCCGCGGCCAAGAGGGCGGCCGCTCCGATGGTGCCGAGCGGACCGAACATGAGGAGAGTCCCAAGCGCACGCCCGCGCCGATCAGTTGGATAGTCCTCGACGACGATGGTGGTGGCTGCAGCGAATTCGGCCCCCAGACTGGCCTGCGCAAAGAACTGGAACGCAATGAAGGACCACACGTCCCAGGAGGTGGCAGTAAGCCCGGTAAAGGCGGTGTAGGCGACGATGGTTCCCAAAAGCACCGGGCGGCGCCCGTAGCGGTCCGCAATTCGCATGACGGGCAGAGCGAGCAGCTGGCCTGCGACTATTGGTCCGTGCAGCGCGCCGAGCGCAGCGGTGCTCAAGCGAAAGGTGTGCTGTATGTCGGGGAGGATGAGAGAGATCGCCTGGTTGTCGTATCCGTTGAAGAACGCAGCGGACAGCAGCAGCGCCAAGGTCATTCGGGCCGAGCCTGCCCCTTTCGATGGGCGCTCGGCCTCTTGGCGAGGCTCGAGCCCTAATGGCGAGGCCATTTCGTCGCTTGACCGGACCCTGTGCCTCATCTGAGGATTGGTGGCTGAGACCTTGTGGCAGCAGTGCTTGAGGCAAGCCCGCCGGCTTCGGCTACGACGCTGGCAGGAAGGTGAGTTCGTTCCAGCTCAATCGTCCTTTGGTTCTACTGGTGGTTCCAATGGCCGGGGGTCGGCCGGTTCATCTAGCCTCGCGTCGGCTTGGATTAGGGATCCAGGCGGTTTGGGCCGCGGAACAAGAACATGGCGTCCCTGATTGAGGGGAGGTTGAGGAGCACCATGGTCAAGCGAGCGAGGCCGAGACCGAATCCGCCGTGTGGAGGCGTACCAAAGCGGAAGCAGTTGAGATAGGAGCGCATCGGCTCCAGCTCCACGCCTTTTTCCTCGGCTTGGCGGACCAGGCGGTCGTAGCGATGTTCCCGCTGCGCTCCCGTTGTGATCTCGACGCCTTTCCAGAGGAGGTCGAAGCTTTCGGTTACCGAGGGATCGTCGTCGGGGCGGAGATGGTAAAAGGGCCTGGATTCCACCGGGAAGCGCGTGACGAAGACGAAGTCGTGGCCTCGTTCGCGCCGGATGATCTCCGACAGCTTTACCTCGCCGGCCCGGTCGAGGTCCTGGCGACTTCGGGTGGGGTCCCAGCCTTCCTTCCAAAGGAGCTCCACTGCCTCTCTCATGGTCACCCGAGGAAAGGGGAGGGATGGGACCTCCAGCGATGTGTCGTAGGAGGCCCGGATCGCTTCTCCGTGGCGGCGCTCTACCTCGGCGATCACGTGGGCGAGCATGCGCTCTTCGAAGGCCATGACGTCTTCGACTCCCTCGATCCAGGCCATCTCGACGTCTACGCCCGTGAACTCTGTCGCGTGGCGGGTGGTAAACGAAGGCTCAGCCCGGAAAACTGGACCCACCTCGAAGACCCTGTCCAGGCCAGCAGCGATCGCCATCTGCTTGTAGAACTGCGGTGACTGGGCTAGGTAGGCCTTGCGGTCGAAGTAGTCCACCCGGAAGACCTCGGCCCCCGACTCAGAGGCCGAACCCATCAGCTTGGGTGTATGTATCTCGACGAAGCCCTCGCGAAAGGCCACCTCCCGCATGGCCGACTCCACTGTGGTCTGGACCTCAAAGAGCAGTCTGCTCTTTGACAGCCGTAGGTCCAAGAACCTCCAGTCCCAGCGTTGTTCTGGTCCGGTGCGCTCGTCTATTGGAAGGGGGGACTCGGCAGCACTGGACAACAAGACGGCGGAGGGGACGATCTCCAAGCCGCCCAGTTTCACTATCGGGTTCTCTACCACCCTGCCCCTCACCACAACCGCGGATTCCACGCTCAAGCCCTCGATCGCGGCCTCCAGGTCATCGCCCGCTCGGCGGTTGGTGACCTGCACAGATCCCGTGTGGTCATGGACGATCACGAATTGCATCTTGGCCTGCAGCCGTAGAGTGCTCACCCAGCCGCAGACCGTGACTTCCTCCCCCACCATCAGGGGAAGGTCTCGGACCAGTGTGCGCTCCATCACGGCCTCCCTTGTCACGGACTCGCATAAAGCTAACCGCTCCAGATCCCTCTTTGGGGTCCGCAGGGCCAACAATGCGGTGGGGTGCCTAGCAGCGCGCCATCCAAGGGACTAATAGAAAGTGCAACACTAAACGATAAGTAGTAAAACTTACGAGTGTTTGAATGATTAACTAGGGTTTCGAGGTCGGCAACTTTGGGAGCCGCCACAGAAAGGGGGCATGCAGTGAGCATCGGGCTCGAGGAGAGGAGAGCGGAGGGCACCGAGCCGCTGGTCGGCGCGCAGAGGCTCCGGCCCCCACAGAGGCGAGGGCTAGAAGAGCGCTTCGGGCCTTCGGACCCCTCTCCCCGCCTGGATGTGGCCAAAAACCGTCGGCTGGCGGCGATCCTTGCTGATCGTCGCTTTCAATTTCTCCTGATCCTGCCAAATCAGATCATCTTTTGGACGGTGATCTTCGTGGGCCTCCTCGGGACCGCGGTTCCTGGGCTCAACTTCGGTACGGCCATCACCTGGTACATCTGGTTCTGCTTGGTCTTTGTCCTCATGGTGGTCGTGGGGCGCGGCTGGTGCGCGATGTGCCCCTTTGGCGGTTTCGCAGAGTGGGTTCAAAGGAGGAGCTTCTTCCGCCGGACCCAGCGGGCCCTCGGCCTTGGGAGAAAGTTTCCCGAACCCTTGGCCCGGGCGGGGTTTTTGATCCCCGTAGCGAGCTTTTTGATCCTCACCTGGATAGAGGAGTTCTTCAACATTGCCGGCCCCGGCACGCCCTCGGATACCAGCTGGATGGTGGTGGGCATTGTCTCGGCCGCCCTCCTCTTCTTCTTGGTCTTCGAGCGGCGCACCTTCTGTCGCTACATCTGTCCACTCACGACCCTGATTGGCACGGTGGGCTCTATGGGGTCGGTCGCAGGATTTCGTACCCGCGACCGACAGGTGTGCTTGGATTGCAAGACCAAAGATTGCATGAGGGGCGGCGAGAACGGATACGGGTGTCCCTGGTACACATGGCCGGGTAGTGCCGACTCCAACTTCTACTGCGGACTCTGCTCTGAGTGCTACAAGGCGTGCCCAGAGAAAAACATTGGATTGTTCCTGCAAAAGCCGCTCACTTCGGTGGTCGCCCCCACAAGGAGGCGGGCTGATGTGGCCTGGGGTGTGGCGTTGCTCCTCGGGTTGGTCATCTACCAGCAGTTCAACGCGACAAACCTCTTTACGGATGCTGACAATTGGCTAAATAGCGCCCTTCATTTCCCCCACTACCCCAACCCCGTCGACTACTTCGGTTTCATAGGGATCGGAGCGGCCATCGTCGCCGGGGCGGCCTGGCTTTGGGGGAGGCTTGTCGGCTTGCCTGGCGCCTCCTACGACGTCCCGGGAAGCTTCGTTGACCGCCGCAATCGCTTTCGGAGCTTCTTCGTCCCGATGGCCTATGGACTCATACCGCTCACCGGCGCTGACTACTTCGCCCGTCAGCTCCCCAAGTTCTTCAAGCATGCCCCGAGGTTGGTCCCGGCGGTGGAGCGGATCGTCGGCGCCGCCAGCACCCGCTCGAGCCTCTATGCAGTCCACATCATCTCTAACCCGGCGATCGTCTGGGTCCAGCTGGCAGTGATTGGCCTTGGGACGGTGGCTTCTTTGTGGGCGACGTGGCGGATTGTGGGCCGGGACCTCGCCGGAGTGGTGCGCTCCGTTGGCCAGGCGCGAGGCGTTGCGCTGGCCTGGGTGTTAGTCGTGGGGGCCCTTATATCGCTGCTTTACGTGGCGATGCACGCAGCGAGTTGAGATGGCGGACGCTCAAGGCCCTGAGCGCTGGAGCTTCCAAGAAGAGAGGTGGCTAGTTACATGACCCTGCTCGAAGAGGAGCTGTTGGAGGCAGAGGCTCGGGCCCCCCGGGTGGTGGTGCTCGCCGACCGGTGCGCCGGTTGCCAAGAGTGCGTCATCCGCTGCCCTACGGAAGCCTTGAGCCTTGATGCGAGCCGGTGGGTGGCGGAGGCGGCTAGCGAGCTCTGTGTCGGTTGCCGCCAGTGCGTCCGAACCTGTCCGTTCTCGGCCATAGTGGTGGAGGGACCGGCGGTGGTGCCTGCGGGGCCTCCCTTGGCTATGCACCGCTCGGGCCGGCTCCTAGGAGATGTCTCGGAGACGAGGCCGGGGTTTTCCTCCTGGGA
>OGCG01000788.1_pt1 | contig 17846 bp, 17 predicted proteins | sample 1570061 | NCBI WGS metagenome assembly OGCG01 (sample SAMN06268698, study PRJEB24515) | hot springs metagenome | isolation source: Joseph's Coat, Yellowstone National Park, Washington, USA | place: USA:Joseph's Coat, Yellowstone National Park, Washington, USA
TTAACCTCTAGGCTAGGGTTAGAAACTGGATGGAATTATATACTTTACGCTTTAGCCTATGGAGGTACTTTACTTACCGGTGGGGCTTATGTACTTTATACAATAACTGGATTTAATCAGACTTATCTAGCTTTAATAGTTTCAATACTTGCTTCAGCATTAGTAATATCTGGAGTAAAAGTATCAGCAAAGTATGCAATGATAATGTCTTTAGTCGAAATGATAGCTCTAATTTCTCTTTCTATTTATTTCCTTTACGTTTCTGGATGGCATTTTTATAATCCTATAAGATTTTCTCCAAAACTAATTGCTGCAGTTCTGTTTGGTCTAGGAATTCCAACTGGTTACGGATCTATTGCTCCTCTTGCTGAAGAAAGTAACGCTCAAAAAAGTATTGGGAAAGCAGCGATAGCGGTTTTAATTTTTGGAGGTGCTTTAGCTTCATTATTTTTCTATTCTTTAGGAGCAATGAACTTTACTGGAAATTTGGTAAGTTATCTTCTAGATAGCTTCGGAATTGTAGGATTAATAATTCTCTCGTTTATAGCGCTAAATGACGGAACATTAGGAGGAATGGCCTATATTTTAGGAAATTCAAGAACTTTTAAGGCAATGGCCGAAGACGGAAGATTTCCAAAGATTTTCACACGTAATATAAAAGGTAAGCCATTGTTTTCAGAAATATTAATTTCAATTATTTTCGTTTTAGTAGTTACTTTGGCAGTTAATTTCTTGGGACTTTATGATACATTTCTTACGTTAGGAGCTCTAGCAGGATTTGGAAACATTTTTATTCACACTTCAGCCGATTTCTCTTTAATAAGATTAGCGTCTAAAAAATTAGGATTTAGGAAAAACATAAGGGTATTAGAGGTATCCATTGGAATAATTGCAGTATTAATATCTTTATGGGTTTTGGTAGCATCTTTACCGGAGATCAGTCCCTATATTGAGAACATATTTTTTGCATGGATAATAGGGGGATTTCTTTACGCTGAAGCCTTAGATATGATAAAAGGAAGTAATGAGGAAGATAAAGGATAATTTTCTATAATAAATTGAAAAGTTTAAAAGAATTATGTTAGCCGAATTTAATATTTCAAAATAATATTAAGTTATATGGCAAAAAACATAGTCGTTATGATAAATTCGGGTAAAGACCAAAAACCTAAGATATTAACTGGATTAACGTTAGCATTGGTAGGCAAGCAAAAGCATCTATTTGATGATATTCAAGTGATATTTTTTGGACCTAGCGAGCAATTAATAGCAGAAAAAGATCCAGATATAATGAATATGCTAAATCAAATGGTAGAATTAGAGAAAGTCTACGCGTGTCAACTTGTAGGAGATAACATGAAAATTACCGATCAATTAAAAGGAGTTAAAGGATTAAATGTAGTACTTGTAGGTCCACTTATTGCAGACCTAGTATCTAAAGGATACGAAATACTTAATTTCTAAATAAAAAATAAGCGTAACTTTTTTATTTTTCTTTCTTTCCTTTTTTAGTTATTTTTTCTGCTCCTTCCTTAACTTTTTCTCCAGCTTTTTCTGTATCCTTAGCTACAGCTTTTGTTGCATCCTCTAATTTCTTTCCTAATTTCTTTGCCATAATATGATGTTCTCTAACCTAGTATAAATTTATATCGCAGCCAATTCAAATGCAAATCTTTAAAAACATAGTTAAAATTTTATCGAAGTTAGGTATTCTTCAAGATTTTTCTCTACAAATTTTAAATCATCAATTTTTACGTATTCGTTATAGGAATGCAATTGATTTAACTCTCCAGGTCCATAAGCTATTGTTTGAATTTCCTTATATCTAAAATATCTTCCATCTGTAGCATAAGTCGTAAGAAAAGTTTTTGCATTTACGATTTCCTTAAATTTATCTATATAGTTTCCTTTACTATAACTAGGTTCCGAAATGTCTAGAATCTCTAAATCTCCTTTTATCAATTCTTTTACTGAAGCTAAAGCTTTTTCTGATGATATACCTGGAGGTATTCTCATATCTATTTCAGCTTCAGCTAAATCAGGGACTACATTTACTTTTATTCCTCCCTTTATTACGCCAGGATTAAAAGAAATTCGTTTGAGTTCATTACCTAATAATGGATTTATGTTAGACAGAGTTTGAGAACCCTCTTCGACTTCCTGAGGTATGTTAATCTTTATTTCTTGGATTTTCTGTAAGGAAACTAGATCATTGACAAGCTTCATTATAGCATTTTCTCCAAGTGAAGGCATACTTCCATGAGCAGATTTTCCTTTTTGAATTATTTTAACTTGAAGAAGACCTTTTTCTCCTATATTTATCAATCCTTGGGTAGGCTCTCCTACTATAACAAAGTCTGGCGAAAATAATTGGGCAAGGTATTTGCTACCTTTTTGACCACCTGTTTCTTCGTCTGGAACTGCTGTGAAAATTAGGTTATAGTCTATTTTATCAGCGACTTTAATGAAAGTATTAATAAGTACTGCTAATCCTCCTTTCATGTCCGTACTGCCTCTTCCGAATACTTTATTATCTACAATTTTTCCAGAAAAAGGATCATATTTCCATTTAGTTATATCACCTATGGGAACTACGTCGTAATGACCATTGAGTAGAATACTTTTGCCATCTTTATTATTCTTTACAATTATTGTAGGCCATCCTTTCTCGAACTCTTTAATTTCTGCAGAAAATCCATTTTGACTAAAGTACTCTGATATAAATTTTACACAGTCGTAAAAATTTTCAGATTCGCCTTTTGGATTTATAGTTTTGAATTTTACTAGCTCTGATGTTAAATCTTCTATCTTTAACATGGGAAACAATATAATAAAGATATTGATTAATTTAAACATAGTTTTTGTAGATTAAGGTAATTTTTAGATGTACTGTGTTTTCCTTGCATATTACGAATTGGTTTCATGTTATAATCGATTATAAGCGTCAGTAAAATGATATTCAATATTTCAATCAAATTTATACACACGCTGCGCATTCTTTGTCAATATCATTTCCTTAATCTCATCGGTTTTATCCAAAATGCCAATGTTTCTCATTTTTTCTAGAACTGTATCTAAGAATCTAGGGAAGATTTTTGCGCCTAACCAAGCAATTTCTGGAATGTTAAATGCATCACTACCATACATTATCTTATTGAAAGGAGCTACTTCCATTATTTCCTCTAATGCGTTAAGTGCTCCTAATGGAGCGAAAGGAGTAACTTGTGAAAGGTCTAGGTAAACTGACGGAAAAATATAACTCATCCACGCAGTCTCTCTATGATAAGGATATCCTGAATGAACAAATACTATTTTTCCCTCATATTTCCTTACTACATCAGTTAAATAGGACGGTCTAGCTAGATCTAATTTTATATCTCTATCTCCTGCTCCAGTATGAACTTGAAAAGGAACATCTAACTCTTTAGATATATCCATAGTTTTACAAAATAAATAATCTCTAAATCCTTTAGCCTTTTTTCCATACCAATCCTCTTCTCCAGATAAGAAATCTTCAATTGCTCTTTTCTTATCACAGACTATCTTTAATCCCGTTCTATAAGCTATTATGCTCTTAAATCCTGAATATCCGTTTTTTATTTTTCCTCTTAAAGTTTCTTCAAATATTTCTATTGCTTTATCAAAAGATAAAGAAAATAGTGAATTTATTATAGTTTCTATTCTAAATAGTAATTTATAATTTATAGGAATTTCTAATTCCTTTTTCCCGAATCCCTCATCAATAACTAGTCCTTCTATTCCAGCATCTTCAAATAGGAATCTAATGTAATCTATAGGATCATTTTTTACCAATCTATTTCTTTCAGCTAGAAAATTCTCTCCAAGTAATTTTTTCATCTCATTTTTTAGAAGAAAATAGAATGGCCTCCATTTATTCATTTCTAATACGTCAGCATTAATCTCTCCTTCATTCCAAGATTCAGCTGAAGCCATAATAAACTCTTTTTCTCCCATGACTTTTGCAGAAAACCAATGACAATGAGTGTCTATCATTTTAGATCTTCCTATATACATTATATTCCCAATCTGTTACTAACGATTCATACTCTTCAACTTCTGCTAGTTTAACGTTAATAAATTCCCTTATGATGCTGTTTCCTATCCTTTCCTTTAGCCTTGTATCCTTGTCAAGTTCATTTAATGCTTCTCTAAGATTTCTTGGAATGTTTTCAATATCTTTTCTTAAGTACGCGTTTTCGTTAATTGGGCCACTAGGTTTTAACCCTCTTTCTATTCCGTCTAATCCTGCTTCTATTACGCCAAGCAGTAGGAGGTAAGGATTTATTGTAGGATCGGGAACCCTATATTCTATTCTCCTATCATTTGGAGCCATAGAAGGATAAGGTGTTGGAATTCTTATCATAGCAGACTTATTATTGTAACCGTAAGCTATCTTTGTAGGAGCCCAAGATCCAGGGACTAGTCTTTTATAAGAATTTACTGTGGGTGCAGCTAGGGCTGTTAAAGCTTTAGCGTGTTCTATTAATCCACCAATAAAATTATAAGCCAAATCACTAAGTCCGTATCCATCTTTCATATCGTAAAACGCGTTTTCTCCTTCTTTCCAAGCACTTATGTTTAAATGAAGTCCAGAACCAGCCATATTATTGAATGGTTTAGGCATAAAATTTGCTTCTAAACCTCTCTTTGTTGCTACTTGCTTTGCAATTTCCTTAAAGATAATAACTTCGTCTGCACTTCTTAAAGCGTCTTTATGCATTAAATCAAATTCATATTGTCCAGGCCCATATTCTTTAATTATTCTTAAAATGTCTATACTGGAATTAGTGAGTAATTTTGCGATTTCTCCAATAATATGATTGTCGTAAAATGCAGAAGAGTCAAAACATCTTGCATCATCATAAGGTTTTCTATCTTTAATTAGATAAAATTCCATTTCGAAGGACGATCTAAATTTTAATCCAGTTTCTTCCTCAATTTTTTCTAATCTTAATCTAAGCTTTGATCTTGCGTCGTAATCCCAAGGTTTTCCCTTATCATAAAGTTCAGATATAACCATAGCAGAAGGTGGGAAAATTGTTAATGTTGATAGATCTGGTATTAAAAATATATCTTCGTCTTGAGGCCCAAAGGATCCATAAGGAGATAAAGTGTCCATAGGCGTAAAACTAAACATTGCTTTAGTTAATCCAATTCCAGTTCTTAGCATCTCGTCTATATGATTTATGTAAGCTCCTTTCGATCTTATGAATCCGTCAAGCCCAACCCATGTAAATCTTAAAATATCTACGTTATTATCTTTTAGAGTTCTTTCTACTGACATTAACTTCTTTTTTAACCAAAAAATTAAAAACTTTATTTAGCTATCTCTTTAAATATTGTTTTGCTATGAGCTCTTTAACAATAATTTAAATTTTAACAAGTAAATAGTAATGTTATGGAAACTCAGTATAACATTGATAAAAGAGGACTAATTATAATGACAAGTTTTTCAGTATTTTACGCTCTTCTTAAAATAGGAATAAACTGGGATCCGAAAGAAGGTTGGCTATCCCAGCTTATTAATAAAGAATCTTCGTTGTATTTCTATCGTTTCCTTTATACTGCTATATTCTTATATCCATCGTATCTTGCTTCTAGAAAAATATTTTCTATAAATACAATTTGGTACTTTATCTATGGCTCAATGGCTGAAGATATTATATATTGGATATTTTTACTTAAAGTTCCTTATACATGGGCATGGTTTTATCCAGTAATAAATGGAATACCAATACCAGATGTTATAGAAGGGATATTGCTTTTGATAATACTATATCATAAAAGAGTCTTGAATTTATTAAGGAGTATAAAGATCTAGCTTTAGTAATGAATGCTTATACTATGATAAATTAAGATAAAATTAACTAAAAGTGTAATTTTTAATGGTTAAAAGTAATATTCCATAAAAGAATATTAATTTTCCTAAGAAATGCTGTAAAGTTTTAAGTTAGTTATTATTTTATTATTAAAATGGAAACTTTAAGGGAGTTTGAGTCAGACCTTACTATCGATAAGAAGTTTGGTAAACTGAAAATCACATTATATGAGAATAAGTTAGTTTTGGATGATGGAAAAAATAGAGTAGAATATAATTTAAAAAATATTTCTAACGTAAAGTTAAATGAAGGTTTTGGTATAAACTCCATTGTAGCAGACTATGAAGGAAAAAAGATTGAGATTCTCTATTTTACTAACAGAGTAAAAGAAAAACTTGCTGAACTTTATGAAATATTGGCTTCAGTAACTTCTGGAAATTATTTGAAAATGAATAAGATAGAATCTAAAAAGAATCAAAACGTAGTAAGATGGCTTTTGTCTCTAATTTCTCCTTATAAATTTAGAGTATCAATGGGTATTCTTTTCTCTTTATTGCTTGTTATTTTGTCTCTAATTCCACCTTATTTATTAAAAATCTTTATAAATAATGTACTTTTAACCAAAGGAAATTCGTATCTTTTCACTGAAATAATTTTGGTATTGATTGCAGTATATTCATCAGTTGTAGTAATTACAGTTCTTCAGAATTATGCTTTAAACTACCTTGGACAAAAATTATCAAACGAGTTAAGAGTAAGAATATACGAGCATGTAAATAAGTTATCTTTAGGATTTATAGAAAACTTCCAATCTGGTAGAATTCTTTCAAGGATAACCACTGACGTAGGGAATACTCAATGGTTTCTAATTTGGGGAATTCCTACTTTACTGACGAATCTTGTTACAATTATAGGCATAGGCGTAATAGTTTTCTTTATGAATCCGTTTTTAGGCATTTTTGCCATACTACCAATTCCTGCAATAATTATTGGAACTACGATCTATAGGAGAAAATCTAGGTTAAAATATCATAAAGTATGGAGAAGGTCTGCCGATATTACTTCTTTACTGACAGATACTATACCCTCTTCTCTAATAGTAAGATCTTATGCTAATGAAGATTATGAAAATTCAAGGCTAAGAAGACTTACTGAAGAATTATTTTCTTCACAAATGGGAGTAATTAGATTAAATGTTTCTTGGTGGCCGACTTTAGGTTTCATTTTATCATTAACTACGGTTATAATTTGGTTTGTAGGAGGAAAGGAAGTAATAAGCGGAACTTTAGCTTTAGGTACTTTAGTGGCATTTATAACATATTTGAGTATGTTCTATCAGCCTATTCAAAATTTAACTAATGTAATTCCATTCATGCAACAATCTTTTACTTCTGCAGAAAGAATCCTTGAAATAATAGATAGCGAACCTGAAATAAAGGAATCTGACAATCCTAAAAAGATAGATCTCAAGGGAGAGATAACCTTTGACCACGTCTGGTTTTGATACGACCCATTGGCTCCTGTTGTTAAAGGCGTAAATCTGAAAATAAGACAGGGAGAAAAAATAGGTATAGTTGGTCAATCAGGTTCCGGTAAAACTACAATGATAAAGCTTTTACTAAGGTTTTATGATCCTTTGGCTGGAAAAATATTAGTTGATGGTTATGATTTGAAGGATCTTGATATAAAGAACTATAGAAGTCAAATAGGTATAGTTCATGCTGATCCGACTTTGTTATATGGTACAGTAGCTTACAATATAGCGTATGGAAAGCAAAACGCTAGTCCAGAGGAAATAATAGCTGCGGCAATGATGAGTAAAGCCCACGACTTTATTATTAATCTTCCTTTAGCTTACGATACGCATCTTGGAGAAAGAGGTAATAGATTATCAAGTGGGCAAAAACAAATGATAGCTATTGCAAGAGCCTTAATAAAGGAGCCAAAACTTCTAATAATGGATGAACCTACAGCAAACGTTGACAGTATAACAGAAGGAGAAATTATAAAATCTTTAAAAGAAGCAATGCAGGGTAAAACTACAATAATAATAAGTCATAGATTTTCAATTTTGAATTACGTAGATAGAATCATTGTCATGGATAATGGAAAAATCGTAGAAGAAGGAAAGAGAGAAGAACTATTACAGAAAAAAGGAAAATTCTATGAAATATTTAAGGGAGATGGAAATGGTACTAGAGAAATATATAAAGAAACTCAATATAGTTGAAAACTTAAAGGTAATTAAGTTCAATACTGAAGATAACACTGTTGACATAGCGGTAAATAACATAGTGTACAATAGGATGAAGATAATTAAACCATTTCCTATATCTTATCCTAATTTTGTCATGCTTACTAACGGTAAAATAATTTTTACGATAAAGAACTATGATAAAGAATTAGAAGATATAATTTCAAAAATCTATTTTATTCCTAAAATTCGAAGAATAGTATCATTAGATACAAGTGGAGACGAGTTTGTGTGGAAAATAGAAACTAATTATGGAGAAACTGAAATAAGGACAAGAGGTAGAACCTCTATAATGAGAATAGAAAATAGAGTAATTATCATAGATACTTCAGACGTAGTCTATGAAATAGAAGATTTCAATAAAATAGACAAAAAAAGTAAAAAACTTATTGAAAACATAATTTAAAAATTAACTTTTCCATGCAGGGTATATTTGACTTAGAGGTATTGCAATGACCCATCCATAACTATTTGATAAATACATAGTTCCGCCAACAATAACTGGATTCATTATTCCTAGCCTACCTCCAACATAATACATTGTCATTATTTTACCGTTATGAGGATTCAAAACATAAACGTTATGCCCAGCAGCTACCCATAATAGACCATGATAGTATGTAGGACTGCCTCTAGGACCTCCTGGATATTCTGGCGGAGTTTGCAAATCTGGAAGTTTAGTTTTCCATAATATTGTGCCGTTTATAGATATAGCATTTACAGTTCCTAAAGATGGGTTTCCGTCGTAAATTACGTTTCCATATATTAATGGCATTCCACCTTTATATGCTGGAGGAATAGGTCCTCTACCTAGATTAACTGCCCATACAGGTTTACCATTGGTAGCATTTAATGCAAACGTTACCATATCAATCATGCCATTAGAGAAATTAGCAATATCATTATCTATTACTAGTCCTGCATTTTGATCTACTGCTGGAGCTACGTCTCCTAATCCGGTGTTTGCACCTACGAAAGGCGATGGCATAGTGGCGTTCCAAACTTCGTCTCCGTTAAATCCATTGACTGCTATTATATATCCGTAAGGAGGAGCTACGTAAGTGAATCCTGCGAGAAATAATGGTGTACCATTAGGCATTACGTAATAATTAACACTGGCCATATTGCCCATTAAGCCAGGGAATCTGTCCATCCATATAACTTGGCCAGTAGTTGCGTTAAGGCCTACAAAACATCCTCCTCCAGTAGTGTAGGCTAATATTCCGTCATATATTGCAGGAGCCGGCATTGCTTCTCCCATAGTGAATCTCATCCATATTAGTTGTCCATTAGTAGCGTTAAATGCATAAACTGCTCCGTTCCTTGCTCTTACTATATCGTTATATTGATGTAATTCGTAATGAACAAATTGAGAGAAAGTGAAACATACTCCTCCTACAGACACGTAAACTACTCCATTCCATACTATTGGATTATTCATGGCCTGTCCTGCTAAACCAGTAGCGTACCATACCATGTTACCCGTTAATGGATTTATTGCTGCTATACTTCCGGGTAAGCTATCTTCAGTAGCAAATAACAAATTATCAGCTAACGTTACACCTAATGGTTCACCGGCCATCTGAGTTTCCATTACCAAAGCTCCCTTAACTCCCATTTGTTGTGCCCAAGGAAGTTGACTAGGAGGAGTTGATAACGGTATAGCTACTCCACCAACATAATTTAACAATGGAATTTGCCAAGCAACACCTGAAGCAATTTCCTCAGATATTGTTTTCACTACTGCATTATGTCCTTGGTTGTAATTTGTAACTGTCCAACTTGACGGAAGCCCTAGATTGGAAGTTGTTGCGTTACCAGGATAATAGGTTACTTCCAGTTTATATGGAAAATAAGTTCCATTGTACTGGGTATACGTAGTCGATATTTCAGTTTCTTGACTTCCAGTAATTATGCTCATTGCTAGATTATGCATAAAAAATACTGAAGATATAGTTAAAATTATTAATACCGGGATTACGAGAAAATATGTTTTCCTCATATTTTAAGATGTCTAATCGAGTACAATAAATAATTCGATTTTATAAGGATATTATTTTAATAATTATTAATAAACTATCTTAATATAACATATTTTTTACCTAGAAATGAGAAGATAATTTTTTAAAATTATAAAAATATTCTTAATTATGGAAAGAATAACCTTAAACACTGATTATTCTGGGCTTTTAAATTTAGAAAAATCGTATAAGGTATATTCTCTAGAGAGCATTGAAAGGAAAAATTGGGGATATGAAGGAACCTTAAAAATTACAAATGAAATTAAGTTCCAATGTGTAATTAAGACTGGTAAAGATTATGTAGATATTTTAGAGACATCTGGAAAATTTTCCATACATATCAATTTTGATAATAGAAATGCAGAAATACATTGCAACGGAATTTCGAATTTTTTAACTAGGACAATTACTTCAAGAATTTCAAGGTTATTATCAGAGTATGGAAAATATTTTCGTAGCTCAAGGAAAAGATCAGTGTTCTTAAAAGATAAGGGAGACACTCTAGTCGATTTAAGAGGAGTATATTGCCCTTATGGAGAAGTCTCCATAATAAATATCTTGAATGGTGTCAAAATAGGAAATTCCATAGAAATTCTTTCTGATTGTGTAGCTGCAAGTAAGGTTTTTCCTAAAATAGCGGAAGAGTTAGGATTTAGATACGAAATATATGATATGGGAGATTATGCATCATATATTTTTATTAGATATAGAAAAACTGATATTAATGAACCAGATTTATGCAAAATTAAAGAAGGAATTAGAGATTATAAATACATAGCATCGCTTTTCATATATTTTAATAAAATTGAAAAAATAGAGCAATATGACGAGTTCTGTAGAGATATTTTAGATTACGATAAAGAATATTTAGCTGTAGTTTCACCTAGAGGGAGATCTTGGTTCTTAATATCTTATATTAACAAAAATATCTTAGCTTCAAGATTAGAATATGAAGGAGTTACATTCTTTGACGATTGTGCATTTACTGTTCTTGATGGTTTAAAAGGTAAATTCAGTGTATATAGACTAATTCACTAGAATTCTGATGTTCCGTTTATGTATATTGTTATTGGTCCAGTATAACTTTTCATTGGCGCTCTAATGTCAAAGCTTAAGTTTATGCTACTGCCGTGGCTTAAAGTTATAGGCAGTGTGGGAGTTGTAGAGACTAAAGTAAATGGCGAAGAAACATTAACGTATGTTATCTCTACTGGTAGTAATCCGTTATTAGAAAACTCTATAGTTATTACGAATGTTTGTCCTCCGTGTACTGATATACTTGTATTGTAAGCTGTTTCGTGTACGTTTTTAAATATACTAAGTGTCGTTCCAACATATTTTATATTAAGTCCAACCACATTTACTGAAAAAAAGTATCCTTGATCGTATAAATAATATAAACTTCCTATAACTATTAATAATACTATGATTCCAACTATTAATCCACTTTTCATTGTTGAATCCTTCTTTGTGTAAAAATAAAAGTTTTTTTAATATTATACTATATTTTGAAATGGATTATTGAGTAAGAAAACGTATATAGAGACTAAATTTTTATCATCAAAAAATTGTGAAACTCTTATTAAAATGTTAGGATCAGTAAGCAATGATGTCAAAGAATTTTTCCATTGAAATAATGTATACCAGGTCTTTTCATCATTATCGTTTTTAATACTAACTACAACACATTTTTGAACAGAATTTATAACCATTTTAGAAGAATCTTTCAAGTATTTTAATTGCATTTTTACTTCAATATCATAGGCTTTAGGTTCTAATCCAGTAACATCTTTGAGTTTTGTAACGATTTCTTTTACACTTTCCGGCGATGTAAGAGAAAAGTTTACTGATGATATCTTTATTTCAATCTCTGGATTATCCTGCGGATAAAGGAATTTAGCTTCAGAAAACCAATCTTCTGGATGCTTAGAAAATACATCCTTAAGGAACTCTATAAACGTTTTCTTGCTCTGAGAAATACTCATTTATAAAATATACAAACAACATTTATAAAACTGTTACGCAATTGTTTGACGTGATTACTAATAATCTTTTAACCAAAGTTTATCATTGTTTATAAACGGAATTAACGTTAGTTTTTCTTTATATAAAAAATTGTATTAGAAAAAAATCATACTTGCTTCTCATTTAGAATATCTTCCATTATAGTTAACGGTTTACCGTCCTTTTCAATCTCTACCTTAGCAGGAATTATCTCTTTATAGCTTTTTGCACTTTCTGCAATTCTTTCCTCAAAGGAAGGTATTAAGTCATTTTGATAGAATATTCCTATAGGTATTTTTTCTCCCCACTCCATAGATTTTAGAATTCCATTAGCCATTTTAGCGTCCTTCTCTTCGGGCTTTCTTACTATTGGATCCCAGCCTTGTACAGTATCTAACTTGTAAACTCTCTTATCTAGAAACTCTTTTGTCATTATATCGTTATATGTAGGACATGGCTGAAGAACATCTATAAAGCTTAATCCTTGCCTAGAGAATGCAGTTTTCATTAGATCCTTAAGATGTTTTACATCATATGCATATCCTCTAGCAACGAACGTATACCCTGCAGATATTGCCAAAGCTATAGGATTTATATCATCATTAATATTAGGTTTAGGTAACGATTTAGTCTTTAACCCTCTTCTAAGAGTAGGCGAAGCTTGACCTTTAGTTAAACCATAAACTCCATTATCATGAACTATTACAGTTAGGCTAACGTTTCTCCTTCCTATACTAACGAAATGTCCTACTCCTATACCTAGTTGATCTCCGTCTCCAGCGTTTACTATTACTTTTAATGAAGGATTAGAAAGTTTTACTCCTGTGGCAAAAGTTAATGCTCTTCCATGAAGTGTGTGAATCCCAGTAATTGGATATCTAAAGAAATGAGGCGTTTTCCCTGAGCATCCAATTCCTGAAACTATTACTACGTTCTTAGTATCTAAACCAAGCTCAGTTATTGCCAACTGCTCAGCGTTTAGTATTCCAAAATTACCGCAGCCTGGGCACCAATCGTTCCATTCTGGTTTCCAATTACGCTCCACCATTTAATATCACCTCCTTCTTTCCTTTAATAGCCGCCAAAATTCCTTCTTTTACTTCGTCTCTTGCCATTGGCCTACCGTTCCATTTAAGTATATAGTTAGTGGGCTCTAAACCAGTTTTTTCTTTTATAACTTGAGCTGCTTGAGCTTCGTAGTTTCCTTCTATATCTATAATTATTTCTTTTCCAGAGAATAACTTAGTTATAAGGTTCTTAGGGAATGGATTGAACATTCTTAACTCTATCATTTGTACGTCTATTCCTTCATTCTTCAGATCTTCAATTGCGTCCAAAACAGCACCCTTTGGAGAACCCCACGTTACTATAGCAATTTTTGAATCTTCTCCGAAAATTTTGACTCTCTCCTCTTCAGGAATTTCTTTGTCCGCAGTTTCTAGTTTCTTCATTCTTTTCTCATACATCTTTACTCTGTTTTCTGGGCCTTCCGATATGTGCCCCATTTCATTATGTTCGTCTCCAGTATAGAACATAAACCCATCACCTAAGAAAGCTCTGGGTGATATTCCATCATCAGTAAATGAGAATCTATTGTAATTCTGAGATGCAGGAACTATCTTCCCTCTGTCAATTCTTAATTTATCCATCTCTAACTCATCAACGTCTATTATAGAGTATGCATTAGCTAACGCTTTTTCTACTAAATGAACTACTGGAGTCTGATATCTTTCAGCCAAATTGAACGCCCATACTGCATCTTGGAATGCTTCTACGTGATCGCCGGAAGCTATCACTATTCTAGGGAATTCTCCATGTCCAGCATTTAATGCAAATTTAAGATCTGCTTGAGACGTTCTGGTCGGTTGACCAGTTGATGGACCGCCTCTCATATAGAAAGTGACAACAACTGGTGCTTCATTCATTCCAGCCCAACCTATTCCTTCAGCCATTAATGAAAATCCTGGTCCCGAAGTAGCTGTTGCTGCTCTTACCCCAGTTAATGCTGCGCCTGATGCCATATTTATTGCAGCTAATTCGTCTTCTGATTGAACAACAACTATGGCTCTCTTTCTCTTATCCCCAGTTTTTGGATCAATATATAGGACTTCTTGGTGCGCCTCAATGTAAGTACTTTCATCACTAGCTGGTGTTATTGGATAATAACTTTGAAATTCTAATCCTCCATAGATTTTTCCCATAGCTACTGCTGTATTTCCGTCAACTTGAATTCTCTTTTTGGAAAGAGGATGAGCCTCAAGCTTAAACTCTGGAACTATGTCTTTTGTTGCAACATCTACTGCTATAGAATTTAATTTCACAAAAGTGTCCTGTTTAAATGTTCTCTTTATAGAGTTTAGAAGATATTCCTTTGGTAAACCTAAAAGCGCGTAAGATACAGCTATTGCTGCAGTATTTTTAACTCTTTCCGCTACAGAAAGAGGAACCTTTAGTTGAGAAGAAACATCTTTCATGATTCCGTCGTAATCTACTTCTATAAGTTTTAAGTTCCTATCTTTAGCATATTTAAGCACGCCATCAATGTTTTTCTCATAACCTTCAGCTTCAAGTAAATGTGAAATTCTGGAAGATACTTCTGGTTCCATACTTTGAACTTTGTCTATTGATGTTCCTTTTACACCTTTATTGTATATAATTATTTTAGTTACATCACTAAAGTGTTGAAATAATGTTTCAGCATCAAACGAAGCTAATATATCAACTTTATTGGATATGCTTCTAACTCTTTTGTCGCTTATTGTTAAGTTAAAATAACTATGCCTACCCTTAATGTTAGAATAATATTCTCTATTTCCATAAATATAATACCCAGCGGATGCCAAGGCATTGCCAAAAATATTAGCCGATGTATCTACGCCAGCACCTTGTGCTCCACCTATCATCCATGAAATTTTCATAGCTATCAATCTATAATGGTGAATCCTAATATTTAAAATAATCCTAGAAATAAACGAAAGTTTATTATAAAAGTTTAAACATCCAACACTACAATAGTGAAAAAATTAACTTTTATAATTATAGAATATTTATATTAATTAAAATAAATAAGAAAATCAAAAAGCGAATTTAAAGTTGAATAACAGAGAGGAAAAACTTTGTACCCTCCAGACCCAAAATCTCCTCCTTACGTTAATATACCCTTTGCATTTTCTAACATCTTTTTAACTTTCTCGATATTTACGGTGATTTTGTCAACGTTCAATTTACCTTCATGGAATCCCCAAACGTGTAAGACGTAAGCCGCATTCCATCCATCTACAATCCAATCACCTAGTTTCTTTGACAAATCGTTAGTGGTACTTACAAGGAGGTACGTGTACCATCTGCCTTCAACAGTAGCTTGTTTATATTCTTCAGTTTTAAATTTCTCAGCTAAAGCTTTCACAATTTCTTCTGCTACCTTGTAAGTCTTCTCTGAAGCTTGAATAGGATCGCCTTTCTTTAAGTAATCGTAAGCTTCAGCCATATATTTTTCTGCAATTTCTAACCTTAATCTAATTCCTTCTTGCGGATCTTCCTTAGATATTTCTCTAATTAATAAATCTTCTACGTCAATGCCCTTCTCTCTAGCCTTTTTTATTAGCTCTTCCATAAGTGAATTGAAGTGAGATTAAGTTTATAAGTTAAAGCTAGTAGCGCTTTTTAGGAGATTTCTCTAACTTAAATATTTTTATTCTATTGCATAATTGAATAAATCTTATCCATTCTAGGCGAATATATTTTAGGCTTCACTGTAAATTATTTAACATCTATTCTCTTATATTAAATAATTTTTAACGTTACGTAATACTACAAAGAATTTTAGGAGAAAAGTCTAACCGTACAATCTCATCATTTCTAACTCTTCCAAGGACATTCTTTATATATGATATGTTGGTCAATGAAAAAATCAATTTTTCACTTTATACTTCCACGGTAATTCATGCAACAATAGCTAACGCTAACAACAACGGATATTACGAGAAAACATGAATTGAAAAACAAAATAAGCCCTAGACTTATTAAGGCTAAGAATTAGAACCTTTCTTAGACCTTAAAGTACAAGGTTACATAATAGGATAATAATTTGCAATCAGCTATATTAAATAGTTTTCTTGGCTTTTAGAGTCTAAGGAAGTATAAGAAAATACAAAAAATAGCGTTATTTCTTTCTTCCTAGTACTTTAAATAATGAACTTTCGGAATAGGAAAGTTTGCTCTCAGTATACTTTTTCCAAAGTCTATTGAGAACAGGTTTTCCTGCTAACTGTTCTAAAGTCCATTCTTTTGCAAATTCACCATTCCATATTTTTTCAGCTTCTTCTTCGCTTATTTTCTTTAACATATCATAATATTTTTCAGCTCTAGTAAATTGTCCATATTGACTTGTAGTAGAATGAAACTTCATTTGCTCGAATATTCCTACATCTGCCATTGCCCTAGCAATTTCGGCGAGTTCACCAGAAGCGTAAAGCTCAAGTATTGCAGCTTCTGGAGACGCTCCGTATTTCTCTGTAACTACATCAAAATAAGCCTTAATTGCAGACACTAAAATTGGTGCCCAAGTATGCTCACTTAATAAATCAAGTAAAGCCTCCTCTTCAAATGATGACATTACTGCAACTCCTCCAGGCTTACCTATTGCACCTACTGCAGTAGCTAAAGACTTAGCGTAATCCCAGGCTTTTCCTGAATAATCATTAGAAACTCCTAATAGTACTGGATATCCTTTGTCTTCTTTATGTAGTAGAACTATCCCTTCACCTATCATCCTAGGAGCAACCATTATAACGTCAGTAGTAGATGGTGGTTTTATAAAACCAAAAGCTACGTTATATCCTGAAGCAAAATCTAGGATAAATCCTTCTTTTTTCATAATTATTCCTTCTACACTTTTATAAACCTCAGGAGCTATTTCATCTGGAATTAGCATTAATGCAACATCTGCTCTTTCAAAAGCTTCTGGAATTTCATAGACTTTGAAACCGTCCTTTTCTGCTTTCTTGTAGTATTCGTCCTTTATATTTCCTATAATTACATTTAATCCATTATCTCGCATTATGCTTGCTTGCGCAAAACCTTGATTTCCATATCCTATAACTGCTATATTTTTACCTTTAAGTAGAGAAAAATCTCCTTCAAGAATTAGTTTTCCCATAAAATAAAATAGAGAAAATGATTTAAAAAAGAGGTATCCTATCTTGTAAGGTTATATTTCGCCATAAAAGTCTCTTGTTACTTCCTCTAATGGCTTTCCTTGTGATTTAGGTCCATATAATCCTCCTAATATTCCAGCAACTATAAAGAACGCAGTAAATACTGCAGCCATAGCTGGATATCCTAGTGTGCTTATTATCGTTGGCACAAATATACTCCATACTCCTATTGAAAATCTCATAGACGCCCACGTTATCCCTTGTGCTGTGTTTCTTATTTCCGTTGGGAAAAGTTCAACTGACCACATTCTTGTTATTGGCCATAAACCTATACCTTGTCCAAATCCAAATAAAACTACATTAGTAGCTGCTACTGCTAATATTTTGAAAGGCAAAGCTATTGGAACAGCAAATGCTATAGCACAGACTATTGCCGAAATAAGATAATGAATTCTTCTATTTATCTTAACAAGGGGTTCAAAGGGGGCGTAAGACCCCTTCCGTTAGGTAGGAGATGGATAGCCTCCTTTGTGGTTACATTTAAATACGTATTTTTCAAATATTCTATTAA
>OGCG01000789.1_pt1 | contig 17830 bp, 15 predicted proteins | sample 1570061 | NCBI WGS metagenome assembly OGCG01 (sample SAMN06268698, study PRJEB24515) | hot springs metagenome | isolation source: Joseph's Coat, Yellowstone National Park, Washington, USA | place: USA:Joseph's Coat, Yellowstone National Park, Washington, USA
GAAATCTCTAATGAATCTTTTTTCAACACATCCTCCAATAGAAGATAGAATAAAGAAGCTCGAAGAAATGTATTGAAAAGATAAATTAGTATTTTTATTTGTATTTTTTAATTTTTTTAATTATTTATATTTTGTATATTTTTTATTATTTTTTTAGTCTTTTATTACCTTTTTTGTGCCTTCTGTTTTCTTATAAATTCTAAAATCTCCTCCATTATTATCTCCTTCATCCTGAGCTCATCTTTTATATTCAAATTCTTTGATGTATAGTTTATAGAAACGCCGTATGTATTCTGCGATATATGCTCTATCTGTATTGAAGCTTCATCAGCTATACCTTGTTTCTTTAATATGCTTTTGATTACCTTCTTGAGCTCAGCAAAGCTTATGCTGCTGCTTAATTCAACTTTTACCCTAAGTGTTTTTGCTTCTGATCTATAATAATTTATAACCAGCGCTTGATTTAGAACGCTGTTTGGTACATAGAGTAGCACATTGTTTTCCTTTATCTCGGTATAAAGAAGCCCAATCTTGCTCACAATCCCGCTATAGCCAGGTATAAATTCTTCATGCGGATATGTTGAAGGTATTTTATTATACTGCCATGTCTGTACTGTTATATAATCACCCGGCTCAAAAGGTTTTGCTATTATCATTGATATTCCGGAAAAGATATTGCTGAGAGTTGATTGTGCTGCCAAACCTAAAACAAGGCCTAAGAAACCCGCGCTAATGAGCAGGCTTGTAACATTTATGTGCATAAGATATAACGCTATTATAATTACGGTTGTATACGCAATAATGCTGAATAACCTTGATATAGTTCCCGCCTCCTTCTTTACACCGTGAAGTTCTATATATTTTCTTATTGCACGCGCTATCAATGCAGATAAAATGAAGCCAAATATAAGCACAACTAAGCTGGTTAGCCATGAAGCATAATCACTATTGACATTGAGGAATATAAGCATACTGTAGAATATTGCAACTAGCATAGTAAATACTATTATAAATATAAAGATGTTTAAAAGGGTATTAGGTGTAATTTTCTTGTTTTTCTGACTGTTCATTATTTATTTATTGAGACAAATTTATTTATATGTTTTTAATTTTCTATATTTTATAAACAACCATAAAGCACACATAAAAATTATAATAAATTAATAAAGAGGAATCAAGAACCATAATCAAAAGATATAATAATCATAATGTCTAAGAGATAGATATAAAATAGCTAAATAAGTTAACATAAGCTTTAATTTAATCTTAAATTTAATTTAACTAATTAATTTAACTACTCTAATTAATCTAATTAAACTAATGTTAATATTATTTATAATATTAAAATAATAAAAATAAAAGGTAATCAAGTGAAAACATTCGCAGAAGTAGGAGTAAAACATGAACTAATATCTGCTCTTAACAAAATAAACTTCTCAAATCCTACGGAAGTTCAGGAAAGAGCTATACCACCTATTATGGAGGGTAAGGATGTAATAGTCAGGGCAAAGACGGGCACTGGTAAAACAGGCGCATTTTTAATACCTATAATAAACCAGATAGAACATGCAGACGGAATTGTTGCAATTATAATGGTCCCAACAAGAGAGCTCGCTCTGCAGGTTTCAGAAGTCGCAACTAAGATGAGCATAAAAGGTATAAAGGTTGCAACAGTATACGGTGGTGCATCGATGAACAACCAGGCATATTCAATAAGAAATGGTGCAAACATTATTGTGGGCACTCCTGGAAGGATTTTAGATCTTATTGAAAGGCGTATACTAAATCTTGAAGATATAAGATTTCTTGTGCTTGATGAAGCTGATATAATGCTTGATATGGGCTTTATTGATGATATAAGCGAGATAATATCAAGAACACCGCGTGAAAGGCAGACAATGTTATTCTCAGCTACCATGCCAAAAGAGATCACAGATATTGCAAGAAGATATATGAAGCCAGATAGGGAAATTCTAATTGTTGGCGAAGAGGAGAATATTATAGTCAATAATATTATACACTCATTTGCTGTTGTACCTGATAATAAATCAAAATATCTTGCACTTTTAGCATATATAGATGAATATAAACCGAGCAAGGCCATAGTATTTGCGAATATGAAGAGCACTGCAGATTCAATCTATAATTTTCTCAAGTCTCAAAATGTTAATGCTATACTGCTGCATGGAGGCTTGACTCAGGCCAAGCGTGAGCACTCGCTAAGTATATTTAAAGGAAATGCACAGATTCTTATAGCAACAAATATTGCGTCAAGAGGACTTGATGTTTTAAATATATCTGATATAATTAATTTTGATGTTCCAGATACAACAAATGTGTATATACACAGGGTTGGAAGATCAGCAAGAATGGGTAAAAATGGACGGGCCTTGACACTTATTACAAATTCACAGAAAAATATGATAAGGGAGATTGCATATGGTGCAAGGATTGAGATGAATCCGATAAATTTAAACTTAGAAAAATTCAAAGATATAAAACTTAATTTATATAATGACAGGGCAAGATATCCTAATCCAAACTTTAATAAATTTAATAAAAGAGGAAGCTTCAGGAATGAAAGACATTATGGCAATAAAAGAAATCTAGATAAACATCATTCATCTAATTCGAGAGGTGGCCACTGGTCTTATGAAAGATAAAGTTTTTATTATATAATTTTATTTCTAAGACCTACCTCTACTTTTTTATATTTATTTCATATAATTATTTTTAGTTATTTTTATATATAATTAAAATAATATATAAAATAATATGAATAAATATAACGCTAATTAAGAAATTTATTATGATATTTATTTATATATTAAGAAAATATAATTAAGAAGAATAAAATAAAAATAAACATATAAAATATAAATAATATAATATGTAAAATATTTTCAAATAGTTTTAGAGGGTTTAAAATGACTATAACAAGATGCAGGATAAATGGAAGCACATTTGTTGGTGCGTTTGTATCATCAACTGAAGAATATTCATTTGTCAGCAGTAGCATGGATAGCGAAAGCATAAAATTAATAGAAAATACACTTCACACTAAAACTATAGCACTTGATTTGTATGATATATCACTTCTTGGTATATTGATAAAAGCGAATAAAAATGGAATCCTTCTTTCAAATCTGTTTGATGAAAATGATGTTAATAAAATAAAGGAATTAAATTTAGGTATAAATGTTGAGATACTAAAAAGTAATTTGAATGCTCTAGGCAATGATATACTTGCAAATGACAAATTTGCAATAGTAAATCCAGAATACAGCAGTGAAGCGGTAAAGCAGATAAGGGATGTTCTTGGAGTTGAGGTATTGAGCATGCAGATAGGTGAATTTAAAACTGTCGGAGCCAATAATATTTTAACAAATAAGGGGCTTCTTATAAATAATAATGCAACAGACGAGCAGATGGCAAAAATAAACAAATTTGTAGGCTTGAACTCTACAAGAACAACCGCAAACGTTGGATCACTCGCAATAGGCTTGTCTGTTGTTGCAAATTCAAAAGGCGCTCTTATAGGAGAGGATACAACAGGTTTCGAACTCGCGAGGATAACACAATCGCTCAATCTCGATTAATTTAAATTTATATTTAATTTTTATTTAATCTTGTATTATATTAATTTTTATTTAATTTTGCTTGATATTTATTATTATATTAATAATTTATAGCTAATCAAGGTGAGATTATGAAGTATCTAGTAAAAGGCACATTTGGAAAAGAACAGCAGAAGTTTGAGTTGGAGGTTGAAGCAAAGAGCGATAAGCATGCAAGAGAATTAGCTATTACAAAGCTAGGCTCAAAGAACGGATTGCTTAAAGGAGCTATAAATATAAAGGAGGTTACTCCAGCAAAATAAAATTAATTTAGTATTAAAAATAATTGTAAATATTGTGGTTTTATGGAAAATAAATCAAATCCAGGAGATAGATCAAATGAAAATGCGCTTAGTGAGCTTAATTATCTGCATCAGGTATATGTAGAGCAGTATAATGAAGTCAATAAGCTACTTAATGAAAGACTGAATACTTTGAATAGCTTCTATATGATGCAGGACGTATTTGAGAATATTGATTTAATAGGCAATAGCGAGCTTATACTTCCGATTGGCGAGATTGGTTTTGCAACAACACAGATGAAGGATAATAAAAAAATTCTTATGAATGTTGGCGCGGGATTTTTGATTGAAGAGGATATAGAGAATGCAAAAAGGATTACAAGCAAATATATAGCAAAGGAAAGCTCTGAGATCGAAAAGCTTCAAAAGAATAAGAGGGATATTGAGAAAGCGCTTACAGAAATAACATATAATTTGAATATTCTTGGCAATCAATAAATAGCTCAAATAAATTAACTTAAATAAATTGAAGGTTTTTTAATGTTTGATGCTTTAAGAAAGAAACTTTCAGATGCTGTAAATATATTTACAAAAAAAGAGGAAAGGGAAGAGCTGAAAGAAGAAATAGAAAAAGATAAAGAAAATGAATCAATAAATAAAGAGAATGAAGAAGATGAAAACAAAGAAGATAATAAAGAAATAAATAAAGAGGTAAAAGATGAAGAGATTATTCAAAACGTAAAAGAAAAAGAAGAAAAAATAGAGATTAATAAAGATGATAAAAGTTCAGAAGCAGATTTGCATAAGGAAACCGCTAAAGAAAATATTGAAGATAAATCTGCAACTAAAAATATAAATAAAGAGCAGAAGAAAGCGGATAATGATAAAGAAATAAAGATGAAATTATCATTATCAACAAAGCTAAGGAGTGTGTTGATAAAAAATATATCACTCAATGAGAATGAGGTTGATGAATTTCTCGAAGATATAAAGCTGCTTCTTCTTAAATCTGATGTTTCATTTGATACGACAGATGAATTCATCGAGGAAATGAAAGCAAATATTTTATCGACAAAATTTGATTCCAGGAACCTTAAAAAAGAACTTATAGGGGTAATACGTAAATCATTGTTTGATATCTTGAAAAGAAGTGATACTGGTGTTAATATTATACAGTTTGTGAAAAACAGAATTTCCGAAAATGCAACACCGGTAAAAATATTATTCTTGGGGCCTAATGGAACTGGTAAAACAACGACAATAGCGAAGATCGCATACTTATTCAAAAACAATAATATAAGTTCATGCCTTTCTGCAAGCGATACCTTCAGAGCGGCGGCAATAGAGCAGAGTGTATATCATGCTGAAAAGGTTGGTATACCTGTTATAAAAAGCACTTATGGTGCCGATCCTGCAAGCGTTGCATTCGATGCAATAGCATATGCAAAAAGCCATAATATACAGGTTGTGCTTATTGACAGTGCGGGAAGGCAGGATACAAACAAAAATCTTATAAATGAAATGCAGAAAATAGTGAGGATATCAAAGCCAGATTTAACAATATTTGTTGGCGAGAGCACAGCGGGAAATGCGCTTGCTGAGCAGATATCCGAGTTTAATAAATTTATAAAGATCGATGGTATAATTCTAACAAAGCTTGATTGCGATGCAAAGGGCGGCAATGCACTTTCCATAGCTTATGAAACCGGCATACCCATTCTCTTTTTCGGCACAGGTGAAAGTTATTCTTCGCTTATTCCATATAATGTAAACTTTATAGTTGATGCTGTGGCACCAGCAGCATGATTAATGCAGAATTCTAATTTTTATTTATTCTTTTATATTTATTTATATTTATTATTATTCTTTCATGTCTTTATCATATCTTATATTTTCTTACCTTATTAATATTTAATTTTATTCTAATTTAATAGTCTAGTATTTTAGTACTCTTTTTGCTCTAATATCTAATATGCCTCAATATTTTAGGTATATTTATATTTTTATCTATATAAATAAAAACTATGGAGACTATGGATAGTAGACTTTCTAATATAGAAGAGCTCATACTAAAGCAGCTTGTTGGTAAGTTTGTAGATGTAACAGAGGATAAAAAAAGGAGGGATCTTATTGAAAAAGCTGCAAAGGATATAAGCCCGAATATAACAAAAGAGGAGCTTGATACAATAATTGCAGACATATATAATCTTCAGCCAGTATCTGATTTTCTGACAATGCAGAATATAGAAGATATAATGATAAATAACACCCAGAATATCTTTGTTTATGATTCAAAGCAGGGCTTCGGCAAGCTTTCAAAGAAGTTTGATTCGCTTGACGAGCTTAATAGATTTGTAGATAAGATAAAGCTCTATATGACAAACTGGAGTGCGAATGGAGAGATTATGGATATTCATATGCCGAGTGGAAGCAGGGCGAATGTTGTTGAATCACCGCTTGGATATGATATAACAATAAGGAATTTCAGAAACACACCCATGAGCATAATAGACCTTATCAACAATAATACATTAGATTATGGAATAGCTGCGAGGCTCTGGCTTTATACTGATGGTTTCAGGGTCAAGCCTGCAAATATTCTTATAGGAGGAATTCCAGCAGCAGGAAAGACAACAATACTCAACTCCCTTTTCTCATTCTTCAGGCCGGATAAGAGGATAGTAACAATAGAAGAGACATATGAGCTTAATACAAGCACGCATGAGAATACTGTGCGCCTTGAAACAAGTAGCAATCTAAATATGATAGACCTTGTAAAGAATGCGCTGAGAATGAGGCCTGATATTATAATAATAGGCGAGGTAAGGGGTGCAGAAGCAAATGATATGATAACCGCAATGAACATAGGAAAGATTTCAATGGGCACTATACACGCATCATCATCAAGGGATATAATAACAAGGCTCGAGCATTCTCCAATGAATGTACCAAGAGATGTGCTTAATGTGATAGATGTTCTTATGGTTGTCTCAATGGTTTATAAAATGGGCGTTCCTTCTAGAAAAGTTATACAAATTTCAGAGCTTTCCGGAATGGAGGGAACTCAAACGCTTATTTCTGATTTGTATAAATATGATTATAAAACAGGTTCTGCATCCCCAATACTTCCAAGCGTTACATATAGAGATGCACTTGCAAAGATCATAGGCGCTCCTCCTACAGATATACTCGGTGAAGAGGCGCTACGTGCTAGAATACTGGAGCAGCTCAACAAGCTTGGTATAAGGAGCATGCAGGGAATCAGCGAAGCGGTTATGGAGTATTATGATAATCCAGAACATCTTCTAAAGAAGCTCGGAATGCAGAATGCGAGCCCTGTTATAAGACTTTGAGTGATTCAGTGGATATTAAAGCATTAGACATCAGGCAGGACCTTAAGATTCTTGTTATGTTCCTCATAGTGCAGTTTCTAGGCCTGTTCTTTGCAACAGAAATATACAACGGGCTGAGCCTTAGCGCCCTTCAAGTTTACCAGACGAGCTCGAGCCCTTTCGAACCTATATATTACATTGCGACAATCGCGTTTATGGCGCTTATAATTGTACTCTTAATAAAAAAGATGAGCGGGCGCAAAATCCTTCTAGGTCTTGAAGCAATTGCAGTCCTTCTAGGTGCATTCTACTTCTTCAATTTTATTTTCGGGCTTTTTATAAGCAATCTCTATATACTGCTTGTTCTTTCAATTCTTTTTGCAGTCCTTGTTCTGGCGGTTAAGAAAAAATACAGGGGCTTTAGAAATATAGCAACAATGATTACATGTATAGGTCTAGGTGTTTTTATAGGCGTCGGCCTGCCTTTCTATATTGTTATGATACTTATGTTTCTTCTAGCCGCTTATGACTTCATCATGGTCTTTATAACAAAGTATATGGTTACGATGGGCCAGGCTGCAATGGATATGAATCTTGCTTTGCTGGTAGCTGTTGGCGAGGTTGAAGCACTTCCGAAAAGCGAGTTTAAACAGAGCGAAGTCAAAAAATTTGAAGAGCATAGAAAGAAGCTTAAAGAGTACCCAAAGATGCTTGATATGCTCGATAGAAAAGGATACATTCCAATTTACGGCCAGCGCGCTCTTGGCAATGGAGATATGGCAATGCCGCTTATAGTAGCGGTTTCAGCATATACTGTTTTCCAGAGCTTTCTTCTAAGTATGTTTGTTGTTTTAGGTGCAGCTCTTGGATTGATCATCACCTTTGCAATACAGTTTAAATATAGGAGGCCTCTTCCAGCGATACCTCCATTGCTTTTAGGTATACTGATATCTTTATTTATATATTATATTATGTTTCTAATTTAATCTTCTGTTTTTATTTTTTATATAATTATCAACTGCTTAGAGTTTTTTATTAGCCAATAATATTTATAATAAATTAATCCAAAAAGCAAAAAGAATAATATAAATTTTATTTTTAGATATAAATTCATTATTAGAAGATATATTTATTTTAGAGTATAATAGATACTATCTTCAAATCTTTTAAATTTAAAAATAATAAAATTATAATTCAAATTATTAATAAAAAAATAAAATTTAAAAAATAAAATAAAAGAGAAAAACAAAAAAACAACAAAATTATTTCTCCTTTTCTTTTGCGCTTTCAGAATGTTTCGCCTTTTTGCTGCCCGTATTTCTTTTTCTATAGAAATAATAGGCTACCGCTATAACTATAATTACTAGAACTAAAAGTGCTCCTGCACTCGAGCCACTGCTTGAGCTTGAAGTTGAAGCGCCGTTGACCACTGTATAATAATTCGTTGTGCTATAATACTCCTCTTTTGTGCTTCCATTCGGCTGGTTCCATTGCGCATATAATGTTATTGGATACTTTCCCGGATTTCCAGATGTATCAACACTTACATAGAATGTTATATTTGTAGTTTCTCCTGGATTCAAGCTTGCTATATATTGGTTTGCATCTACTGGCGTTATTGGATATATACTCTGCAGAGTCAATGCAATTTCTTGTGCGGGTTCGTTTCCAGTATTCTTTATCTTTAATGTCAATGGTGCATAGGTAGCGCCCGCACTCAAATTACTATACTCACTTATAATGCTCAATACCGCGCCCGATGATACACTTATACCAAGGCTTGTATTTTTATGTATTTCATTCTGGTAGTTTGCATTCAGAAAGCTTATGCGCTCTGGTATATAATATTCATTCAGTGAATCATTTTCATTCGCAGTTACAAAGAGCTCCTCGTTGACAGAGCCGCCAGCAGGTATATCAGCTATAAAGAAACTGGATGTACTGCCTAAGCTTATACTGTTTGTTCCGGAAAATGCTACACTTACATTCTTAGCATCCCCAGTGCCTATATTCTGTATAAGCAGGTTTATAGTTTGGTTTGATCCTGGATAAAGGTTTGTTGGCATTCCTGATACTGTGCTGACAATAATATTTGGCTTATTTATAATAATGCTGATAGGGCTCTTCAGTATTGTATTTGTCGAATTGCCCTGTTCTGTAGTATAATTTGCATATGCATAGATTGTATAAGTATTATTTGTTATATTCATAGAAGGCATTATTAATGTTGGCAATACTACAGATTGTCCTGCTTGTAGGATTCCAAGTGTAAATTTCTGACCGCCAAGAATCTCAAAATATTTTGAATTATTCAAGCTGAGTGTTATATTATAAATAGGAGCAGTTCCCGTGTTTGTTAAATCAATATTTACATTTGTCGGCACCCCTGGTTTTAGTATTCCATTCGGCTGTATAGTCATACTCAAATAAGGTTTTCCATAAATATAAAGGTTGATAGGTATTATTGATTGTGCAGGACTGCTAGGGCTGTTAGGGCCGGATGATGTTTGGGCTTCATAATCTGCAACAACATCTATTGTATAGACACCAGAGGGAAGTGTCGAAGGGATGTGCAATTCATAGCTGAAGAAATCGTAGCCTATACCACCATACTCACCACTGCCTATTGAATTCAAAAGGAAGTTATATGCGGGTGATACTTTAATGAGCGGATTAGAGGCTTCGAGCTGTATATTAACATAGTTTAATGGTTGGGAATATGAATTATAGAGCTGGAATGTTAATATAACATTCTCACCTGCTACCAATGTTGTAGGGGTTGTATTAAGATTTATTATAGATAATGCACCATTTGGCGATACAACCTGGGCGTTTGAAAATGATGAAATAAGCAGCAGTGCAAATGCTGCAAGCATAATGCTCATTTTAGCAATCTTGATTTTTCTATTCATACCATCCATATTATCACTCAAATATATATCAATATTCTTATTCCAATAATATCATCATAATATTATACAAAATAATATTATACAAAAAATATAATCATAAAATCAATATTAAAATTATAATTTATTATTTCATAATAATCCTATTTTCAGCTTATTGTCCTCTTAAGGGAGTTTAGCGCTAATACAAGCATAACAGCTCCGAAAGCTAGCAATATTCCAAAATCAAGTATCTGCAGGTTTAATGGATAGTAGCCATTCATTGTTACATATCTTATGCCATTAGTTGCATATGTCAGAGGGTCTATCACGCTAACGGGCTTGAGCCATGAGGGAAGGGCAGATGTCGGGAAGAACGCTCCTGAGATAAACCAAAGAGGTAGTATCAAAGTGTTTGCAAATATTGTGTAAACTTCTGGCTTATCAATTCTCGAAGCTATGGTTAATGTTAAACTGCTAAAGCCTATTACAACTATAATTATAAGTGCATAGATCCATACCAAGCCTATTGCACCCATTGCTATGCCAGCACCATCTAGAAATCCTATAAGTATCGCTATTGTTCCATTGATTAATGCGAGGGTTATGCTGTAAAACACCTTGCTCATCACTATCGATCTTCTATCTATTGGTGCTATTAAGAATGATTTAAGATTGCCGAGCTGCTTGTCTGTTATAATTGAAAGGCCCCCTCCAAACAATGCACCGAAAACCGCGACCATTATTATTATACCTGCAATCAAAAAGGTTTTATAGCTCGCACTTGTTGCATAGGTAGGATTTAAAACAACCGAAGGCGCCTGATAAGAAAGTTCACTTCTCACTCCGAAACTCTGGGCTATTGATTCAATACTTTGCAGTGAAGTACCAAGTTCTACAAAGTTGTTGCTGTAGTAAATATAAACACCAGGATTTGTATATGGAAATGAGGGTAGTATTATAACAACAACCGTTACATTTCCATTTTTAAGCAGTTTCATTGCCTGATACTCGTTTGTCTGAGCCATGACATTAAGCGAGTGAGATGCAGTAAGTTCTGCAATAAACTGATTTGCCTGTGGATTTTGCGCATAATTTACTATTGCTATGTTTGTTCTTGCTCCTGTTGTATTTCCCATATTGCCTAATATTAATATCAATGTTAATGGAAAGATCAGCGATCTTATTATATTCGTTTTAAAGTGGCTTTTAAATATCAGCATCTCCCTCTTGTAAAGTGCAAATGAATCATTCCAAAAGTGTGACATAATATTTACCTTCTAATTATAAAAGACCTATTACTCTTCATTTCTCCTGTTTTGTCTCTTGTATCCTTCCCGGTAAGCTTCAGGAATATATCATCGATTGTAGGCAGATGAACCCCTATAGACATTACTGGAAGCTTCTCTTTCTTAAGGATCTCGGAAACCTTTTCAATAGTTTCCAGAGGATCGCTGCTTGTTCCAACTGTTATCTTGTCTACATTTATATTTGGTGTACTACCAAGGCTTTTCTTAACCACTTCTGCTACCTTGTTTACATATTCTGTTTTTGCTATTATTTCGAGTACATAACCTCCGAGCAGTGATCTAAGCTCGGAAGGAGTCCCCATTGCTATAATCTTTCCATGATCTATTATTGCTATCCTATCACAAAGCGCATCCGCCTCTTCAAGATACTGTGTTGTTAGCAATACTGTTACCTTATCCTTTGAAAGCCTCCTTATATGATCCCACATTTTTGTTCTATTCTGTATATCAAGCCCGGTTGTTGGTTCGTCAAGTATTATGAGCTTGGGCTCGTGTATAAGGGTTTTTACAAGTGCAAGCCTGCGCTGCATTCCCCCTGAGAATGTACCTGTGCGTTTATCTGCAAATTCTGTAAGCTCGGCTTCCTTAAGCGCGTTTTCAATCCTTGATTCTCTTATGCTTGGATCAAGATGATATAATCTAGCAAAAAGTTCAAGGTTTTCCCTTGCAGTAAGGTCGGGTTCAACAATAGTCTCTTGTGTCATCAGGCTTATAATCTGCTTTATTTTTTTACCCTCTTTCCTATTATCCATTCCATTTACTGTTATTTTTCCAGAGGTTTGATCAATAATACCAAGTATCAGATTTAATGTTGTAGTTTTTCCTGCTCCGTTAGGACCGAGCAGTCCGAAGATTTCACCCTCTTTTACATTAAAGCTGATATTGTTTACTGCAGTTAAATCATTAAATTTTTTAACAAGATTACTAACTTCAAGCATGTACATAGAAAACATCTGCCAATATTTTTAATATTTTAGTATTTTAATATCCATTTAATATCTATTTTAATTCTATATTTTAACACTCTATTTTATTTAATTACTTAATTATTCTGCGCATCCTCTGCCAGGTTTCCTTAAAATTTTTATTAATCTCATTTAAAGCATTGCTACCCTTTTCTGTAACCTCATAGTATTTTATATGGTCCTTCTTGCTGCTCACTTTTATATAGCCCTCTTTTTCCAGTGAAGCAATTGCATTATAAACATCATTCTTGACTTCATCCTCACTTATAAAGTGGTTGAAGTTTTTATAAGCTATAATCTCCTTGATTAGCGCATAGGAATAAATCTTCTTCTTTTTTATAATTTTTAATATAAAGATTTTGAGTAAAATCCTCTTGAATTCATTTCTAAGGTATGGAGAAAATATCTTTTTACATCCTTTTTTCGCATCCAAAAGAACCACACTATTTTAATTTTAAACTAGTTTAATTTTAAACTATTAATATTATACACCAAAAGATTTTTAAAATGATATGTTGTTTATCTTATTTTCAACAATTATTTTTAAGAAAGATAAGAAAAGATAAAAGAAAAGTTTATTAATAAGATAGTATAAAATAAAATAGCAGTTGAATATCTATAATTATACAAAATAACTATAAGAATAAATATATAGAATATATAAAATAATTAAAAAATAATATAAAATAATTAAAATAATATATGAGAATATATAAGATGCCAGGGTGGCAGAAACTGGTAATGCGCCGGTCTTGAGTTTACAAAATTTCAAGAGCTGAGCAATGCGATGATGCACAAGCAAACCGGTGCCCTTCGCGGGCTTTAGGGTTCAAATCCCTACCCTGGCGCATTTCAAGTTTTATATAAAATAAAAAGAGAAAAAAAGAAAATAGGAATTATTAAATATCTAAAAATAATAAGTATATTAAAAATAAAATCAAAACTAAATGTTGTGATTATATGAATAGAAATAGCAATCTTATTTTATATTTTTCATATATTGCTATTTTTACTATGCTAGCAGCTACAACTCCATATGCTACTGGTCTTATATATGGAAAGATAATATCTGCATCTACTTGTCTGCCAATATCAGGAGCCAAAATCTATTCAAGCTATAACAACAATGCAACCAATGTTTCGGCACAGAATGGAACCTATGCTTTAAATTTAGGTATCGGTAATTGGACTGTTAGTGTTAATGCTGCTGGTTATTATCCTGAAAGCTACAAAACACCCTATGTATATAATATTGAGCTGGAGCATAATTTTGCACTCCTTCCTTATGGCGGTACTATAGGAAGCTGTTTGAGCGGTCTAAAAAATACAACTATTCCCTCAACAGTGCCCTCTTCAAATACTACACCGCAGCCAAAAATACCACAACCAACAATAAATAATACTATACCTAAAAATACCACTGCGACAACAGCACCACAACAATCAAATACAGATATATACATATTAATAGCAGTCGTACTAGCAATAATAATTATAATTATACTACTCAAGAAAAAAAGGAAGGTTCAGCCATCTGTAGAAGAGCACTTTGTACATCCACAGGAGCTTATCAAGAAATGATTTTTATTATTTTTTATTTTTTAGTTATAATTTAATTTTGCATTATCTATTTCTCATAGTACTTATAATATTATTTTATTTTTGTATAATTATTTGTTTATGATTAGTTTAATAATATCTATTTATTAAATAATATTTGTTATCTGAAAAGATAAGCTGAAAAGAAAAGAACTTTAAAATCCATTTATTATATAAATTTAAAAATAATAATTTATACAATAATTTATATATTTATATATTAGCTTTATAATATTTATAATTAATATTTATAATACAAAAAAGTGGGAGTGGTTTGATGGGTATAAAAAAAGAGTTAAAAAATAAAAATAAAATAGCACTATTTTTAGGTATTCTAACAATAATATTGATGCTTCCAAGTGCAATTCCTTATGCAGGCAGTGCATCAATATATGCACCTGCAGTTTATATTCTTAATAATACAGGGGTTCTTACAACTATATCATTGAATGTTTCTCCAGGAGATGGAAATGTTTTGATAGTAGGGCCTTATTCTGTTGGAAATTCAACACTACAAAGCGCTATAACCGCTGCAAAATATGCCTCAACTTACTTGAATAAAAATTTTAATCAATATAATTTTACATATTATATAGAGAGCAACAGCACAAATGTATCAGGCCCAAGCGGTGGCGCCGCATTAACTCTTCTCGCAATATCTGCTTTATCTGGAAAGCCACTCAATAATGATTTCACAATAACCGGCACAATATCAAGCGATGGCTCAATAGGTCCCATAGGTGGTGTTTACGACAAGGTGGATGCTGCTCAATCCCATAAGCTAAGCTATGTGCTTGTTCCATACAATCCAAATGAGAACGAACTATATTATCTTATAGAGCATGCATTCAATATTCCATTGATTCCAGTATCAAGCATAAGCCAGGCTTACCCATATGCGTTCGGAAGCCCGAGCCCGGAAGAGCTGGCTTCAAACTCGATAAACTATACATTCTACACAAAACTCAATATGAATGTGAGCAGTGCCCCCTATACATGCGAGGGCTCATGCAACTCCAGCGCATTCTCAAAGCTCGTAAACTTTACATTCGCGATGACGAACGAGAGCATAGATGAGCTCGGGTTGAGCCCGGGATTCGGCGCGGCTACAAGCTCCCTCAGCGCTTCAATGGAGCAGAATGTAGAGCTAGCTAGAAAAGGTTATCTTTATACCTCTGCAGATCTGGCATTCCTCAACTTCATCGATGCAAACTTCCTTGATCATTATACATCAACACGCTCATCAGGTCTAGCTTATCTAGATAACGTAAGCAGCTACTGCAATATTTCAATCCCAACCTTAAACTCAAACAACTATGAATATGTTATAGGAGGCGAGCTACGCCAGGCATGGGGCTCTTCTACCATATCCTCTCTTTTAAATTCTTATAATCAAACCGATTCCACAACCGATGGAGTTCTTGAAAATATAAGGATTGCAGGTACGGCATATGCATGGTGCGCGGCTGCACATGAAATGTATGGAATTGCAAGCAGAATAAACGGCACTGATCTTAAACCTAATTCACAGCTTGAAGAGCTAGCAAATGAAAGAATTCAGGAAGCATCTAAGTATGGAAATAATACATATCTAACAACTGCAAAAGAGGCATTTGCGGCTTCAAATTATCCTCTTGCAATCTTTGATGCTGATTATGCATATGCGATGTCTGTAGCACCAACCTCTTCGAATCTCGGTGTTGATTTAATAGTCAATAAGACGTTGAAGCTTGCAAAGAATTCAACATATGGAATCTGGCCTACACAATTTGCTGATGAAGCATATTTTTATGCTGAAGAGGCAAAGCTCGCTGAAAATGAAAGCACTGCAATGTATTTTGCTGTAAACGGATATACAACCGCGCTTCTCGCATCAGAGCTGAGCAATGATACAAAATTGATACTGTCAAACATGACAAATGGAAGTTTTGTTCAGGAGATTGCACCAAAGGTCCAAATAACCAAACCAATTATCACGCCAACCACAAACACAAGCAACAAATCAAGAATAATTATAACCGGCGAGGTTATTCCTCCAGCATATCCAGAAATGATTAATCTATTATCTTCAATCTACAATACATTGATTGTATTTTTTGTCTTTAATATAGTATTTCTTGTAGTAATTGTAGGGCTTCTTATAAAGATAAAAGCGCTGCATGAAGAAAAGGCAAAGGTAAAGACAAAAACAGCAAATAAGCAAAAGGCAAGGAAGAGAAGATAATTTGATTTTTAATTTTAATTTTCTTTTTTCTCTTTTTATTTTATTGTTTTTAAATTTTTTAAATTTTATTTTTTCTATAATTTATTTACTTTATTATATCAAAATAAAACCAGGCGGCAGTGCATCAACTTTATAAAGTTTATAAAGATTTATAAAGCTTTGCGGATAAAAATATAACTGTTAAATACTTGTGGTAAATAAAATAAATTAAAACTGGTAAAAATTAATAATTATAAATATAATAATTAGATAATAGTAAAGATAATAGTAAAAAAATAAAAATAATAGTAAAAAAAATAATAATTAGATAAATTAAAAATAATAATAGGTGAGTTTATAACAGATTCTTCAATACCTGGAAAAGTATGCTCTTCATGTGGTAGGCTTACCCATGAATATACTGAATTTGTCTGCCCGCAGTGTGGCAAGACTACTATAATAAGGTGCAAACACTGCAGAGAAATAACTAATGTTTATAAATGCAAAGAATGTGGCTTTGAGGGACCTTAATGGGAAAAGTAGCTGTAATATATAAAGTATATCCAAAGGATGGAATGTTTGATCAAGCATTCAAGAATATAAAGGAGAAGCTGAATCCGCAGGGAATGCAGGAAGATGATATTGGCTTTGGTATAAAGCTAATCAAGGTAATGTTTGTCTTTGAAGACAAGGACAACAGTGCTTCAACTATAGAAACAAAGCTAAAGGACATAGAGGGTGTAAATGAAGTAGAAGTAATCGATGAAACCCTTCTTTAACTTTTATTTTTATTTATTCATTATTTATTAGCTCTTTCTTTTAATTATATCTTTATTATTTATTTATACAAGATTTAAGGTTTTATATATAATTATTTATACTTTTTCTTTTAATTTATTCTTTAACTAATAAGACAATAATTATTAATCTAATTATTCAATATAAAATTTTATTATTGTGTGGTGGGATTTTGAAATATAATCCTAATAGAAATAAGGGTAATAAGAGACAAATAATAGTCTTTACATAGATCCTAATGGAAATACTTGAATTACTCAAGATATATATTATAATACTAAATTTACAACTCCATTTATATTAGAAGCGGATATTGTTTCAATATTTAATAATGGTGGTACCCCATCTATTGGAATGTCCGAAGGAGATTCAAATTCGCTCAGTAGTGGAAGTGCACTAGAGGGAGGTTATGGATTTGCATTCTTTACCGCAAATAGAATAGGTTTATGATATACAACATCTACATGTTCTTTTTCAGATATTGGCTCATTACCCTATCTAAGCACGCCTACGATAATTTGGCTTAGTTGGAATGCAACTGGTAATGAAAATGCATTTTATAATTATAAAAATGTTCTACATTCAATTGACAACACAATATCATTAACTTCAAGCTTATATATAGGGTTTGGTTTCAATTCTGGTTCTTATTATACAAAAGGAGAGTTTCAATGGGTCCGCACCCGTGCCTACCCGCCCAATGGCGTGATGCCAAGCATGAGCTTTGCTTCTATATATTATTATTATGTTGTTGTTAATGATTCCGCAACAACCCAAGCATCTGCAACTTCATCAACAGGGACCTATACAGTTACATAGGCAATTACTTTAGTATTTGTTATATTTTTTTATATTTTTATGTTAAAAAGAGATGTT
>OGCG01000790.1_pt1 | contig 17821 bp, 16 predicted proteins | sample 1570061 | NCBI WGS metagenome assembly OGCG01 (sample SAMN06268698, study PRJEB24515) | hot springs metagenome | isolation source: Joseph's Coat, Yellowstone National Park, Washington, USA | place: USA:Joseph's Coat, Yellowstone National Park, Washington, USA
CTGAAAAGGTGCGGAAAGGGACAGATCGAGTTCGCTAGGGAGAGGCTGGTCAAGGCGGTAAACAGGCTGGGAGTGGTGAGGAGGAACGGGAGGAGCAGGAAGGTTAACTGACACTTATCCTGATGGCCTTGGTAGGTGGGAGGGCCAGCGTGAGGAACAGGGCCGAGACGTTCGGGTTGGACTACGCAAACCTGCTGGAGGCGTTGGGAGAACTTGGAGATGCGTGGAGGGACTACCTGGAGGTCCTGTCACGCTGGTGAAGGGTCAGGTGGCCGTCATCATAGACGACACCGTGAACCACGACGCTCCAGGGGGAAGGACGTGAGCCCCTGAGAACTACTGGATCTGCTGCCACACCCTAGGTGTTAAGTATCTCTCCACAGCTACTCTCCAAATATAATTAGAAGTATCTGAAAATATTTAAAAGTTACGCAGAAACGTTACAGTCTTAAAACCCCGATCATCAGGTTCTAGTCGGTCGGGCAGAAACATATTAACCAGACTACCCGATATCTTTATCTTGTGAAATCTCTCAAATATTCTTTACCTGTAGCCTTAGCCACGTGGTGGATTCCAATCCTCGACGGAGTGATAGTGGGATTCGTAACAGGATTCTACGAAAGGAGGAGGGACAGAGCCATATCATCTGCCTTGATCTCCTCCATAGCTGCCTCAGCACTATACGTTTATATCGCGTTCAGAGTTCTCACCGTTCCCGTTCTGGGAAATTTGTTGCCCGTGTTGTCACTCATCTTCTCCGTGGTAGGTATATCCATTAGCGTCTTAGTATCACAGGCCGTTTCATCCAGGACTACCTTCTCAGTGTTGAGTCCAGATTCTGCAGAAATGGAATTCTATGCTAAGTCCAACGAGGAGATCGAGAAGAGGCTAGAGGTTCTAGGAGGTAACTGTGGAGAACCGATCTATGAGGTCCTCTCTGAAGACAAGGTCGTTGTTAGGAGAAAGTGTAACGGATACGATCTAATCTATGAGATATTGAGGGAAGGTAAGGGATTCAGGGTTAAGGTGAGGATGAAGGGAGAGTTCATGGCTTAGGGTTTTAGGAGAATTGAAACTATTTTCCTAGAAGGTACACGTCAAAGTGGACGGAGCTCCGCACCGGGTGCCATGATGTTGACGTTCCAGTTCCCTAGAGTAGTTTGACTCACGTTTAATAGTTGGGTGGAGATGTTTAAACACGTGAAAAAGTGTCCCAGATGCGGAGCGGATAATCCGGACGATGCACACCTGTGCGTGAACTGTCATTACCCTTTACCATATTCTCCATCAAACCTAACCTGTCCCAGATGTGGTCACGTGAATCCACCCAGTGCATCGAGCTGTGAGGTCTGTCATTACCCCTTTAGAATCTCCTTCTTCATTCCTCCTCCGCAGAAAGACGATATCACTCCAGCCCTGACGAGACTAGAGAGAGGGGCCTTGTCACTTGCGGTCTCCATCCTGACCTTCTCCGTAGCCAGTCTAGATCTAGGTTCCTTAATTGGCGGGCTGTTGCTCCTCATATCTGTAGGATTTCTGGGAGCAGGGAGTTCATATTACTCCGTTGGTTTCAGGTTCCTGAGTCAGAGATATAGGTATCCAGCCATTCTGTCTTCCTTCCTATTACCGGGTTTCGTCCTCTTAGCTATTGGGGCGAGTGAAGTAGCTGGCCAAGTACCGCAGACGATGATATCTTCCCTAGCCAAAAATCCCTTGGCCGTGGTGCTCATAGACGTCGGATTTTTCCTCTTTGTATCGGGAGTTATAGGCATAACTCTAGGCACCTACAGGCTCAGGACATTTCTTGGAAATGCGACACTATCCTGGGCGTCCCTCATGTTCCTTGCAGGAGCTATCTTGCTCCTGTTTTTGCCTCAACTTTCTTTCCTTGCGTTGGCAGGTCAGCTCATAATCTACGGTGAGATAAAGAGAGAAATACGGTCTCACTTGAGAAGCCATCCGTAATCCTTCATGGCTACGTCTTCTCTGAAGTGATACCAAGTGTAGAACTTGATTAGCCTTTTACCGGTTCTGTAGGTTATGATGTTTGAGGCGAGGAACTCCACAAGATTAGATGCAGGCCATCCCATGATTATCCCGAGGGACAATCCTAGCCACGGTAAAGGAGCAAGGAAAGGTGAGATGATCATAGGTATGGAGATCAGGGCCAGGACTAGCAGGAGTGAGTAAAACGCCTCCGTCCTGTTAGACCTGAACTTTGGCTCGAATTTGATTATCCCCTCGTTGACTAGCCTACCGTAATTCCTCAGCATCTTCCAGTCTCGGAAGACAAAGAGGAGAATTGCGAGCGGTATTAGAGTAAGATATAGGGGGAAGTAGGTGAGGTAACCAAACACTCCTCCTAAGATCACCAACATGAAAGATGTGACGACCTGTCTCTTAGTTACTAGGTCTCTCTCCTCAGTATAGGTAGCATGCGACGTAGTGGTCACTACTCACACCCTTGAGCTCAGGTTCCTTCTCCCTACAGGATTGCATGGCGAAGGGACATCTTGGGTAATATTTGCAACCTTTTCCGTTATATTCCTCTTCCTTCTCCTTGATTTTTACTGAAAACAGCTTTGCTCTCTCTGAAGGATCGGGAATAGGTACAGCAGTGATGAGAGCCTGCGTATATGGATGGAGCGGCTTCTCCAGTAAGGCGTCAGCTGAACCGTGTTCTATGACTTTTCCCTGGTACATGACGTATATTCTGTCAGCTATGTAACCTAAGGTAGAGATATCATGGGTGATCATCAGTATCTCAGTCCCCTTTTCTTCTCTCTGCCTCTGGAAAATCTCTAGGATTCCGGCCCTGACTGACATATCCAACATGGAAACCGGTTCATCTGCTACGATGAAGGTCGGGTTGAGCACTAGTGCTCTAGCAATGGCCACCCTCTGCAACTGACCTCCCGATAGTTGGTTTGGAAGTGAGTAAGCGTATTCCTCCTCAGGATTCAGACCTACGTCTCTCAATGCATTCATCACCATTTCCTTCTCCTCTTCCTTATTACTGGCGAGCCTGTGTACCCTTATGCCCTCGGCGATCACGTCATATACCTTCAACCTTACGTCTATTGCCTCGTAAGGGTTCTGGTAAATTATTTGGTTCCTCCTCCTGAACTCCCTCTCCTCCCTTCCTCTCAATTTAAAGACGTTCTTTCCGTTCCAAAGGACTTCGCCACCCACAGGTCTTTGAAGGTTAAGTAACGTTCGTCCAAGTGTAGTCTTCCCGCTCCCAGATTCACCTACTACCCCGACTATCTCCTTCTCCTTCACGGCGACGCTAACTCCATCCAGAGCTCTAACTTCGACACCTCTTGTCTTGAAGTAAACTCTGAGGTCTTTTCCTTCAATCATTTTTTATTCACCGCGTGACAAGCTACGTAGTGGAATCCCTCAACCCTGGAGAACTCCGGCTCGACCTCTCTGCAGATAGGCATAGCTAAGGGACATCTCGGGGCAAACCTGCAACCTTTAGGCGGGTTCTCCAGATCTGGAGGAAATCCAGGGATTGCCACTAACCTTCTCTGTTTCCTGTACCTCAAGTCTGGGATGGCTTTAAGCAGCAGTTGTGTGTAGGGATGAAGTGGATTTCCGAACACCTTCTCCACGTCTCCGAACTCCACGAGCTTACCGGCATACATTATGGCTATACTATCACTGATGTTTGCCAAGAGGGAGAGATCGTGGGTCACAAACATCATGCTGAACTTCCTGTTCTCTTGAAGGGACTTCATCAGCTCGAGTATCTTGGCCTGGGTTATCACATCGAGCGCCGTAGTGGCTTCGTCTGAGACTATCATGGAGGGGCTCAGCAGTAACGCCATGGCTATCACCACCCTCTGCCTCTGACCACCTGAAAGCTCATGAGGGAACATATCTGCCTTCTCGGCTGGTACCCCAACGTTCTCTAAGGCCTTGTAGATCCTCTCAAGGGCGTCAGCCTTCGATAAATCCTCATGTTCCAGGATGGTCTCAAGCATCTGGTCCTTGATCTTGTAGACCGGATCCAACACGTCCATGGAAGCCTGAGGAATGTACGCTATTTCCTTCCACACTATATCCCTCCTGAAAACCTTTAGGTCCATGTTCAGTATATCTTGTCCCTTGAACTTCACCTCCCCTGACATAACCTGAGCGTTCCTGGGCGTCACACGAAAGATAGTGGTTACAAGTGTAGACTTACCGCACCCGGACTCCCCTGCAACTCCAAGGACTTTGGCCCTGTCCACAAATAGGGACACATCGTCGACGGCCTTAACGAAACCGGTTTTAGTCTTGTAGTATGTCTTCAGGGAATTGACCTGGAGCAAATTATCAGTGGACTCCTCAAAGATCAAATTACTCACCCCTCAGTTTGTACGGGCTCAACACGTCCAGCATTGCGGTTCCAAAGTAGTAGAACGCGACGCTTATGAATACTATCCCAAGTCCGGGAGGGAGAACCCACCACCAGGCGAAACCGTTGACGAAGGACACGTTATTTGTGGCGTACCCCAACATGTTCCCCCACGTTGGGAATTCGGTTATCCCTAGCCCGAGAAAATCTAGCCCTGATTCGGCTAATATCACACCAGGGACATCGTAGGCTAACTGAGCGAAAAGGATTCCCATCAAATTGGGGACTATGTGCTTGAAGAGGATCCTCATCCTGCTCTCTCCTAATGCTCTAGCAGCCTCCACGAAAGTCCTATTCCTCAAGGTCAGAGTCTGCCCCCTTATTATCTTGGCTGTCCCAGGCCAAGAGAGGAGGGAAATAATGAGAAGGATCAGTACTGCCTTGTTTACGTTTACGATAGTTCCAGTAATGTCAAATATACTGATTAGCACGATGAGGAGAGGTAGACCGGGAATGAGGAGGAAGAAATCCGTAAACGCGTTGAGTGTTAAGTCTGTGAAGCCTCCCACATAGCCAGCCAGCAGACCTATGATTAGACCTATTCCGATTATTATCGCAGAGGCAACCAGAGAGAGATACAAGTCGAACCTTGCTCCATAGACGAACTCTGAGAAGACGCTGGCTCCGTTGTCATCTGTACCCAATCTTCCGTATGCATAGCCTAACGACGAGTATCCTGGAAGAGTTACCAGGAACGTCTCTGCAGTTTTCCCTGTATTAACGAAGCTGAGGGTCACGTTATAAGTCCCAGGCTTAGGTAAAAGCATTTTAGGCAATTCCAGTGAGGCCAGGGATTGATCTTGAACAGGTAGTGACGCAACATAGGGTGAGTTACCTGGGTTCACCAGCTCAGTGGAAAAGATCACTGGGTTAGGCTTTCCGGGGACTACAGTGACCTCTGGAGGTATTGGAAGAGGTGACAGGGACATTAAATAGAAGTCCCTCACGAATAGGTTTACCTGAAAATATTGGGTATTGGGAGTCACCAAAGTGAAGGACAACCTTACATCATAGGGCGAGCTCCAGTTCCACCTTAGGGGAAAAGTCACGTTAACTGTATCTCCTGGAGGAACGGTGACCTTCAACGTGGAGGAGTTAAGCTGGCTCACCTCGCCTGAGCTCTCATGGGCGAGGGAGGGGGTTAAGGTAATCCTCACATCAGGAGGGAGGTTCTTGTATTGTGGGAAAACCGTGGCCCAGGCTGGTACTGCATAAGGAGCAGCCACGAATTGCTGACCAACCCTATACGGATTGTTGTAAGGAGTCAGAAAAGGCGCTGCTACAGCTAATACGGCAAAGAACCCGATGACTACTACGGAGAAAATGAAGGTCTTCCTGGACATCAGATCTCTCAATAGTTTATTCATTCATATTTCACCCTGGGATCGATGAGGGGATAGATCAGATCCAACGCAAGGAGGATTATGACAGCGAAAAGGCTGATAACATAGAAATCTCCTCCCAATAGGGGAACATCGAGGTTCTCGGCCCCCCTGACCAGTAATCTCCCCAGACCTGGGATGTTGAAGATGTCCTCTATGAACACAACTCCTGCAAAGAGAAATGCCAGGTCTATCCCAACTCTCGTCACTACTGGAATTACCGCATTTCTGGTGACGTGTTTGTAAAGGATCTTCCTCTCGCTAATTCCCCTTGCCCTCAAATAATTAACGAAATTACTTCCCATCAACTCTATACCGTTGTTTCTAAACAGGATGTTCCTGACACCATAGCTTATTATAGTAATAAAGAGTATGGGAAGAGTCAAGAACTTCATCAGGTTGGCCCAGTATGCGAATCCAGTTAGCAGGTGACCGTTATATGTAGTTATCGCCTCACCTAGGTTGGTCGGGAAAATCCTTAGATAAAAGCCAAAGAAGTAAAGAACGATCTCACCCAACCAGAAGGCGGGTATGAAATACGTCATTATCGCCGTGAAGCTGATCACGGAATCCCCAATCTTACCTTGCCTCGAAATCGAATAAAGACCGAAGACGATCGCTAATATACTGCTTAATATTAAGCTAGGTATCACCAACAACGCAGTGACGGGCAATCTTTGGGCTATTAACGTGATTACGGGCTGCTCGTAACTCATGGATATTCCCAAGTGTAAGGTCAGGAGAGATTTGATGTAGATGAAGAACCTCTCATCAAGGGGAAGATTTAGGCCGAACTGTCTATCCAGTGCCTGCACCAATTCGCTCCTAGGAAGTCCCTTGTAGGTCAGAGGAACGTAAAGTTGGGCTGGATTTATACCATAGATGGTGGGTAGTACTTGGAAAATGAAGAAGTTGAAGACGAGGATGGCAAAGAGAAGGGCAAGCCTTTCAACGATCCGCCTCACCAGGTAACGGATCAACCCCATAAATATCAGTATAACATATGTGGTACGTTTTTAAAAAACTTAAGTGTTACCAACCTGGTTTCTTTTAAAATAATAAAAAAGCCAAGGTTCACTAAGAGAAGAACGACAAGCCTCGCCCCTTCTAGTAGTAGATCTGAAGTCACCTCTTCAAAAATAAGTCAGAATTAGAGTGAAATAATTCTGATAGTTCAACCTCCTGACAGCAGTTATTAGATTTTGCCTTGATTACAGGGCGATATTTATGGGAAAGTCCCATAACTGCTGCTCCTGAATACTCAGATAATCTACGGCAGTTATGGGAATCTTTAGGAAGATAATACGGAAAAGTCGGTATTAGCGTGATGTTTCTAGTTTTCAGAACTTTACAGTTGAAGAGGGGCCAGATGTGGAGAGGTCTATCAGGGAGCTGGACATGAGGGGCTCGGCTACTTCACCTCTAAGGGACTTCGCGTCCCACCTGGTCGAGGCCCTCCACGAACTAGGCGTCTCGACGATCATCTTGGGCTACCCCTTAAAAGTAGTACAGGACAAGGGCAACGAGTTCACGTCAAACGTCTGGTCTTACCGCAAACTGTTGAATACGATCGAGTTGGATGCACAAGAGTACAAATGAAGATGTTCAAGGTCGTCGAGTACAACGCCCTCAATCCAACGGAAAGAGTAGAGGGCTAGGTTAAACTTCGTTAAATTTCATAGAGGCCTATCCGGTATCGTGCTATTTCTCCCTTGGGATACCCTAAGGGATACATTGAGAACCAAAAACATTATGAAAGAACAATATTTAGTGCATATTTTCATAGAAATGTTTAAGATAACCTTCTAACAATCCTAGGGCTACATTATCTTTTAATTCAATTAAAAGAACTTCACAAAGGTATACTGGTGATCTGAAAAAGTTTAAATCCCTGAACGTTCTATCCTCTAAATGGTAGATATAGTAATGTCTCGATTTAGCCTCTTGATAAGCCTTCTCCTGGTTTTTGTGATGATAATAGCTTTACCGGTGCAAGTGTCCAGCTTTGCCATAGCTAACTTCGACACACCTATCTTGACACCTAATCAGGCTATTTATAACGACCCGTGGGTAGGTACAATAGTGTATACATACGCCTATTCAACGCATACGGACGAGTTTAACGCCCTCCTGGACGGAAAGGTCGATTTCATAACTCTAACTCACGTATCTGAAATCAACGAGTTGAAGACCGCTCCCTATAACAAGACTGCCTTCTTGGCCATCGCTCCTGTTGAGAGCTTCGGGCAGATAGTCTTCGCCTTCGGCAATAACCTGACCGCGAACCTATACTTCAGGTATGCCATAGCCTCGTTAATAAATCCCGACAACGTGACCTCCTATGTGTTGGACAACGGAGTCCTAGGAACGGACTACCCGTATTTCGTCTCTCCTGCACTTTCGGTATACAAACCCTGGTTCAACCCTGCAGCGGCTCAGTATTATCAACAGTACGAATCGTATAACTTAACGAGGGCTGTACAGTACCTGGAGAAAGTTCCAGGAGTCACACACAAGGACGGTCAATGGTACTATAACGGGCAACCGTTGAAGTTGACGTTTTATTACACTTATCCCCCAGCGGTACTTCAGAGGTTGGCCAATCTCCTTGCAGATTCCGCTAAGGCCATAAACCTATCTATAACTCCAGTTTCAGAGAGCTTCGCTACCCTGATTACTCAGGCGACCACTCCACCCTACAACGATTTTAACTTAACTACGTTCGGGTGGATAAATCTTGGACCGTTCCCTAACTCCTGGATGGACGGTATCTATACCTCTCCTGGAAACGTGGGAGGGTTCTCCAACTCGACAATAGATCAGACACTACAAATGGCTCTCAACGCACCTTCTCTCTCTCAGGAGATAAAGTACACTCAGGAGGCTGAGTACATGTTACAACAGCAGTTGCCCTACGTTATAGTGATCTGGGATAATGCTATACAGGCAGTCTACTTGCCCAACTGGGCCAACTACATCTACATGGCTAACGGTACCAACGTGTATGCCATAAATATAATGGACGTCCATCCCACTAACCAGGCACTGAACGGCACTTTCATCTTCTCCTCCATAACCAGTGACTTACCTAGACACATAAACATCTACGCCAGCGTGTCCCTGTACGCGTTCAACACGCTAAACGACATGTATGATTCGCTGACTGTTGCCTTGCTCTCCAACGAATCTCAGCTCATACCTTGGGTCGCATCGAGCTGGACCGTTCAGAAGTTTGTCAACATGACTCTGCCCAACGGCGATAAACTGGTCAACGGTTCCATAATAACCGTCAATCTCGTCCACAACGACACTTGGATAGATGGGGTGCCTCTCACGGCTTATGACGTAAACTTCTCCGTCTGGTATTATGATCTTCCTGGGATGATGGGCACCAATACCTTTGACGGTGTAACCTTAAACTACACCTACCTCGCCAACGAGGGGTTCATAAACACCGATCTGTTCGGAACTATACCGTCCTTGGTCTGGACTAATGTAACTAACCCCTATCAGATCGTGTTCTATCTCAACTCTTCGTCCTACGTTAACGAATACTTGGTTTTATCCGAGTACCCCATAATGCCCGCTCACGTCTTAGGTCCAGTCAACGTTGTAACCCTGTATCACTCGACTCTAGCTCCAGAGATATCATCCGGTCCCTACATGTTCTCTTCATTCAATAGTGAGGCAAAAGAGGTTACCGTAACTTACAACCCATACTACTTCAGGATAAACCCATTAATATTCCTGCAGAACGTAACTGAGGGCAAGTCCGTGAACTTCACCGCCACCTTCGATTACTACACGTGGGACAACTCCACCTCCTCCCTTGTAGCTAACCCCGTTAACGGAACGGCAGTTATGTGGCTGAAGTATCTGAACGTCTCCGGTGAGAGCTACGGAAATGCCACCATGCCTGTCCCCATGAAGATGGTCTCTCCAGGAACGTACGTGGGGACCATCAACACGACTGGCCTGAAGCCTGGAATATACGAGGTGGTGAGCAAGGTGACCTGGGATAACGGCGCCAGAGAACTGTACAGGTATGGATCAATTAACGTGACCGCTGTCCCTGCTCCTCCTTCACCACCTCCTTCACCACCACCCTCACCAACTACCTCCAGTTCCACTTTGCCCATAATCGCTGGAGTAATTGTAGTTATAGTTATAATAGCGGTAGTTGTGGCCCTAATCAGGAGAAGGTAAAAACGTAACGAGTTTTTTAGCTAATTTGTATATTAAATCTTTGCGTATATATTAACATTGTTCTGTCAAGAATTTGACAACCCTCATAACGTGATCTGTGTAGTTCTCCCTCTTAGTGAAACCGTGACCTTCGTCATGATAAATCTTGAACTCTACCTTTCTGCCCAACTCTTTCATCTTTTCTATCACCTGCATTGTCTCCTCGGCAGGACACCTCGGATCGTTCTCCCCGGCTAGCAGTAGTAATGGAGCCCTTATCTTGTCCACGAAGAAGATGGGAGACCTGTCCCTCAGGATATTCTCGTCGCTTCCTATCTTTACCTCATCATACTGTCTTAGCACCTCCCTTTCCTTTTCCTTCTCGGTGAACCAGTTCACGAAGGGTACTACTGCAGCAGCAGCGCACCACTTCTCTGGATACTTGGTAACGGCCATCATGGTGAGGTATCCTCCGTAACTTCCACCGGTGATGGCCACTTTCTCTACCTTCAGCAAATCCGCTGCCCTGACCACGTCCCTTAGATCTCCTCCTCCTAGATCCCTGTCGTTAAGGTGATTGAACCTTCTCCCCCTGCCGGTCGATCCCCTGTAGTTGGGACAGATCACCTTGAATCCTTCATCCAGGAGGAGTTGGATCGTGGGAGAAAAGTGATTGAGGCACTCGTAATCTGGCCCCCCATGAACGTACACTACTCCCATCCTCTCTTTCCCCCTGGAGTAGAGCAGTGCGTCGACCTCCACGCCCTCTGAGTCGTAACTGATGAGTTGGGGTCTGACGAAATCGCCTCTAACCCCCCTCATTGAGTCGGTCACTCTCTCCATCTTGCCGTCGAACCTATAGAGATCCCAATCCCTCTCGTGGGACGAATGGATGAAGTAGAGGGAGTTATCCACCTTGAGGTCCCTCACCTCTCCCTCCGCAATGATTTCCTTTTCTCCATGTATCAGGGATATGTCTCCTTTCCTGTTCACAGTGTAAACCAGGTTTCCTCTCCAGACTGTGGCCTCAGTTTTGTCTAACTCTGACTTCACCACGAAATCCCAGGTGAAGTCCTTTAGGTTGAGCTTCCCTACGTCATAGAAACCGTTCACGTTACTCAAGAAGAGCATGTAGTCCCCCCAGAAGCACTGTTGGGAGGCCGGTAAGTCCTCGGAGTTGGGAAAGGATAACTTTCTCTCCTCTCCCGTCTTGTTATCTATTATCCAAATATCATCGTCGTATATTCCTTGAGAGTACGCCACCCACCTCCCCATTGGAGAAACACAGACCTGAGAGACTGGTAGTTCTCCCTTGCTTACCTTCACTATTTCACCTCCATCGTAGAGGTAGAGGTGCAAGGTCTTTCCGTCCCTGTTGGACACGAAGTAGAACCTGTCCTCCTTTAGGAAGTGGGGATTCAGGTTATCGTAACCGTCGGAGAGCACCGGGTGTACCCCCTGGTCGTAAAGGTATATGGACCTCACTTCCTTACCCTTCTCGTCCGCCACTATGGCCAGTCTACCGTTAACCCAGTGTACGGTCTCCGGCTCCTCCAAGTCTATTTTTCCGACCCCGTGGATGTACGCCTGTGGAGCCTCTTCCCAAAGGATGTAGGCTAACCTACCGTCCTTCACGTCGAAGTCGAGGACTGGAGTTGTCCTCAGGACATCTAGGTTCATGAGGGAGGTAGAAAGTCTGAAGTTAAAAATTACTGCACTCCTCCCTCGCCCTCCTGTACTCCTCCCTCGACTTTGCGACCTCCTCGGTGTAGTCTACAATGGGTCTCGGATAACCCTCAACCTCATGATTGTAAATCTCGTGAATGATCTCTGGTCTCTGTTCTCTCAGCTCCTCCACCCATTTCTTTACGTACTTGGCCTCAGGGTCGAACTTCCTTTGCTGTAACCAGGGGTTGAATACCCGAAACATGTAGTCCACTCCCGTGGAGGCTACCCACTGCCAATTCCCGTTGTTTACAGAGGGATCGTAGTCCACCAACTGTGTAGCGAAGTACCTCTCACCTATCCTCCAGTCCACGTGAAGGATCTTGACCAGGAATGAGGAGACCAATAACCTTACCCTGCCGTTAATGTAACCTGTACTCTTCAACTCTCTCATCCCTGCGTCCACTATGGGATAACCTGTCCTTCCCTCCTTCCATGCCTCCAACTTGACGGGATCGTTCTCCCACCTGACACAGTAGTACTCTCTCTTGAAGGGTCCTCGAAAGACCTGAGGGTTATAGTGAGCCAGCAGGGTGTAGAAGTCCCTCCAGTAAAGCTGTCTCCTCAGGTCTTCCCTATCTAGGTTGTGGAACACCTCCCTTATGGAGAGAACTCCGAATTTTATATAGGGAGAGAGATGAGTTGTTTGGTCGAGGTAGGGGTGGTCTCTCTGCTCGTAATTTATGGACTTCGCCCTCTCCAAGATCTTCAATGCCTCCTTCCTTCCTCCTTTGAACAAGATCTCCTGCCTTCTCAATCCCTTCAAAACTTCAACTCCTGGGAGAGACTCCATGACTCCCAAGTTCCTAGGTAGCTCGTCTCTGGGTTCCCTGACCTTGAGAGCCTTTGCTCTCCTGTAAAAGTGAGTGAACACCGTGAAAGGTCCCTCTCTCTCAAAAAAGTCCCTCCCGGTCAGAAGGAGGTCTTCGGACGATATCAACTTCTTTCCCTTAGCCCTCAACGCCTCCTTCATTCCCTCATCTCTAGCCCTAGAGAAGGGCGTGTAATCGTAGTTAAGATATACGGCCTCGACCTGAATCTTTCCTATCAACGCCTCCGGAATTGCCTTGACCACGTGGAGCCTTGACCCCAAGTCCTGTAGTTCTTCATCGAGATTCTCTAGGGACTGTAGCATGAACTCGAGCGCTCTAGGGGAGAGATACGGGTTGTCCTCAACTTGTCTAGGATCGAGGAAAAAGATTGGTATCACTTCATTGCACTCTTCGCCAGCGAGCATTAGACCGGTATTGTCGTAAAGCCTCAAGTCCCTCCTGAAGACGAATGCACACCTCACGATCGAACTACTTGCGGTAGACTATTATACATTAATTTAAACTCTTTTTATTTTCATGATTTCTTCCACTAAGTAAGTCATTGTATTTTTTAGCGAGATCACAACATTTATATATCCGTTGTTAAACAGGAACCCATGGGTTATCCTTATCAGCCTTACGGAGCACCGTATCAGCCTTACGGTCAGCCCTACGGGCCTTATCAGAACAGCATGATGGCTTTCATTGCCTGTGAACAGCCCACGGGCTTGGGGGGAAAGCAACAAGTGATACCTTTACAGTATCCAATAAACCTACAATACGTTGCACAGCAAGTGGTCATGTTCCTCATGGGACAGGGGTTTCAGGCGTATCCCATGATCGCTCAGAATATGGCCGTTATTCAGGCACAGCACTCCTCTCTCCTGGGAACCCTCACGGATCAGAACAAGGCCTACACCATAAGACTGTGTCAGGGCCCAGGGATTCTGGTCGTCGAGACTGGGATAGCTAATCTCATGCAGGACTTATTGGTGGCAGGAGGTACACAGTTGTTGACTGACGAGGTGCTCCACAGCAAACTCCTTGGGTTAGCTGGGGGAGGGATTGATGTGTACGGGATATATAAGGACTATGCTCAGGAGGAACAGATCATGAACATGATAACCATGCTAGTCATGTCCGCCCCACCTGCAGGTCCGGTCCCTGGACAGTATCCGAACCCTCAGGGTTATCCACAGTATCAGCCCTATCCACAAAACCCGTATCAGCAGGCAGCGCCAGTTCCTCAGCCTCAGGTCCAACAGCCCTCTCAGCAGCGTCAAACGCAAACCCAACAAGGGCAGCTCAAGTGTTGGAGCTGTGGCTCCCCAGTAGTTCAGGGAGCAAAGTTCTGCCCCCAATGTGGCGTCTCCCTTCAGGAGGTCAAGTGTCCTCAATGCGGAACCTTGAACCCCCCATCAGCCAAGTTCTGCAGTGGGTGTGGAGCTAAGTTAGGGTCAATCCAAGCAGGAGGCAAGAGTTGAGGGACAAAGTTATTTCCTCTCACTTCACAGAATCGTCATGGAAGAGCAATTAAGGGAGTTGGGGTTAGAGTTCACCAAGGAGGTCAGGGAAGACTTCGTCAACTTCAGGGCTGATCCCCTGGCCGTGGTATATCCAAGGAGTGAGGAGGATGTTATCAAGCTGGTTAACTTTGCCAGGGAGAAGAAGATCCCCATAGTACCCTGGGGAGCAGGGACAAGTTTAACCGGGGCTGTGGCCTGTAAGGGGTGTATCCTGGTAGACATGAGGTATATGTCATCAATCCTTGAGATAAACGAGGTTGATTGGTATGCCAGGGTTCAACCCGGGGTGAACCTGGGCAAGCTAAACGAGGAGTTGAGCAAGAGGGGTTTCTTCTTTCCTCCAGATCCAGCCTCCTTCTTTTTGTGCACAGTCGGAGGAGCAGTGGCCAACTCCTCAGGTGGAATGCGAGGAGTGAGATACGGAACCTTCAGGGAATGGGTGCTAGCCCTTCGGGTAGTACTGTCCTCAGGTGAAGTGATAAGGGTCGGGGAGCCTCTCAGGAAGAACAGGGCCGGCTACGATCTAGTACACCTGTTCGTAGGTAGCGAGGGGACTCTAGGGATAATAACCGAAGTCTGGCTCAGGATAATCCCGACCCCCAGGCAGAGACTCGTAGCCCTAGTGGGATATGTATCCTCCTTAGATTCCGTGGCTGGGATAATAATTGACATGAGGAGGTCTGGAATACTTCCAGAGATAGCCGAGTACGTTGACGACGAGGTCATAAGGGCACTCAACGAACATCTCAACGCGGGTTTGAGGAAGTCAGGAGGAGGAATCCTACTCCTACGAGTGGATGAACCAGACTCGGAGCGTATGAGGGAGATCCTCAGGAGATGGGGCGTGGAGGCAGAAGTCCTCAACGATGAGGAATGGGAGAGAATGTACTCCCTGAGGAGTCAATCGGCCTTAGCCCTGAAGGCTTCTGCCGAATCCATGTACGTTGAAGACATCGTAGTTCCCGTATCCAGGCTGGTGGAGGCAGTCAGGAGGCTCAGGGATTTGGAGAGGAAGTATAACGTCAGGATGCCCGTGATAGCTCACATAGGAGATGGTAATTTACACCCCAACATACTGTTGGAGAGATCTGAGGATGCAGACAAAATATTTGATGAAGTGGCCAGGTTAGCTGTGGAACTGGGGGGCTCAGTATCTGGGGAACACGGCATTGGAGTTCAGAAGGCTAAGGTCATGGGGGAACAGATAACTTCCCACAGCGGTAAGAGGGTCTTGGAGATCATGAACGGAATAAAGAGATTAATTGATCCTGAGTCCATAATGAACCCTGGTAAGTACGTGGAACTGGCCTACGAGATCAACAGGAGTGAGGAGAGAAGGTCAAGCTCGTAGTAGTTTAAAGAACCTTTTCCCTCCATATATTAAGGCGGAGATCACTAAAAGGAGAAGTGCCAAAGGCATCAATGCTATGTTTACCAGAAAGATGGACGGAGCGTCTGTTACTATGAGGAACGGAATCAATAGGAACGCCACCTGGTGGAGAGAGAGCAATCTCAACGATAAGCCCAAGAGAAAGGCTAGAGCCATGGAGGTCAACCTGTTCAATACCAATACGATAGCCATATTATCGGCATACATTAGCGGTTTATAAATATTGTACCAACTAATTACTTTGAAGATCCCTTAATTCTCCCTTGGGTTGAACTCGGAATTGGATGACATTTACGTCCTGGACGAGTCTTCGCGTAATCAAGTTAACCTTCATGGAGCTAGGAATGAGCAATGTTGTGAACTCGCCCCGAGCTGATGTACGGTCTTCCTACTTCATTGCCCCACCTTGACTAACGGTAGAGGCACCAACGGTTCGTCCCTGACGGACTGTGGGAACAGAGAGTCCAGCGCATCCTGACGTCCCCGTCCGGGAACTTGAGGTAACTCCTCTTGGGCTCCCTAAAGCTCTACACTTTGGATAGGGTGGAGTAATGAAGCAGTAAACTCCGCCCTTCAGGGCAGAGTAGCTCACGTGAAATTTCTCCCGATAATGAGACGACACTTGACGGAAACTCCAACCGTTGCTCAGGAGTTGTGGGATCTCTCGTTAAGTGTCGCCTAGAGGAGTAATTAACTACCCCCCAGGCACAGACTGCATAGCGTCCTTAACGTTGCACTGAACGTCCTCAGGAGGGCCACCAACTCACTCGTATCAACAACTAAGAGACTTCTCTCTTTCGTCATGGACCACAACAGAGTAACACCCGTAAAGGGGTGTAATCCTTGAGACCTCGGGGAACCTCGCCTTCATGGCTGGGAGGAGGTCAGTCATGTTACTGAGATCGGAAATATGGGTAGTACCTGTGGAGCCTCAGTCTTAAGATGATGTGGGACCACATGGTGGGAAGCAATGTCCATGGATACTATTAGCACACTTCAAACTACACAATCAGATAGTTCCTTACCAATTATGATGGGTAGTATGAACCTAAGCTCACCGTAGCCGATTCGCCTCCTCCATCTTGACCATGAGCTCCTTCCTCAGAAGATACCTCCTGATCTTCCCCGTAGCTGTCTTTGGAAGTTCATTAACTATCCTTACCTCTTTGGGACATTTATATGAGTGAGTAGTCTTCCTGCACATCTCCACTAACTCCTCTACCAATCCCTTTGGATCGTTCTTGGGTACCACGAAAGCTACTACCCTGGTTAGACCTACCTCATCAGGTACACCAACAACCGCCACCTCTAAAACTCTAGGATTTTTGAGAAGTATGTCCTCCACCTCCTTGGGAGACACCCACATACCACTACTCTTAAACATATCGTCTGTTCTTCCCAAGTAAACAAGATCACCTTCCTCATTTCTCATGAACATATCCCCGGTCCTGAACCATTCCCCTATCATGTGCTCTCTCGTAGCCTTATACCTGTTCCAGTAAAAGGGGGAGAAGGAATCTCCCTTCACGTATAGTTCTCCCATACCTCTGTTAACCTCCCTTCCCTCCTCGTCTATCAGTTTCACTTGATATCCTGGGACTGCCTGGCCTGTTACTCCTGGCTTCGAGTTGCCAGGCCTGTTGGTGACGTATATGTGTAAGGCCTCAGTGGAGCCTATCCCATCCAATATCTCTAAATTATATCTCTCCTTCCACATTCTATAAATGGTAGAAGGTAGAGGCTCCCCAGCCGAGACGCAGAATTTCAGGGATCCCAAATCATATTTCTCCCAGTCCTTCACGTTAAGCATGGCCAAATAAAGGGTGGGCACTCCAAAGAAAATTGATGGTTTATATTTATGTATCACTTCCAGAGCTTTCTCCCCAGATACCTTCCCAGGATAGAGGATCGTGGATCCACCAGTGAGGAGTGGAAAGTATCCACCATTTCCGAGACCATAGGCGAAGAACAGCTTTGAGGCACTATAGACCCTATCATGCCTCCCCATCCCCAGTATCCCCTTGGCGTAACTCTCTGTGGTCACCAGCATGTCCTTGTGAAGATGAACTGCTGCCCTAGGGAAACCAGTAGTCCCTGAGGTATATAACCAGAAGGCCATTTCGTCCCTGGAGGCCGGCTCCGGCTCCGAGAGTGTTCCTTGACCCTTAACTAGCTCATCGTAGCTATGTACGTCCAATGAAGGCTGAGACTCAGCCCTTCCCCTCACAACGATCACCTCCCTCAGCCTCTTAGGTTTCCCTCTCCTCAACGTTGGCTCCAAGTCCCTCCATATCTCTTCCTCCAAAGCCACTCCTTTGGCTCCAGAGTCCTCTAGGTAATATAGTATCTCTTCGGGCTTGAGGTACGTGTTTATGGGTACTGGAATTACTCCACTC
>OGCG01000794.1_pt1 | contig 17750 bp, 14 predicted proteins | sample 1570061 | NCBI WGS metagenome assembly OGCG01 (sample SAMN06268698, study PRJEB24515) | hot springs metagenome | isolation source: Joseph's Coat, Yellowstone National Park, Washington, USA | place: USA:Joseph's Coat, Yellowstone National Park, Washington, USA
AATATGAAATATCGTTGGCTCCGGCATTCGCCTTTCGTGACAGCAAATAAGTATTTGCCATTTACCGCTTACTTCTCCACTATTCACTGCGTTTTCTACGCCCCACCTGCCATGAGCTACGTGCTACGTGCTGTTCATTCATTTCACTTTTAAAAGAGATTTAGTATATATCTTATCTTTGATTTTCTCCTACCGTCTTTTTCCGATCGTGCTGTCGCCGCGTACTGTGCGAAAGCATCGACCGAATGCGATATCTTTGTCCCTTTTGAAACTTCTCCGAAAATTTTTTATTTTTATTCAATTCGACCTCTTGACAAGGCAATATGAAAATGTTATACTGTTTAACGCTACTAATCAAGTTGTTTAATTATATAGGATTTATGGCATTAGAAATTTGCTTTTTAAGAGGAAGTGTTTTTCTTTTATCAGCAGTTGCACTTGGTTTGAGCGTTTAATATTTTAAACAAACTAACATCATTAAAGAGGATTATGATGGAAATAGGTGCAAAATTAAAAAGATTAAGGCTCTCGAAGGGATTCACCCAGGAAGAACTTGCTGAGAGGGCCGATTTGACAAAAGGATTCATATCTCTGCTTGAGAGGGACAGAACTTCCCCATCTATAGTTACTCTCGAGCAAATTTTAAACGTACTTGGAGTGAGTCTTAAGCAATTTTTCGCAGAAGAAGTTCCATCAAAAGTGGTCTTTACCAAAAAGGAAAGAGTTCCACTTTACGACGAACCTGAAGGCATAAAATCGATGCTTTTGATACCTGGCGTTGAAGACAAGAAAATAGATCCTAAGATAGTCATAATAAAGCCTGAAGGAGAAACTTTGGCAGAGAACTACCATGAAGGTGAAGAATTCGGATACGTAATAGACGGAAACGTTGAATTGTGGCTTGATGACATACGATTTAAATTAAGAAACGGCGATTGTTTCTATTACAAGGCCGATAAGAAACATCAGGTAAGAAATATTTCCAAATCAAAAAAAGCCATATTATTATGGATAACTATAGATTAAAGGAGGCGCCGCATATGAAGGCTCTCGGAAGGCATCTTCTTATTGAACTTTACGGTTGTGATGTGGCTATGCTTGATGACATAGCCGGAATTGAGGAACACATGATAACGGCTGCAAGAAAGGCAAATTCCACCGTTGTTAATTCTACTTTTCACCGATTCAGCCCTTACGGTGTTAGCGGTGTTGTCGTGATAGCAGAATCGCATCTGTCCATTCACACATGGCCAGAATACGGTTATGCCGCTGTTGACATTTTCACGTGTGGCGACTCCGTAGATCCTTGGAAAGCCTTTGAATATCTGAAAGATGTCATGAAATCTGAAAGAGAATCTGTACTTGAACTTCAAAGAGGAGAGTACGATAAAGTCGGTATTGGAGAAATGGAAGGTGTAAAAGTTGGCTAAGGAGAATATGTCTTTCTTTTTTGAAGAAACCGTTGCGGGAGGAAATGTCGGAACGATATTTCGGGTGAGTAAAATAGATTTTTCAAAGCAGAGTGCGATCCAAAAAATAGATATCTTTTCGACTCCGGATCTGGGAAAAGTTTTGGCTATGGATGGAATGGTTCAACTTAACGAAAGATGGGAATTCACATATCATGAAATGATAGTTCATATTCCACTTTTCTCCCACCCTAATCCCGAGAATGTACTTGTCATAGGCGGAGGAGATGGAGGAGCGGTAAGAGAAATCTTGAAACATAAATCGGTAAAACACGTTGATCTTGTCGAAATAGATCCCGAGATCATAAAGATATGCAAGGAAAATTTTCCGACAGTTGCATCGAAAATAACCAATCCAGCCGTTTATATTTACAACGAAGACGGTAAGAATTTCGTCGCTCGGAAACATGATCAATACGACGTTATAATCGTCGATTCAACAGATCCATACAAAGGAGCCGGCAATTCGCTCTTTACAGGTGAATTTTACGCATCGTGTAGAGATGCTCTCAGAGAAGATGGTACAATGTCCGTTCAGGCAGAAAATCCTGTTTACGATTCCAAAGAGATGGAAAGATGTTTTGGAGAAATAAAAAAGGCTTTTTCAATTGTTAAACCGTACGTTGCTTTTGTGCCAATGTACCCATCCGGCTTTTGGGTTTTCGCTTACGCGTCAAAAAACATGGATTCTTCATTTAAAGGAGAAGAATCCCGAATAAAAGCACTTGACGGTACTTTGATTTATTATAACCGAAAAATTCACGATGCTGCTTTTGTAATCCCAACCTTCCTTGAAAAACTCATTGGTTGATTTCTCTTAGAACCTGAGGTATCAAATCAGCGAGGTCTCTTACAAGCATGGAGGCCTCGCTGTTGTTTTGAGAATAAATTTCTGCCGCCCTTCCATGTATGTAAGCGGAAAGTTTGGCCGCATCAAAAGCACAAAGTCCCTGGGCCATAAAGCCTGCTATCATGCCGGTTAATATGTCTCCCGTTCCACCTTTGGCAAGGGCGCTGTTGCCGGTTATGTTAAGGGCATATTCCCCGTCAGGTTTTGCCACCACGGTTGTTGGCCCTTTCAAAAGTACATTTACATTTCTCATCTTTGAAAATTCGAGTGCATGCTTTACAGGGTCTGAAATCACTTCTGCTATGTTTTGAGATGTAAGTCTTGCGAATTCTCCCGGATGGGGGGTTAAAATCATTTTTGGGTTGAACTGATATCGATCAACATCCTTTGAGATCAAGTTAAGACCATCGGCATCGATGACGAGGAATTTATCTTTCCATACCTCGAGGATATATTTTACGAGTGCTTCACTCTCTGCTTTTGTTCCAAGACCCGGGCCGATGGCCATGACATCCGATTTTTCCGCAATCTCGTCTATAATTTTGATGCTTTTTAAAGATATAAAATCCGTATCTGGAAGTGGAATTGCTATTGCTTCGGGTAAAATTGACGTGATAACCGTGTTGAAAGGCGAAGGGGTAACAACGGTGACAAGGCCACTTCCAACTTTCAAAGCACCAAGTGCTACCATTGATGGTGTACCCGTATAACTTGAAGAGCCGGATATGACAAGCACTCTTCCGAAAGTACCCTTGTTAGAGAATGCAGGTCTTGCGGGAACGAGTTTTTTTGCATCATCAAAAGTCGTTACTTCTCCTTTTAATTCCATCGATTCGACGAGTTTTTCTGGAATTCCTATTTTTTCCGTTTTGACCTTTCCACAGTACGATCTTGCCGGATGCAAAAGCATGCCTTTCTTCATAAGACCAAATGTTATCGTCATGTTCGCTTTTACGCAACTTTGAGATACATGGCCAGTGTCTGCATCCATTCCGGTCGGCAGATCGATTGAGATCGTGTACTTGGAATGATTTATGATGTCTATGATCTTTGACAATTCTTTTCCAATTTGACCTTTAGAACCCGTACCGAGAATACCATCCACAACTATATCCGCGTTTTTCACATCTTTGGTAAGATCGTAATTTTCATGATATTCAACACACTCAACGTCCAATTTTTTGAGTATGGAAAGATTTTTCTTTGCAAGATCGGATGACGGTTCGCCGAATACAAGACAGACTTTAACCGTCGATCCCGATTCTAAGAGATATCTTGCCAGGGCCAGTGCATCGCCTCCGTTGTTACCTTTTCCCGCAAATACAAGAATGTTTTTCCCATCGAGGTTTCCAAACTCTTCTTTGATGGCAGCGTAAGAGGAAGAAGCCGCATGTTCCATCATCAAAGCGCCGTCTATACCGTAAATCTCAGAAGTTTTAGATTCGATCTCTTTCATCTCAATGGCATTTACGATTTTCATTTTATCTCCTTTAACTTTTTCGAGCAAGGATTCTCCTGTGATGTGAGTATGTCACATGAGTATTTCGTAAAGATAATAATCTCTCAAAAGTTCTATGCAGAACATGTCTCTTTCGTATCCATATTGTGAGATATCATTTGAGATACTTTTTACATCGGCAGCAGTTGCTTTCCCCTGAAGATAATTTCCGTAAACCGTCGAGTAAGTTTTTAAAAGTCCGTTAATTTTAGAATCGTACAAATTGACGACATTTACAAGTATGTTCATATCATCAAAATATTTCTTCTTCTGAACGTTTTCTACATTCTGTACTGTTTGCTGAGATGTCTGATTCCATGAATATTGAACGGAAATTGAAAATGAAGAACTCTGATTTTGAAGTATAGAACCGTTAATTCCAAAAGATAAATCTGAATTTTGAGATGGTTGAGCGTATTGATAATAGGGTGTAAAAGTTTTTGGAATGTTGGGGACGTTCAAAGCGGGAAATGAAAAATTGTCCATGTGAATGTTCAAAAGCGTATTCACCATGTTGAGATCGTAAACATACTCAGATTTCATAAGGGCTACGTTGGCTTGATTTTGAAGAGAGGTCGATTGATCACTTTCGTAATTTATCATCGTCTTCATCTTCATGGCATCGAAGAAGTAATTTATCACATCCATCCTAAGTTTGTTTCTATCACTTATGTATTGGGACGAAAATGCAGATTGACTTCTCTGATATGAATTTGGATCGAAGATTGCAGATATTGAAATTTCACTGTTGGATGATATTCCAACGTTTAAATTAAGGTTTTTGTATATGCCAATGCTCACAACACCCGTTGCGACGTATGAAACTGGATTCGAACCAATCGTCATTGAACCGGCAGCACCATAAATACCAAAAGAAGTTATGCCGGTTAAAGAGGAGATGTTGTTGACGTAGTTAATGGATGAGATGTTATCGGCCAATTTTAAGAGATCTTCTATAGTTTGCCCCAAGGCAACGCTTACGATCATAGATAAAATCGATAAAATTGTTACGATGGATAAAATTCTTTTCAATTTGTGACACCTCCATTGGCTTTGTCCTGTGCAGACTTTGTTTTCAAAGAAAGTATCGTTTCTCTCATTTCATCTATTTGTGCATATAGTTTCTTTATGGTTGAATTGTATTCTTCAAATTGTTTCCTTTGATCGTCTATTATCGTTCTTATACGATCCTGACATTCTTGCTTTTCCTTCATTATCCCCGTTTGATATTCCATGTTAGATCTTACCGAGATCCCTTCTATCTCTTTTTTGTGATCTAATTGGATCCTTTCAAGATCCGATTTTAAACTTTCCACTTTACCTGAAAGATTTTCGTTTTCTCTGGTAATTTCTTCAACATGTTTTTCCATTTCTGCGATTTGCGTTTTTAAAGATGCATTTTCAACTTTTATCGCTTTGCATGATTCTATTTCTGATTCGATCGTTTTAATTTTCTCTTTGTATTCTTTTATGAGTTCAAGATTGGTTTCATCCTTTTCGGTCAAATCTTTCAAATTTTTCTTGAGCGTGTTTTTTTCATTCTCAATTCCTTCGAAAGCGGATTTGATTTTCGAAAGTTCATCTGAAAGACCTTTGTTCTTTTCAACCATGCTTTGGAGCAGTTTTTCTTTTTCTTCAATTTCTTTTTTGCATTCTGAATTTATGCTTTCTACTTCAAGTTTAGAATCTTCTATCAAGCCTGAATAAAGATCCCTTATCCTTGAAAGATGGCCTTCAAGTTCGGAAAATTCTTTGACACGATCTTCGTGACCGGCATTTTGGGCTTCATAACTTTCTATGAGTTTAGAAAAAAATTCTTTTCCGGTAACGCCAGAATTTTTTATCGCATTCATGATTCGATCTTTTAGTTCTTCGTCAATTTTAACCGAGTAAGTTGTATCTCCCATTAGACACCTCCGTTGGCTTATGTTGAATTATCATCTTTAGTATACCAAATTATTTCAAAGTTTAAAAGGTATATATAGGTAAACTCACAAATTAACGGACTTATACCTTTCATTCATTTCTTCACGTTCTATTCCGATGTATCTAAGCGTTATTTTAGGACTGGAATGATTGAGCATTTTTTGAAGCATCGCTATATCCGTTCCATTTTTGTATTGATGATATCCAAATGTTTTTCTAAGTGTATGAGTTCCGACATTTTCCTTTATTCCGGCACTTTTGCAATATTTGTTTATCATTTGCCATGCCGCGATCCTGCTTATCGGTCTCGATCCACCGTTTCTTTTCCTGCTCTGGAAAATCCATTCTTCACTATCAACCTTTTCTACTTTTTCCATGTAAAATTTGACACTTTCAACAACAGCATCATTAAGAGGAAATTTCTTCGTCTTTCCAGTTTTTTTCTCCTTTACAAGCACTTCTTCTCTTATTTTTCCATTCTGGTAGACGATATCTCTCCATTTTAGTTTCAGAATATCAGATATTCTAAGTCCTGCATTTATGCCCAAAGTGAATATCAGAAGATCTCTAAAATCTTGTTTTTCTGTCATCAAGCGCTTGACTTCTTTTATTTTTGATAAATCTTTTATTGGGCTTACCTCACGCATTTTCAACACCCCCAAGGGCATTTTTCAATTTTTCAAGTCCTGTCAAAAGCAACTCACGTGGCATGGCGATGTTCATCCTTTGAAAGCCACTTCCTCCGATGCCAAACAAATTTCCATCGTCAAGTGCAAGATGTGCTTTTTTGATGATAAGATTCGAGAGATTTTCATCCGAAAGCCCAAATCTCCTGAAATCAAGCCATGCAAGATAAGTACCTTCAGGTTTTATGAGTTCGACTTTTGGCATTTCTTTATCAAGGAATGATTCCAAAAATTTCAAGTTTCCCGTAAGATATTCAAGCAAAGCATCAAACCATTCATCACCGTACGTGTAAGCGGCCTGAGTGGCAACAATGGAAAATATGTTCGACGTCTCAACATCAAGATTTTCAAGCGTTATCTCAAACTCATCCCTTAACCTCTTATCGGGTATCACAACTATTGAAGAAGGTATACCTGCAAGATTAAAAGTTTTGTTTGGTGCCAAGAATGTCACCGTATTTGCTTTTGAATAAAAAGACAAAACGGAAGTGTGCGTGTTTGGTTCATAAACAAAATCAGAATGAATCTCGTCTGATGCGAGAATGAGGTCGTTTTTATCGCATATATCCAAAAGTTCTCCAATCTCCTGATGATTCCAAACTCTTCCAACAGGATTATGAGGATTGCAAAGAATCACCATCTTTGTTCTGCTCGTTATCTTTTTCCTTAAATCTTCAAAATCCATTGAATATCTTTTGTTTTCAAATTTAAGCGGATTGTTGACGATAATTCTTCCGTTGTTTTTTATAATTCTGAAGAATGGGTAGTAAACCGGAGGTTGAACTATGATTTCATCGCCTGGTTTTGTATAGGCAAGTACCGCTATCGTTAGAGCAGATACAACACCAGCACCGTCGACAATCCATTCTCTTTTTATGTCGAGGTTATGTCTTCTTGCCATCCAGCCGATTATCGAGTTGTAAAAGTTTTCCGGCCTGAAGGTATACCCAAAAATTCCTTGTTCTGCTCGCATTTTTATCGCTTCAACGATCTCTTGAGGGACTTTGAAATCCATGTCCGCTACCCACATCGGAAAGAGTTCTTCTCTTCCGAACATCTTAGTCATTCCTTCCCATTTTACTGAATTTGTGCCATGTCTGTCGATTATTTCATCAAAATTGTAGCGTTTGCGCTCCATCTTTTATCCTCCATGGTTGTTATTTAGAATTTTGAATTTAACAAAAGGAGATTATGTTAAATTCGATTTTGAAAAAATTATAGCATAAATTCGAAGAAAGTAAATGTATCACCTTTTGCTTTTAGTTTATTATGGTTTACTTAGTAAACTTAGATATTTATATGGTAAACCTAAAATAAATATTTCATAGGAACATGAATTCTATTCAAGGTAAATTTTGCCTATCTTGCATCTTTAGAAAATTTGATCTATAATTTCAACACACTAAATCTTCAACCACTCAGTTGTAAAGTAAAACGTTTTATCTCGATTGGCAGTACGCTTGATATACACATAAAATACTCATGATGTGCGTGAATGTAACAACATTGGAATTAGAATATGTGCATTCATGAAATGTTTGCGAATAAGTTCCAAGGCGATTCCGGCTCGCAGGCCGGAATGACAGAAGGGTTAAAGGATGACGGGACTGAACATCACAGACCTGTTCGGAGGGGATAGAAGCACATCATGAGTGTGATACTCAAATTTAAGAGGTGGATCAATTGGAAAGCATGTCCATTGTTTACGGAGATATTTTCTTAGCAACAAGACTAATTATGAGGGGGCCTTGGATGATTTTTACCAGTGACGCTCATGAGTGATCTGGATATCATCGGAGGGGCTTTCAGAGATATTATATTTTACGGAAACGTACACTCGCAAAATGTGCTTGAAATGCCAGGCGGCACCGGATACAATGTTTTTGCAGGTCTTCGTGAACTTGGAATACAGGCAAAATTTCACTGTGCTACCGGGGATGACTGGCCTTATGAACCCTTGCAAAGCGCTAAAGGAAAAAGTGGCATATTCGTTTGCAGGAATGAAGATGAAGTACTTGCCGTCTATAGGGGAACGAATTTAAATCTTCAGATCGAAAAATTGGAAACAAACATACTTTTTGCAACTTTAGAATGCGGCGGTGATAAATTCTTTCAGTACGCAAAAGATGTCAAATCATCTGGTGGAATAGTCATTCTTGACCCGTCTCCAATCTTTGAATGGAGAGACGAATACTCAGATCTTTGTGATATTTTAATTCCTAATGAACGAGAATTCGAGAAAATCTCTCCCTTGAAATCAAAGAAGTATTTTTTAAAACTCGGAGAGCACGGAGGAATGTACATGCACGGGGATGTAAAAATATCTGAAAGTATTTCTCAAAATGGTAATTTTCCACTCGGATGTGGCGATGCCTTCGATGTTGCGGTTGTTTACGGGTTTATCAATAGAATGAATCCTGCAGAAATTCTCAAGATGGCCATAAAGGTGGGAGAAAAAGCGTCTTTCATCATGGGAAGTTCATCTGCCGTAATGGAAGCAGTTAAAATTTTAAGGGGTGAATAATCGTGAAAAAAGGTAATATTTTTCTTTTAACAGTAGGTATAATTGCCATAATATCTGGATTGCTCTTTTTTTACTTAAAACCAATGGATGCCATGCCTGAAGCTTTAAATGCAATGAAATCTGACAGTACCGTTAAAGTAGATCGTACGAAATGGATAACATTCACGCCATTTTCTTCACCTACCGTTGGTTTTATCTTTTATCCAGGTGCAAAAGTTGACCCACGTGCTTATGCTCCAGAAATGAACGCTATATCTTCTCATGGTTTTTTGACAGTTATTGTGCCTATGCCATTGAACCTTGCCATCTTTGGAGTCAACGAAGCCGACGAAGTAATCCATGATTATCCTTACATAAAAAAATGGGTTATCGGAGGTCATTCACTTGGCGGTGTCATGGCTGTGAGTTACGCAAACAATCACAGGGATAAAATAAGTGGAATAATTCTCTGGGCAGCCTATCCAGATGATCAGGATGATCTTTCGGCATTCTCGATACCGGTACTTGTTATATACGCATCCAACGATGGGCTTGCAACGCCTCAAAAGATAATGGAAATGAAGAGATTACTTCCGAAAGATACGCAGTACGTTGAAATTGAGGGCGGTAATCATGCTCAATTCGGCTGGTATGGGGATCAAGATGGAGATAATCCCGCCACAATAACAAGGTATGCCCAGCAGAATATAATAGTAAATGCAAGTGTGAACTTTCTCGAAAATATTTCACAGTCATCGAAGTAAAAGCGTTATTTCTACTGTGCCAGTAGTTGACTCACGATCGAAAATTTTTATACTTAGAATACTTGATCAACTTTAAACATGAAATATCGTTGGCTCCGGCATTCGCCTTTTGTGACAGCAAATAAGTATTTGCCATTTACCGCTTACTTCTCACTATTCACTGTGTTTTCTACGCGCCACCTGCCATGAGCCACGTGCTACGTGCTGTTCATTCATTTCACTTTTAAAAGAGATTTAGTAAACTTATCCGTAAATATTCCATGGATTCACAAAAAAAATGATACCTTATCCATAATGTTATTCCCAACTCGATTGGGTGGGAAATAACACTAAGACAAGATTTCTTCTATTCTGTCATTCCGGTCGAAGAACCGGAATCGCACTTGAGTCTTTAAAAGGCGATTCCCGATGTATCGGGAATGACGATGTAAGCGATTCCCGTAGTTTGATAAACCGTATCTTTAACGTCACCCCCGACCTGATCGGGGGTCGGGAATGACGGTGTAAACTATTCCCGCATTATCTTTTACTTTCAAATCTTTCAAAGATTTTGTCGACGTTTTTGAGATAAGGGCTAACATCGAATGCATCGTCTAAATCAAAATTCACATATTCTTTCATAGCTTCTTTCAAACTCTGACTTTCTTTATTCCAGACTTTCATCGAAGCCTTCTGCACCATTACATATGCGTCTTCCCTGCTCATGTTGTGTTCTATCAATTTCAGCAATACCCTCTCTGAAAAGACAAGCCCACCAGTCATATATATATTTTCTTCCATCCTTTTTTCATCGACCTTAAGTCCATCTATTATTTTTTTCAACTCATCTGTCATAAAATACACGATAGAAGTCGCATCGGGCAAAATTATGCGTTCGACTGAAGAGTGAGATATGTCCCTCTCGTGCCATAAGACTATGTCTTCCATCGCAGAAAGTGCATATCCCCTTATGACCCTTGCAAGGCCGGATATTCTTTCATCTTTAACCGGATTTTTCTTGTGCGGCATCGCACTCGATCCACGTTGGGTACCGGAGAATGGTTCTTGCAACTCACGTATTTCTGTCCTTTGAAGATTTCTTATCTCTGTGGAGATCCTTTCAAATTCTCCGGCCATCACGGCAAGCGTTGAGACGTATCCTGCATGGATGTCTCTTGGAAGAATCTGGGTAGAGATTTTCGCCGGTTTAAGCCCGAGTTTTTTGCAGACATTCTCCTCTATTTCCGGTTGTACATTTGCGTAATTTCCAACAGCTCCTGATATCTTCCCTATCGATATATTTTCTTTTTCTCTCTCAAGTCTTTCTTTCGCTCTTTCAAGTCCGTAGTACCAGTTCAAAACCTTCAGACCAAAGGTCGTCGGTTCTGCATGAACTCCATGTGTCCTGCCTATTATCGGCGTGTATTTGTAACGTTTCGCAAGTTTTAACGTCGAATCCATCAAAGCATAAAGTCTCGAGAGGATCAAATCCGTGGCTTTCACCATTGCCATCGAAAGAGCGGTATCAACTACGTCCGAGGAGGTAAGCCCGTAATGAAAGTATCTTGCCTCATCTCCCATTCGAGACGTTACGTATTTTATAAATGCAATGACATCGTGGTCAACAGATGCTTCTATCTTTTCTATTTCATCAACATCTATTTGCGCATTCTCCCGCGCCCTTTTACAGTATCCTTTCGGGATCATGCCGGCCTCTTCGTAGGCTTCCATAACGGCCAGTTCTACTTCAAGCCATCTTTCGAATTTCGCCTGCTCTGACCAAAGATTTTTCATACATTCAGGCGTGTACCTTTCTATCATGATCTCACTCCCATTCTATCGTGGACGGTGGCTTATCCGTTATGTCGTACACAACGCGCCCTATCTCCGGAACTTTTGAAGTTATTTCAGAAGATGCCATTCTTAAAATATCGTAAGGTATTTCATGCCACGAGGCAGTCATTCCATCGACGCTGTCAACACCTCTCAATGCAAGCACATATCCGTAAGATCTCGCATCTCCTTTTACTCCTACGGATCTTACAGGTAAAAGCACTGGGAAAGCCTGCCATATTTTGAAGTATTCTCCCGTCTTTAGAAGTACCTCCGTGAATATACCGTCTGCTTCCCTCAAAATTCTGACTTTCTCTCTTGTTATTTCTCCAAGAATTCTTACCGCAAGTCCCGGTCCGGGGAATGGATGTCTCGATATGAACTCTTGGGGAAGTCCAAGCAAGCTTCCAACTTCTCTTACTTCATCTTTGAAGAGGTTTCTCAAAGGCTCTAACAATTTCAAATTCATTCTCTCCGGCAATCCCCCAACGTTATGATGGCTCTTTATTTTTGCAGATCTTTGAGAGGAAGCGGCCGATTCTATAACGTCTGGATATATGGTTCCTTGGAGCAGAAATTCTGCATTGACCTTTCTCGCCTCTTTTTCAAAAATCTCTATGAATGTCTTTCCTATTATCCTTCTCTTCTCTTCGGGATCGGAGATACCCTTAAGATTCTCAAAAAACAGGTCGGACGCATCGACGTACTTGACATCTATTCCAAGCGTCTTGAGATTTTTCGGAACGTCCATGTCCATCTTTCTTAAAAATCCATGATCAACGAAAATAGATGTGAGATCTTTTCCTATGGCTTTCGAGGTTAAGATTGCAGCGACTGTCGAATCAACACCGCCGGAAATAGCACCTATGACATTTTTGCCATTTGTGATGCTCTTTATCTGTTCAATCTCGGATTCAACGAAATTATCCATGGTCCATTCCTTTTGAGCCTTACAAATGTTGAAGACGAAGTGCTTTATAATTTCTTTTCCTTGCGTGGTATGAATAACCTCCGGATGGAACTGTATGGCATATATTTTCATAGTGGAAGACTCGAAGGCTGCAATGACGTTAGACTGACTTACGGCAGTCTTTGAAAATCCATCCGGTATCGATTCAACTACATCTCCATGGCTCATCCATGTTACCGTTTCAGATGGTATTCCTTCAAAAAGCGGTGACTCGAAGAGTTTCACCTTTGTAAGACCGTACTCACCCTGAGGCCCTTTAACAACCTTGCCTCCGAATTTTTGAGCCAGAAGGTGCATTCCGTAACATATGCCGAGTACTGGAATTTTCCCTATCAACTTCATGGGCAGATCGTACATTTTATCGTAAACACTTTCTGGGCCTCCAGAAAGTATGATACCGTATTCTTCTCCGGTGAATTTTTCGTAATTAGGACCTTCAACCTTTGAATACACTCCCAGTTCCCTTACACGTCTTGCGAGTAATTGAGTGTACTGGGATCCGTAATCGATGATGAGAATTTCTTTCATTTTATCCTCCCTAAAGTATTCATCCCATCATCTTCTCACTTCGTAATTTGGAGCTTCTTTTGTTATAAACACGTCATGAGGATGAGATTCGTTCATACCAGATTGGGTTATTTCGATGAATTCTGCTTTTTTGTGGAAAGTCTCGATATTCTTAGCGCCACAATACCCCATACCAGCTTTCAAACCACCAACAAGTTGATGAAGAATTTCAGAAGTTTTACCCCTGTACGGAACCATTCCTTCTATTCCTTCAGGAACGAATTTATCCACTGAAAAGTTTTCCTGAGCATATCTATCACTGCTTCCATTTTTCATGGCTCCAATACTACCCATTCCACGATAAGATTTGAATTTTCTGCCCTCATAAATTATGACCTCTCCAGGAGCTTCGTCCGTCCCAGCAAACAAATTTCCTATCATGACGGCATGTGCTCCTGCTGCGATCGCTTTAGCGATATCACCGGAATACCTTATTCCTCCATCTGCTATAACAGGAATATCGCACTTTATGGCCTCTTCAACGCAGTCCATTATTGCCGTTATCTGAGGAACTCCAATTCCTGAAATTATTCGAGTCGTACATATAGAGCCTGGTCCAATGCCGACTTTGACGCTGTCTGCACCTGCATTCACAAGGTCTTTGACCCCTTGAGCAGTTGCAACATTCCCTGCCATCAATTGAAGATCTGGATATGCTCCTTTGATCATTCTGATAGCATCTATGACCCTTTTAGAATCACCATGTGCGGTATCTAACACTATCACATCTACATCCGCATCTTTAAGAGCTTTAACTCTTTCCATCGTGTCGTTAACCCCTACTGCTGCTCCAACCATGAGTCTACCGCGTGTGTCACGGGCTGCATTTGGATATTCATACATGGAACGTATGTCTTTTATTGTTATCAATCCTACAAGAGCACCATCTTTTTCGATTATCGGTAACTTCTCTATCTTATGCTCCTGTAAAATTTTCTTCGCATCATTTAAAGTTACAGGAGGATATGCAACAACAAGCTTTTCAAACGGAGTCATCATCTTTTTGACCTTCGTACTTCTATCTTCCTGAAATCTTATATCCCTGTTTGTAAGAATTCCGATGAGTTTATGATTTTCAACGACGGGTAATCCTCCTATTTTGTAAAAACTCATCAGTTGTTCAGCGTCTTCAACACTTTCATCCGGGGAAATTGTCACCGGATCCTTTATGACGCCATTTTCCGTTACTTTCACTCTTTTAACTTCCATTGCCTGTTTTGTAACATTCATATTCTTGTGAATGATCCCGATTCCGCCTTCACGTGCCATAGCTATCGCCATTTCAGATTCGGTAACTGTGTCCATGGCAGCCGAAAGTATCGGAATATTTATGGTCAGCTCCCTTGTAAGGCGTGTTTTTACATCTACTTCTTTCGGTAAAACATCACTGTACTGTGGAACAAGTAAAAGATCATCAAATGTGTAAGCTTTTCTGAACATCTACACCACCCCAATTAACATTCACATCTTTTAGCGAATGAATACACTCAAACGATCATGATCTCCATAAAAAAAGAAAAAATCACTTACAAGGAGTGATCTATACATCAATCACACCCCCGTAGTCAGACAATTCATGGTTGTCTGGTAGAAACTTCCGAGCCATATTCTCAGAATTATACAAGGATCCAAATTTTCTTACATTATTCGTAAACATATTCAAGATATCATTTTTTGATATTCATGTCAATACCCTTCAAACCTTAATTTTTCTACAACTCTCGAATATGCTGGTACCCATTGCAATAACAGATGAAACAGATTTGATATTCTTGTTCAGATCACTCAAAAACATCTCGATACAGTCAACTACAACTTTTATATTCTTCCTATGATTGTGTATCCTTGACTCAAGGCTTTTGAGATCGAGAGCATGTTATGGTTATACCACCGTCAGTCAAAACGATAAGACTCTCAAACGGAACTTAAGCGATCATCAGGCTTTGCATTCAACAAAAGTATAGGAGATTTCAAGCTCCATTTGCCATATGCAGTTCTTTCACTAAGAACTTATTCATTCGTCATTCCGGCCTGCGAGCCGGAATCGCATTGATAATTTGTGTGTTACAATGAATAAAATGAGAGATCATTAACCTTCAACCATTGAAAGATGGCAAAACAAAACCATATCAGGTTAAAAAGGTTATAATCAAGCACTCATTGCCCTTAAAGAAATTAAAAAATCGAAAGTATCTGCCTGTTATTTACAAAGAAATAAATGAAAAAGACGGTTTTGTAATTACATTCTAAAGTATTTCATGAATGACATTTAAGTATTTCTTTATCTTGTGGAATTTAACACCATAAAATTACACATTTTTATGGATTATAACTCCATATAACATCTATTTTGTGGTATAATCTTCCAGAGGTGGATTTATGGACTTTCAAATTCTTGGAATATACAATAAATGGTGGCAGAATGGAAGTTCAATTGACACGCTGGAAAAAGAACTTATTGGACAATATGAAAGGGCCGAATTCAAAAGAAATTACGAAAATTTCTTTGACTTTGAAAGCAATGGACTTTATGTACTCAGAGGGCCAAGACAGATAGGTAAATCAACACTTCTTAAATATACAATCGTTGAACTTTTGAAAAAAGGAGAAAGACGTTCGATTCTTTATTTACCACTTGATACCATAAAAGATTACTTAGAACTTCGCGATACAATATTGAATTATCTGCAATTTTCGTCAGATGAGAAAAAAAGATACATATTCATAGATGAGATAAGTATGGTAAAAGACTGGCAAAAAGCCATAAAGGAGTTGCGTGATAACACACTTCTAAAGAATGATTTCGTGGTTTTGACAGGCTCATCTGCCTGGGACATAAAGAGATCTGCCGAAAGATTACCCGGAAGAAAAGGAAACATCAAGTCAGATATTTTGTTATTGCCCCTGACCTTCAGCGAATATTTCAAAACAACAGTACGCGAGATACCAACTTTCTCAATCGATGAGATTCTCTCTTTTGAAGACAAAAAAAGATTTGAACTGGAATTGTTGGGTCCCGATCTCGAAAAGAGTTTTTTCAAATACATTGAATCCGGTGGCATTCCCTCTTTCATAGAAATTATGAATCATTCCGAAGATATAACTCCATTTCTCGATACCTTATGGGACATAATGGTAGGAGACGTTGAGAGGCAAGGATTGTCCCGTTCAAAATTGATAACCGTGCTGAGATATTTAGGAGAAAGACTTTCTAACAGATTCTCATGGACATCCGGAGCCTCGGAAATTGAGATAGACACAAAAACATTTCAAAATTACATAGAAACCCTTGGATACAACTACATGGCAATGGTTTTAAAGGCTCTTGACAGCAATTCTCTTGTGCCTCTTGAGAAAAAACAGAAAAAAGTGTATTTTTACGACAACGCCGTTCTGAAAAATATGGAAAGAAAATTAGGAATAACTCAAAGGTTCTCTACCGTTATAGAGAATACAGTTGCACAGAATTTAACTTTCAAATTTGCCACCAACCTTGATGAAGGACTTTGTGATCTACCAAACATAGGTTACTGGTACTCATCTGAAGGAAAAGAAATAGACTTCATAGTTAATGGAGTACCAATAGAGTTGAAATATCAAAATGTCATAAATAAAAGCGATCTGGCATCCATAAAAAGCATATTTGGAAAAGGGATAGTGCTTTCAAAAAATAAACTGGATCTTTCCGGTGAAATCAAAATAATCCCAGTCCACATTTTTTTAGGAATCATCTGACCATGAGATCTTTTATCACTACTATTCATTGCTTACTTCTCACTGTTTTTTCTGTCTTTGCCACTCGCTACCTACTACAAGCAACCTGCCTGATTTTTACTCGTTATTCACTGTTTTTTCTACGTGCTACGTGCCACGTGCCACGCGCCACATGTTACTACTCACTGTTCACTGTTTTTCTACGTGCTACGTGCCACACGCTACCCGCTCTAATATTTTTTATATTCTTTAGACTTTTTGGTATAATGATCGAAGTATTGTAGATATTCAAAATCTTTTAAATTTTCAAGGATAAATCTCAATTGTGAGGTAGATCATGTCTACAAAAGCATTAATTTTTGCCGGTTATAAAAATTGAGAAACTTTCATAATGTACCTTCTGAAAATATTTCACAACAAAAGATTCTGCTTTTGATCGTCTTGTCCTGTTGAAGTACCAAATAAATTAGAGATTGTTTATACTTTTTTTGTTATAATTTTGATTAAATGCGAAGAAAAACTTGATGAAAGAGGGAATTCAATTTGAAATATTCAACTTTGAATAGTTTTGATATCTTTGATACTTTAATAACTCGCATCGTAGCAAATCCAGAAGGAATTTTTTTAATGATTAAGGAGAAATTAAAAAGTGTCAAGAATGATTTTAAATTGCCAGAGGAATTAATAAATAATTTTTTTATGTATAGAATAGAAGCTCAAAAAATATCTGCTTTGAATCCAAATAAAAAAGAGTATACGTTAGAAGACATTTATTATTTCTTAAGTAAAAAATTTTATCTTACCAAGGAACAGGAAAATTATTTAATTAATTTGGAAGTAGAAACAGAAATGGAATGTTGTTTGCCGATAAAGGAAAATATTGGCAAGGTAAAGCAAATAGGAGAAAAAGAAGTTTTTTTCTTGTCAGATATGTATTTATCAAAAGAAGTTATTTTAAAACTTCTAAATAAAGTAGGAATATATCCAGATC
>OGCG01000795.1_pt1 | contig 17749 bp, 15 predicted proteins | sample 1570061 | NCBI WGS metagenome assembly OGCG01 (sample SAMN06268698, study PRJEB24515) | hot springs metagenome | isolation source: Joseph's Coat, Yellowstone National Park, Washington, USA | place: USA:Joseph's Coat, Yellowstone National Park, Washington, USA
GTTTTATAATGTACCCAGTAAGTGTATTAAATAATATTTTGTAATCTTCAAGAAAAATATTGTATTTAGATAACATTTCTACCCTCCCCCTACGTCTTATTCTCCCCATGAGGGGGAGTAGCCACACCTTCCTATTTTCCTTTGCAACTTGACTACTTTTCTCTGCATATGATTAACTATCTTTAGTTAGTTTTATCCTTGTTAGACTACAGTCCAAGAGGATGATAGTTTAATGCCGTTAATAAATCCATGATTAAGATTCGAAACTCGCATATCATTTGTGAGATATTACTAGCTTTTTTATTTCAGATCTTATATGTTAAGACTGTAAAATGAAAGTTAATCTATACTTCTTTTCTCAATAGCTTTAAAAATCCCTTCTCAAACCCTTGATAAATATGTTGCATTAAAGAAACTAAATGTATAAAAATAATAACATATAAAAATATTTCAATTCGAGATAAGCTAATTGTATAAATAAAATTGATTTTGTAATCAGTTTCTTGAACAGGAATTTATAAAATCTTTTACTTCTCCAGTTATAAATCTTGTCAAGTCTTCAACTGCAGCTTCAAGCAATTTTCTACCAGACTCTACGTCAATCTTAACTTCACCGCTTAAGTTTATTATTCCATATGGATTAGCTATTGAAGTAGGTATAATCTTAAAAACACCATTCTTTACTGTAAAATCTTTAACTTCCCCTAACTTCCATTCCCTCACTAAGTCCTTATTTATATATGCAATCTTTGAGGTTTCAATAGATCCAGCATGATAGTCCTTAACTTCCTCAATCGCGTATTTACCCACCAGGCTAAACACGAATACTTTAAAACAACTGGTTAAATCCATGTTAATTTCCCTCCTTACAATATCTAAAACACTCTCATTACCACCATGAGCGTTAATAATTACTACTGCACTTAAACCTGACCTTTCTGCACTTTTCATTAAATCTATTAAAAAGTTAATCATAGTTACATAACCTACTCCCAGATATGGGAAGCCAGTATGCTCTTTTGAACAACCATAATAGATTGGAGGGAATAGAACTACCTCATCTTTTAGCCTTTCCTCAACCCTAGAAGAAACCCATTCAGCTATTATTGAGTCAGTACCCATGGGTAAGTGAGGACCATGTTGTTCAATGCTCCCTATTGGCAATAGCCCTATTTTACCTTTTATTTCATCTCGTGTGACCTCTAACAGCTTCATATCTATAAATTTGTTAAAGGGTAAATAAACTGATAGTCATACGCATAGTATCGTTATACTAAAGATTTATTAAATGATTTCTTTTCGAGGAGAACCAATAATAAATTAAGATACGTTAAGAGAGGAAATATAAATGACGTATGGTGACACCATAATTATGCGCCCTCACTATCTCTTCGTTATGAAAAAGTTTTATAATACTATTTAAGTTGTAGATAAAGATATCATATACTGATATACCGTAAAAGAGTAATATGCTTGAAAGTCAGTCGTTCTAAATTCTGACCCAAAATCTATCTCATCAAGATAATATGATGATAAGTGTAACTGGAATTGTTGGCTTATATAGTTTATAATATTAACTAGGTTTATACTCGCGTTGAATATCGGGCTTACCGCTTCTAACGTTATAATAGTCCATTGTGCATGATCTACCCACACTTGAAATGTATACACCTTACCTTCTACTGTAAGATTAACGTAACCTACTGGACTTCCAGCTGGCTGGATCTCCCCTTGATGATATAACCATACCATTAGCTCTAAATCGTTCTGACTTGCCCCAGAGGTAGGAGCGTATTGTTGTGTTATCCATATATCAAAGGCTACATCAATAGGCGTTTGTTTATCATTAACTCCATAACTAACATATAACGTTAGATTAGATATTTGTGAAACTTGTAAGGGTAATGGGGAGTCGTAAGATTCCCCGCCTCCCCAAATATTAAAACCGAAAACTATTTCTGGGTAACCTATTACAGTAGGACCAGATGAACCATAATTAACATAGGGGAAATTAATATAGAATGATAATGAGCTATTAGATATTGCCTCAACATATCCTTGAGAAGAGGGATTTATATTCCATAAATCACCTGAAAGATTGGCATAACCGTAAGGAATATAAGTGAACTCGTTTGAAGTGTTCCACATATAAACAATTGATTTGTTATATGGTACAATGTCAAACTCTTTAGTAACTGGAGGTATCTGAGTGACTGAAAAATTAAGATAGTATATGTTTACAGTGTAGTTTACCGTACCATTGAAAGGTCTAAACTCCGTACCTAAATCTATTTGCTCCAAGTATAAATTACTAGAATTACTAATTATAATTGCATAATTAAGAAGAGCAGATATATTTATTACAGATAATGTATACTGTGAGAGAGACTTAACGAATGTCACAAGAGTCCATGGCTTATCATACTGAATATAAACTTTATAACCCTGGAAGTAGTAACCATAAAAGGTTCCAGCAGGAGTAATGTTGTCATCAGTTACCCAAATCATAACCTCTAAGTCCCCATATGTTGCACCGTATTCCCAAGGGTTTTTGAGTAACCAAATATCATAAGCTAAATTAAACGGTGTACTTCCTTGATATGAGAAATTAATATAAGAAAGTATTATTTGCTTTTGAGAAATAAAGTATTCTGGTAATGGAAGATATGATAATTCCTTGCTTATGAAATTATTCCACGAATCCCTACCATAAATTATCTCTGGAAATCCTCCTTGACCAACATTTTTTACACAAGTAGCATTTTGAAGGCTTACACTAAGAGATAATGTACCTTTATTATCTGTGAAACTTACGTAACCATTAAAACTTTTTAAATTCCATAAGTTAGGGTCAACCCCTATATAGCCATCTTCTATAACTTTAGTTGAATTTTGAGTACTAAAAATGTAGCTAAAGTTAGCATAAGGTATGATAGAATACTGTTGCCTAACTCCTTTTAATATGACTGAGTAATTAAACAGTTTAATAACGTTTAATCCTCCCCCTATCTCCTCTCCTAAATCAAATTCATCTAGGTAATAATAAAATGCATTTTTTTGGAACCCTTCTGCTTTCAATATATCAAGGGCCTCAGAAATAAAGTCGTTAAGGTTAAGCGATATACATGCTGATCTAATAGGATTTGATATAATAAAGAATATTTTCGACCAGCTATGATTTGTAAAATAAATGTTCCATAACACGTCTGTTACAGTATTATTTAATCTTATTGGTAAACTCACATTTTTGAGTAAGGACATGTTAGTTGGTGTAAAGGTGGAGTAAAGCCAAATCATAATTTCGATATCTCCGTTCTTGGCGCCATTTGTGGGGCCATACTGCTGAGTTAACCAGATATCATATGCTAAATTTTGATATGCTGAAGTAATAATAGAATAATTTACTAATAATGTAACATTAGGTAAATATTTTACTTGTAGGGGTAAGTTTAAATAAGTGGACTCGTTAGATGTTAACCCTCCCCATATGTCAACCCCATAAAGTAAATCTGGGTAACCGATCACGTAATTGGCTTTGCCGAATTGTGAAATTATTTCAATACCATCGCTTGAAGAAATAGCAGTTATATTTCCATTAATGTAATCACTATCATTCCATAAATCGGCATAGAATACTGAATTATTAAGCAAAATATAGTAATAGGGTTGATGAATATTAATGTAAAAATTAGCTGTAGGAATTATTCTGATTACAATTTCATCATCACTATTTTTAAAAGAACTGTTAAATTCTAGAGCTAAAGAAAGTAATATTATAGTTAATAAAATCGAAACAATTAACTTCAACATCTAAATATATCTTTCTAATTAGGTTTATAAATTAATATGATAAATCTTAATTTAGAGATTTTTTATATTATACTCTTTCTTTTTATTGAGACTAATTATCAAACTTTTGTCATTATGGATATAAAAATTTAAATATATATTCTCTTTAATAAACTATACTATATTGGTGCCTATATAATTTAACATAATATCAATAGATGCGTTGTGTAATTGTGATTAAATTTTATACATAAAGCTTTTAAATTAAAAACTATACAGTAACTCTGATGCTAGTAAGCGACCTAAAGCTTACCCATAATACTATATCTTTTGAAGGAGGAATAGTGGGTTTTAAACTGATATTAGTTCCAGAATACATAACGTATATAGATCCTATTTTAATCTTCGAAAATGATATAATAGGGATTTTAGTTGACGTAAGTTATTCTATGAAAAAGGAGTTACAAATAGTACCGAGTTTTATAAGGGAAATTATAAGACAATTACCACCTTTTACTAATGTAAGACTGTTTACATTCTCAAAGGACGTTAAAAAGATATGGGATGGTAGTGCTAAAGATTTAGACATCTCAAAAATATCCTTTAAAACATCAAAATTCACATATTTAGGTAGAGCGTTAAAACAGATAGATACTAACCTGACAAAATTATTTCTATTTACTGATGGTAAATCATTGGATAAAGTGAACTTTAAACCAGAATTTGAAACATATACAATATGTATAGGAAAGTGTAATGAAAAGGAAATTAAAAAGTTTTCAAAGAGAGTTATTAAGGCAAAAGATCCTAGTGAACTCCCACATATAATATTGAAAACAAAAATTACTGATGTTAGCATTAAGTTCCCAGAAAATTTAATTTTTTATAAATCATCAGATGATCTTACTGTTGTAGATGGAAAGAGAGAAATAATTGGTTTAATTAGGGTAAGTGAGGGTAAGGATCCAGTAGTCCTTGATTTTGTTATTAAGTATAAGGAATCTAATGAAATAAAAGAGGATTTAAAAGAAGTTATAATAAATAGGAGCAAAAGAAGTAATATAGATCTTGAGTTGGCTAATGAAATAGATTACTTTAATTATGCAAAGAAGTTTATATCGCATGTAAGTATTAGGCCAGACCTCTCAGCCATTAACAGGCTCTTAAATGAACTTTCAATATTAGAGATCATAACCGAGAAAAGTGAAGATGACATCATAGGGTTAATTGACTATATGCTGACTAAGTCCACATATCAGATAGTATTATTATCAACTGAAATGAATTTGGTACAAAGATTAGATAAAGAGATAAGTAACGGAAGGTTGCATATTTTTTACGTAGCTAGTTATGAGCCTAAATCTAAAGAGGAGTCTATAAAAATAGCGAATTTAATACTGTCTCAAATACTTCAAACAGAACCTAAATCACCTACTATAGTTATTATATATGATTTTGATAAAATTTCAAAAAATGACGATTTCAGGAAGATAATTATTGACCAATTGAATTCAGCAATATCTACATACGATGTAAAATTCCTAGTAATAACCTCTAATAGAAGAGAAATAGCTGATGAAAATGAGATTGTTAAAAAAGTAAAAAAGATCTTAGATGAACTAAAAATAAATTATGTTAGTGGCGATGATTGGATAAAAGTAGGTGATACAATATTCACTTCAAATGAATTTCATAAATCAACGAAAGTATTCCTGATAGATAAAGAGAAGGCCTACATTTTAACTAATAATTTTAAAATTGTTAGCATAGATGAAGCTCTAAGATTATTTCTTAGAGAAATACTGTCAACAGCTGGTGAAGTAAATGGGTTGGAGAAGAGTAATAAATAATACTATTGTAGTATTCATTTTTCTTATAGCAGGAATTTTAACTTATTATACTTATAATAAGCAATTTATTTACTTTATTACACTATCATTTTTAGTATGGTTAATTTCAGTTAATGGAATAGTAGCAAGTATAATATTTTATATCCAGTATAGAAGAGCTAAAAAATATGCTGACTTTTATATTCTAAGATCTTCAAGCAAGAAGTATAAAATAGCGGCATTTGTAACGTCTTTTAATGAGGATCCTGAAATAGTTAAAGCTACACTAATTTCTGTTCTATTCGCTGCAAAAAGATATGGTAATTGTGACGTATTTCTCTTAGATGATTCTACAAAAAAGAACATTTCTGATGAACTGAAGTCCTTCTGCGAAAAGAGGGGTATAATTTATATTCACAGAACAAATAGGAGAGGTTTTAAAGCTGGGGCAATAAATGATGCCTTAAGAAGGTATGGAAATTATTATGACTTAGTAACTATCTTTGATGCAGACCAGAGACCCTCACCTAATTTTTTTCAAATAGTTAGTGCATACTTTGATGATCCGTCCGTAGCATTTGTGCAAATTCCGCAATATTACAGCGAGACTTATACTAAAATAGCTAAAGGAGCATGGTACCAACAGTTACCTTTCCTCAAAATTATAATGAAGGGGAGAAATTTGATATCTGCATTCAGTTTAGGGTCTGGAACCACTTTCCGTGTCTCCGCATTGAAAGAAGTTGGGTATTTAAAGGAGGATACAGTAACTGAAGACGTTGCTACTTCTGCGAAAATTCACGCAAAAGGTTATAAATCTATATACATCAATTATTCTGGTATTTGGTACGGGGAACCGCCTCAAGATCTTAGTGCTTATTTAAAACAACAGGGTCGTTGGTCTCTGGGGGGATTTCAACTCTTAAAAGATTTATTAAAACTTGATTTACCACTAATAGTATTCCTTGATTATTTTGCGGGAGTAATTTATTGGATAAGGATAGGATTTTTAAGGCTAATAGAGTTTTTAGCCCCTATAGTTTTTATTGATTTCAACGTATCATACATAGTTTTAAATCCTATATTATATGCCATCAGTTATTTCCCAATAGTTATAATAACGGTTATTATGTACTTATGGGCTATGAAAGATTATGATTACGGCTTATATGGATTCTTCTTACATCAAACGGTTGAAATATTAGAATTCCCCGCAGTTCTTATGTCTTTTATAAAATGGATAAGTAGAAGGAAAAGTATTTTCGTAGTAACTCCAAAAGGTAAGATAAGTATGCAAGTATACTTAATACTCCCATATATAACGGTATTATTAATTTTAGGACTCACATTAATTAACGGTATAATAAAAGTGACCTTAGATATTACTAAAACGCTATTAGCATATGCAATAATAATTAATATAATATGGATTTTATACTATATTCCATATCTAGTTTACGGTATAAAGATCTCTTTAGAGAAACCCAAAGAAGTTAACAGGAATATTATAGTAGAAGTACCTTTGATCCCAGTAATAGAAAAAGAGTAATTAGAAACTTACTTATTTTATAAAGGTTATTTTTGTGCATAGTTTATAAACCTTAAAAATCCCTTTTTATAAATGAATAAATCTCTTATACAAATATTTTACTTTTATTACAATTCATTATTTGATCATATTCTTTTTAGTTAATTCCCTCTATATACTAAAAATTATTTATGTAAACCTGAGGAGACTCTGATAAGTATTTTTGTATTATGCTTATCTAAGTCAATGTTTTAAGGTAAAATATGAAACGATATCTTGGGCGAGCCAAATGATCGAAAGAGTACTTGAAACAATAGGTGGAGTGGTAACAATAATAGCCGGGCTAGTAGATATAGTACTAAGACACCCATTAGACTATTATCTCTATAAATTTAATGCTCTAAGTGGTAGCGTTTTAGTGTATTTAGGAATTTTAGGTATAATAGCGGGATTAATGATATTATACGGCGGTTTTAAGGATAAAAGAGACTTCGTAATTGCAGGGAGTGCAATAGGCTTAGCTACTCCTACTGAATTCGCAATATTAAGTTTGATTGGAGGTTTAATCCAGGAGAAAGAAAAAGTAAAAAGCTAAAATCTTTTTAAAAACCGATTATTTGTTTAATTGCTCAAATTTATCTAGAAGTTGTTTTAATTCTTTCTTTTTCTCTTTAATCTGAGCCAATATTTCTGCGGCCTTCTTACCCTTCTCTGTAAGATAATACATATTATCTTTTCTTACAATGTAACCTATTTTCTCTAATTCTGGTAAATATTTCTTTGCAACCTCATAGGTTATTCCTGCAGCATACATTAGCCTAGTCTTATTTATTCCTTCTTCTTTACATGCATTTAATATATCTCCCATTATATCAAGTTTGTCCCTTTTTCTCTTATTAAACTCTAACATATGATTATTTTACCAATCCTAATTAATAAATTTTTACCAGAATAAAGGCTGTATGGTTAACACAATCAATCTGAATTTGTATATTAATAAATGGTCATACAACGTTTAATTAAATTAATAAAATTTTGGATTTATGATGTAATTTAAGATTTGACGAACTGGACTAAAAAAGTAAATTACTGCAATTACTTTTCCATTGCCAGAAATTTGGTCAGAAATAAAAAGATTATTACGGACTGTATCTTCGTAGGGAATTCATTACCTATAAGCTAATGTAAAAAAGTCTATTTCTCGATCTAATATTATACTTAAAACTGCAGCATTAGGCCTAACAGAGCTTATCGCTAACACCATATCTTTAGCCCTAGATTTAGGTGATATTATAATTACTTCTTTTAACTCTTTAGGTAAGATTGCATTGAAGAACTTTGCAAAATCTGTAATATAATCAAAATATAAAGTAACTTTTTTATAGCATTTAGAGATATCAAAAAGACGTAGAAAATTTTCAACTGTTACTATATCATTACTACTTTCCATAAATTACAAGTTTAGTAGGGGGTTATAAAGTTGTGTTAAACTACGTTTATTATCATTCACTGCTCCATCTCTCAATTATCTCCTTATTACTGAGCACTGGCATTAGTTTGCTCAAGTTAGCTAAAGACCTCTCATGAGCCTCTTTATCGCTAGAAGATACTGCCTCTTTCGCAATAACTGGTAAGAAACCCAAAGCTTGAGCGTGCCTCGCTGAAGTCTCAACACCTATATTAGTAGCTATTCCAGTAAAGACGATAGTAGTTATCCCAACATTTCTGAGCATTAATTCGAAATTAGTTCCTACAAATATACTAGGAGTATTTTTATTCAAAACAACGTCTCCTTCTTCCGGATAAACTTCCTTAATTATGTCTCCAGGGTTAAAGCTTCTTCTAAAATATCTGGGCTGAAACTTATCTGGGTAAGACGTTATTTTAGTATAGACTATTGGAACACTATATTTCCTAGCTGCCTCAATTAGCTCCTTCAGTTTTGATATGAACTCCTCCTTATTAAATATACTATTTACTAACGTCTCTTGTACATCCCATACTACTAAAACTGAGTTGTCCTTCCTAATCAATTTCTTTACTTCCTCTAAGTTGAACCAACTCATAAATTGGAATTATTAAAAATGACTTAAAAGTTTGACTCCGAACTTTTACCTCTTCCTAACCGATAACCAAAAGAATGTTAAAAGCCCCGCTAAAGTTATAATTAGACCAATAAAGGCGACCTCTTTAACGTCTAGGTATTCCACTAATTCCTCTTGAACTGGTTTATCAATCACTATCTTACTTCCTACTGGGACATTATAAGTCCCTTTCCAATAAGCGTTGTAGAAAAGTGGGACGTTTGCAGTAAGCGTTATTATATTACCAGCATCAACCCACTGTTTGATAACTACACCAGAATAGTTAATAATAGTCAAGAATTGTTCCGTGTAAATCCCTTCTAAAGAAATCGGAGAAGTTACTGTAATTGATGAGTTAATAAATAAGACGTAACGTGTAAAATTATTAACATAAATAACTTTGGGTAGAATTATAGTCTTTCCTTGAGTAATCCATGAGATATAGGTACCATTAGGGTAGTATATTTTTACTAAGAACTGTTTTACATAGATTGGCGTTATAGCACTCTGATAAGACACTATTTTAATATCTTGTGAGGAGTTTAAATAATACCTCTCCTCAGAAGTTATGTTAATAACTTGAGGAAATTCTATTATACTACCCCTCTCAACATTTAATACCACACTCCCGTTAGGATAGTTCACTAAAATTTTATAGAATAATAAATAGTTTAACGTAATATTATACATCAAAAATGTATGGGGAGTAAAATTGATGAATTGGAAAAGAGGGGAGTCATTGTAATATAAGTAAGCTGAACTGTTTATGGGTATTATCTTCTGTATAGATAAATTTTCTCCGTGATTAACATATAATGTTAAAGTTTTATAAACTTTCCAATTGACCACATTATACGTAATGTTAACGTAGGTTAACGGTGGTAGAGGTGGTGTATAATTGTTTGTTAAAATTACTTTATTAGGCTGACCAATACTCACTTGCACTATATTATTTTCAATATTTGATTTCAGATTTTCCGCAGAACCCGTAGAATTTAACCCGTAACTAAAAACCGAAGGAAAAGGAGTAAGCTCACTGTTATTATAGAATAGTGATAGAGATGAAGTTAAGCTATTAAATATTGCGGGGGAGTTGAAACCCCCGAATACAAACTCAACGTTTCCGCCAATAGGATTAACAGTGAAGCTGTAAACTCCTCTTACTCTACTTTCATAACTCCTTAACTCTGGAGGGTAAATCTTGCTACCGTTTTGGATTATTATGTAACCGAATTTAAATACAGTTATATCACCATTATTTTCCAATTGAATTATTAAGAACCCAGCTAGGGGTAGAAAGTATTTTGTAAAAGGAGTTAGGAATGAGTTATTTGCAAAGAAAGCTAGAGTCTGGTTCCCCGGGTTAAATACTAAGGATTCTTGTATCCAATACAACCCAGAATAATTTATTGTAGCCCCTAATTGGAGTGTTAATAAGCTACTCCCAGAGATCGAGGTTATATTAAAGAATCCCACGATCTCTTTTGTTGAAATGGAGTAAGGCTGTATAAGGCCGTTATAATCGTAATAACCATATGAGGCTATTCCTATTCCGTAATATTTCGTTTGTGCTTCAACTATATGAAATGATATAAGGGGTAATAGGAGAAGTCCCACCAAAATTACTAAAAAGAAAATTTTTCGCATTTATTATTCTTTCCCTTAATATATAAATAAATCTAATCCTCACATCGTAATCTTCTATTCAGCTGGCTTAGCAATCGTAACGCTAGCGCTTAAGACTCCTATTAACATCAGCAATGTTCCTAGATATAAGGGAAATTCTGGTGATGCCACTTTTACTAACCCCGCCAAACCTCCACCGAATAAAAACGCACCTAATGCTATTATAGCTGAACAACCACATATCTTACCAATTTTCATTTCCACTCACAATATAATTTATGATCTTAGGTTAAAAAAGTTTTATGATTTATTATTTTTTCAAAAAATATGAAAGAAAGCTTTTTAAATTAATTTTTATGGAGTAATTTAAAGGATGAACTTTTTAGCACTTACCAAATAATTAAATTATGGATGAGGAAAAGTTAATCGAGGAAGTGCTGAGAAAATATAAAAACATAGCTACTGTAGGCTTTTCAAAAGATCCATCAAAACCGGCTCACCAAGTTCCTAAATTTCTAATAAGTAAAGGATATAATGTTATACCAGTTAACCCATCCGCAGACGAGATTTTGGGGAGAAAAAGTTATAAATCAGTGCTTGATGTTCCAGATCAGATAGACATTGTAGAAGTTTTTAGACCATCAAACGAGGTACCAAAGATAATTGATGAAGTGTTAGAGAGAGTAAAGAGGCGTGGAGACGTTAAGGTGATATGGTTACAAGAGGGGATAAGGAATGACGAAGCTGCTGAGAAGGCTAGGAAAGCGGGGCTTATTGTAATTCAAGACCGTTGTATGTATAAAGAATATATGAAAAAGATTGCTGGAGTTAATTCTCCACCTCCAGTTTCACAAATAAATACTTGAAAAAACAAATAAAAAATATGGTAAAAACAAAAAGAAGAAGAGATAATGAAAAGAAAAGAACATTAAAATATTTCCTCCCCCTCCTTTTATTATTCTTAGTTCCCACATTTTCACCCTTAACAAAATCTCAGATATCGTTATCCTTCTCTGTAAACCTCTCGTTAATTTACACATCGGAACAAGCTCTAACTCAAAACGGGTTGGTTTACTTAGTAATTAATGTTAGCGGCACAGTAAACTACCCTCAGAGTGGAAATGTATCTTACACAATAAACTCAATAAGCGATTATCTAGAAGGGACTAACTTACCACCATATTACCCTGGTGGAATAATTGTTTCTAAACCTGTAGTTATTGGAAATTTAGTTTACTTTATATATGTACCGGGTATTTCGACTTTTAGCCCACAAACTAACATTACACAAGATGAAGTAGCATATGTAAGCACTGGATGGGAAAACAAAGGGGTTATCATAACTAGCGGTTTCACTGAATGGGTAAGTAAGTATAATAATACTCTTTTAGCATTATGGTACCCTTCAATAAGCTCACAAAAGGCTTACCTTTTAACTATTGTTAATAACACAGTTATAGCTAACGTTTCGTTAGACGTTATCAACCCGACCACTTTGACGGTGGTGAACAATAGTGAAATAATAGTCTCAAACTCTACTTCTAAGATGTTTTTAACGTCCCTGACATCTAGCAATTTATATGAAGCACAACTGCCCTCACAAAACTTTTACATAATAAATAGTAAGGGGGAAATAGTTGAAGAAATACCTCAATATAAAGGGGAGAACCCTAGTGACGTATTAGTAATTAATTCTACTTATTTTATAATAACCTATTACATAGACAATAATACGTATTTCGTAGCATACAACCCAATCTCTAAGGAGATAATTTACGTTAAGGAGTTTAGCGGAGTCTCTACAATAGAATATTACGACAAATTATTCCTTATAAATAGTGTCAGATTCAGCGCTTCTAATAGCGAGATATTTTACGAGAACTTTGTTTTTACCGAGAATTGGAATACTTTGTGGGAAGAGAGTGGTTCTTCGACCTTACCTACGATTAAAATCTCCCTTGCAGAGGCTATATACGAGATCAATGGAGAATACTACGTGTTTTTAGATTCTGAAACGTCTTCTTTATCACTAATTCCTCCATCTATAAGTATAAGCTCAAGTCCTAAATCAGTATTTATAGGGAGCAAACCCCAACCTTTTACCATTTCAGTAGAACAACTAAGATACAATGGATACACTGAAATCTTAATCAGCTGGAATGAAAACGTTAAGTCTTATTACGAAATTTTCGTAAATGATACACTAGAAGGAACGTCAGATGAGAATTTGTTCACCCTTAATATAACAAGAAATACTACGTTAATTATTACTATTGAGGCTGTTAACTATTTCGGTGAAATAAATGAAAGCATAAAAGTACCAGTAATGGTATTCTATAGCCAACAAAATCAATCAGAAAATACTACTACAACAACTTATGTACCACCAACAATAACAGCAACAACAACTAACGTGACTAGCGTAAATACTACGACAACTATTACTACTCAGAGTAATAGGGTAACATCAACTTTAACCAGTGGATCTATAATCACTAACATCCAGCAGCCTATCCTAAACATTGACTTAACTTCTATATTGATATCGGTAGTCATAATAGCTATCTTAGGAATTTTGCTGTTAAGGAAAAGATAATAAAACGTTAGGTCTACTGCCAGTTATGTGCCATAAGGCTATAAAAGGTATTAACGCGACTGTGAACCTCTTTTTGTCGTTCAAGAACCTCGATAGTATTTCAACCATTATAGAGTAGTATTTATCCTTTAATTCGTCCATGTACTTACTCGTATCACTTTTAGAGAGTATTGATAATATAATATTACCTATTAATTTTTCTATACTATCGTCCTTAATTTGAGATAATATAGATTTAAACATATTATCATATTCTCCATCCTTTAACAACAACAAACTCCCCAAATATATTATTAAATCCAGTAAATTAGAGGAGGAATTAATTTTATTAGCCTTATCATATAGGACAAGTTTGGCAACTGTTGAGGCTATTTTTATAGTATTTTTTGCATTTATACTCTTTATTTGTTTAGAAAACCTCTCAAGGTCTATGAAGTCCTGAAGCACAATCTTATATTCGTACTTCTCTCCACTGGCTAAACTTTTCATTAACCTAATCTGGTATATTTTTAACAAATCGAGAAAATCGTAATCATCAGCCTTATTTCCCTTAATCTTTTTCAGAATTTCCTCGTATAATTCATAACTCAATTTCTCCGCCAATTCTAATGTAGTCTTAGCTGATTCTTCCTTAGGATGGGTTAAAAGTAAAGTGTAACCAATTCCAGCATCGAGTCTCTTCTTTAAATCGTCTAAATAGGAATAAATGGAATTAATATCGGTAGTAGGGAATAAAAAGACGAAATCGGAAATCTTCTTCACTTCTTCTTGATCGAGTCTTTCTCCTCTGTTTAACTTATTATAATTCCTCCTAAACTTTTCGTATAATATCGCAAGTTTTAGCAAGTCCCTATTTGAGAGGGCTAAACTTGCTAGATAACCGTAAATAAGAGATGCAATTAACGAGTTACTTACAGAGATCTTATCCAATTTGTTTTCATAATATAGTATTAACGAGAGGGGAAAATCCTTATATGGTAAATTCATTCTTTTCACTAAATCCGCAATCTTTTCTGAATATTTATATGTCAAATAATAGAACGATATAAGAGAAAGGTAATAAAGCTTATTAAAGTAAATTGAGGAGTCAACTAAATCATCAAGAACTGCGTCTATCCACTCTGTTCTCCCACTTTTAATTGACGAAACAAGGATATCGAAAACCTTGTCTATACATTTACTAACCTTCGCCCTCAACACAATTCTTATATCACTTAATAACGAATATGGTTCCAGTAATGAGAGTGCTCTAACACTACCCTTTTTAGATATAATAACGTCTCTAGTGTTATCGATTTTTCCTAGCAATTGCTCGCAATATTCCTCTCCAAAATTTGAATTAAATTCTATAACTTTTTCCTTTAGAGGTAATAGTGAATTAATAACTAGCGGATGAGTTAAATCCCCCAGCTCTTTAAGTGCTTTTACTTTAGGCTTTTTAAAAATATAATAGCCTAAATCGTGGTAAGAGAAGAGATTGAGAAGCTCCCTTTCAAATTCCTTATCGCCCATGAACTGTGACGCCATTTGTAATATCTTTTCAGAAACCTTGGTTAAGTCTATGTTATTAATCTGATCTGTGCCATAATCACTATTTATAGGTATTTCTAACTCCTCTTCAAATTTACTAAACCATTTAATAATTATATCTTCAGCCGAGACGTTCCTATTTAAAGATTTCATGATAAATAAGGAAAGACCCTTAGGTATTGGAGTTTTATATTTATTATACACGTAAAGAAGCGGTAAATACCAAAGTACTTTATTCGGATCAGCATCAAAAATCGTATTATAAACATATTCGAACATTTTTTCCCCTTGGTTTAAAACTTGATTCACTCTAGTTTGCTTTATAACAATACCTTTAGGTTTTAGAACTTTATACAAATCATCAGTGAGAACTATAATCATTCTTTCACCCCTTATTTCTTCCTTAAGTTTTTCTATATATTTATAATTATTACTATCGTGATAGTCAATGACCTTTGCGTCCTCACACATAGAGTTTATCCTGGACTTCATACTATTTGCAATCATTGACTTACCCGAACTCAAGGGACCTACAATTACCACGTTGTTGTTGTTAAAGAGACTAAAAACCCCTTGATCTATGTAATCTGTGAACTCTATCGGTGTAGGGGAATAAAATACACAATCTCCACTATTCCCCATACTCGGAATTTCTGATAGGGTTCTTTTAGCCTCCCCCGGTAGAAATCCGAATAAGAAGTCTAGGTAATAAAATACTATTTCCCTCCACGTTGTTGACAGTTCCTCCCAGTCCTTTCTTAAATTGTTACCAACATACTTACTCTTTATAAAATCAAGTAACCCTTGTCCCTCTGTGGGCTTTGAGTATATTACCCTTTTAAACCTATTAACGATCTTTAGTTTTTCTTCAAGCTTATTTTTCTTGTTTAATTCTATTGCTTCTTCCAACAAAGGGGGTATGAAAGTTGATATTACATGATTGTCATCACCTATTGAGATCACACTGTAATTCAATATCTTATCATTGATCGCCACACCCTTTTTAGACAAAAACTTGATAGCAAATGACAATGGAAAAAGAAATATATAGCCCCTTAACTTTTCACCTCTTTCTCCCAGTTTTTGTTTCCCAGATAGTAAATTGATTACATAATTTCGCCCTACAAATACCACGTCACCTTTAGATTTTACGTAATCCCTCCAATTTAGAAATTCTTCTTGATTTCTGAATTCGTTAGGCACTTCAACACATTTTTCACAATATTTTTTTATGCTGGGTTCAGAAAACGGCGTAGTACGTATGAATTTCGTGTGCTTAACTGCATCCCTTAAAGCCTTAATGGACGTAATCTTTCTCATGCATGTATCAATAAGGCTAAGAAGTATTTATTGGTTAGCCAAACTTCATTAAAATAAAAAATCGATAATTATAGCTGTTAGTTTGAAATAATTTTTCTAATCCCCGCATAAGTTATTAACGCGAAAACTATAGTTAAAATGATCAAATATTCTAGTACTTCCTCTGATAATCTCACATAACCATCTGTACTAAACATATCTCCTATTAACATTAACGAAATTGATAAGGCCAGTAATATTGAAAGAAATATGCTTTTCATATGTTATCCGTCAATTACCAGCTTATAAACTGTTGTATACTTATATATACTAATACAATTCATTTCTAAAAAAGAATAAAATAGAATTAACACGAGGGAATTTAGTGTTTCTCACCCTACCTATTCCACTATTAGTTAGCTTTATAATAATCTAGATAAGATAGTTCATAAATGGAACTTCCTTGGACGTTCATTGACGATTTAAATATAAAGTTGAGCCATAAAGAGTTTGAAGATTTAGTAAAATCGTCAAGAAATATACTAGAAGATGTTAAAGATATAGACACTAAATTTATATTAAGATCTAAGTATATATATGCTAGCGCTATAATATCCATAATAATTTTCGTGATATTATACTTCAGTCTGAACTATTTCACTTATCTATCTCTCTTAATACTATTGTTATCATATGTTTTAGGCTACTTTTTATCGTGGTTATTTAGAAGCCTATTTATTCTATTGACTTCAATCTTATTTGTAATACTTGCGTTTATATTCATGCGCGTGTTTTTATCTCCTATTATAGCTAGTGTGTTGATAGCGTCTATTATACCATTAAATTGGAGTTACTTATCTAATCTAAATTCTGAACTAGTATTTGCAATAAGTAGTTACGCGACAAATCTGTTGGCTGATTGGGATGATAGAAAATATGTTAATGAAGATGACGGGTTTTCAGTAACTTTAAGAAGAGGTAATGCGAGGGTAAACCCTTATAGGGCGGACATGTCAATAACTATATCATTAAAAAATAAAGAAAAAATAAACGCAGAAGTCATAGTCTTTGCCTTAAGGAAGGGTAGGATTGGATATATAATAAAAATCAAAGTTAAGAAATGGAAATTATTTGATGAGTCATTTAAAAACCTTTTAGCTGAAGCCCTTAATGAATTGAGAGGTTATGTTAACGAATTATTTAACTCGAAAGAATGGGAACTAGGATGAACTCAACCTTCAAATAACCAATTTTAAATATATTAGGATTAAGAGACAGAAAGCCTCGTCAGGGGAATGGATAGTCCCTTATATTTCTTTTTCCTAATTTCCTCTTAGCCATGTTATCAACACCGTTTGTCCCTACACTTTCATTTCAATCATTTTATCTTCATTCATGATCGAGTGTAGGGACTTAGCCCTCAACCACAGGTGGGTCATGGGACTCCTTCGAGCCCAACGGCACGGGG
>OGCG01000797.1_pt1 | contig 17731 bp, 27 predicted proteins | sample 1570061 | NCBI WGS metagenome assembly OGCG01 (sample SAMN06268698, study PRJEB24515) | hot springs metagenome | isolation source: Joseph's Coat, Yellowstone National Park, Washington, USA | place: USA:Joseph's Coat, Yellowstone National Park, Washington, USA
ATAACTCCGTTGTCTTTTATTATTCTCTCATATTCCTTCCATAATTTGTCTAAAGGTATTACAGAATCCCATTCATTCTGTGTTGTTCCATATGGTAAATCCGATAAAATCATATCTATTGATTTATCAGGGATTTTTGGCATAACATCTAAACAATCTCCTTCTATTACTTTGTTTAGAAAAGGTTTTAATGCAACATCTTCGTAGGTCATAAATATACTTTTTTAGTTAAGACTTTAAAACTTAATCTTTTTGATAATTTGCTATTCATTATAATTTTTGTTTAATGGACTAAATTTAACGAGTAGTATTGGTGGTATTTATAGAATTATTTGTTGTTGTTGAATTTATTGAATTAGCGACATTAGTTATTTTATGCGCGACACTACTTACTGCGTGCCCAGCTCCTATTATATACTTGAAGAAGTCTAATATGCTTGAAGTAAATGAGGCTAGTCCGCTTAAACTTAATTGCCCGGTTGTAAAGAAGCTATAACCAATTGAAGCTAATATATAAAGTATTATAAACACAAAAATTACTTTAATTATATCTTTTATAAAGACAAATCCAATCCATAAAGCAAATATTATTATTAAAATAGCAACTATAAGAGAATATGGTTGCGGAACAGTATAACTAGCAGAAAAAACATTCAATAGTATTTGCAAAAGTATTGGAAACATTTAATCACTTTTTTATTGCGCATCTTTTTTCATCTTTTCAGAATACTCTTTTAAGAATTTTTCGAAAACTAAACGAATAATTTCGTTTTCTTCTTCATCTGTGTATTCAAAGTTCTCATCACTTATATATGCATCTGTGCCATGATCAAACTCGTCGTCTATAACAACTGTTCCCTCCTTCTTTCCGTATTTAAATCCTATTTGGAATAACGCTTCCAATGGTTCTATTTTTATCTTCTTTTCGTCTATCATTTAAGCCACCTCAATATAATCGTATTTCGGTCTGTAAAATATAACGATAATTCTTTCCTTATGTGGCTCACTCTCATTATCAAATTTTTTATCTGGCAATATAATTATGTATCCTATTTTCTTCTTTTCGGAGTTATAAGCAGATTCTATCTTTAAATTCTTTTTACTTTCTGATCGGCTTAGATCATTAAAAATTTTATCAAGTAAAGTTTGTACATCACTTCCTTGCTTTCTTTCAACATTATAAGTTATCCATCCTTTTTCCGCTTTATCATACCATTGCCATATAAGTTCTGCTTCTACTGTGTTTATATGCTTTCCAAGTTCGCCAACTATACTTACTATATTTTTGGTTGTTTTGTCCATAAACACACTAATTATATTTAGAGACTATATGTTTAAAAACCTTTCGGGCAATTTTAAATATGTTTTTTAATTATTCAAATATGCGTAAATTTTTAGTTGTGTCTTTAATTGTCATAGTCGTTATCGCTGTAATCTATTTTATTTTGACTTCTAGCAACAAAGCAACTGGCTCTTTGAAAATTGAGAATATTCAACCTAATACAACTAGTGTTTTTCATAACAAGACAAATAGTAGTCTGGTAATAAACAAGACAAAATCTAATTTGAGCATATCTACAAATTATTCGAATAGAAGCACGACTATAAAACCTACTTGTTTGCTTTCAAATGCATCTGTAATTTATATACCTAATGGAAATTTCTCAACAGGAACATATGAAGACTGGAATACGACTGGAACAGGTTTTGGAAACGCGCCGTTTAATTTAAGTTTAGCAAACAAAGAAGATGATTATTACGGCGTAAAATGGAATAACTACGGAAACACAAATTTTGTGGCTAGCACATTCCGTGGAGGATTGGCAGAATCTTCTGGAAACTTAACATCGGCTCCGTTTTTAGTTAACGATTCATTTCTTAACTTCAAAATTATTTCGCCATATGATAACGAGCTGTATATAGAGTTGCTTGAAAATCGAACGCCTGTTGTTATTGCTCATTTCAATACGTATAACGCTTCTGGCAATGTTAATGGGCAATCTACTTTTGAAAACGCAAGTTTGCCTATTTCTGAATTTATGTGCCACACATTAAGGATAAGGATTGTTGCTGGATATGTCGGAACAAGCACCACGCAATATATAATGGCTACAGGCTTCTATTTGAGCAACAAAGAAAGAACAACGCCAGGAATACTTTATCAGTTAAATATATCTTCATCGTAATCTTATTTAAATGTCAGACTTTATAATAAATTAGTGAGTTTATGTACGAAGATGAAGAAGAAATCGATGATATGTATAAGTCTTACGCATACAAGATTGTTTTAAGAAATAAAAAGATACCTAATATGGAAATCTTAATATACTATACAAAAGAAGATGTTTCTAGAAATATAGATTTGCTAGGTGGCAGTGATTATTTTTGGAGAAAATTTTTAAGAGAACACAACATAGATACTAAAAATTGGTACATTGAAAGAATTGAAGAGTTGTAAATATAAACGCCCGTACTCGCTAAATTTTTGCATCGGTTACGTTTTTGGACTAACTACCGAAATAAGACTTAAAACTTTCTTTATTTTTATCAAACCATTTTAAACATGCAATAGAATAATAAATATTGTGATAATATGGCTAAGAAAAATATGAGGCAAACCGACAAAAATATATATTCAGAGGAGGATGAGAACAACGTTGAAATAATGTTTTCAGATTTGACTCCAGAAGCGCAGAAAAAATTATTGAGGGCTTTTCACGTGAGAAGTCCTGAAGATATGAATTGGGATGTAGTTCCAATAGCAGTAATTCCAATTGAAGATTAGTCGCTATTATAAACATAGAAAGGTTTAAATATTTTTATCTGCATAATATTACTGATAAATATGGATAGTTCTACTTTTGTAGATGCATTTTCGCGAATGCTAAATATCGCTAAATACGAAGAATTGTCGAAAAACGAAAAATTGTTTCTGGCGTCAGCCGGACTTAGTAATCGTTATGTTATAGACAGCAATAAGATAGATTTTTCGGATTTGGATGACCGGCACGATAACGTTAATTCATATTTTATTAGTAATATAAAATATCTGCATGAAATTTATACTATTTTGGGGGATAAAATATCTGTGAGCAAAATTTTAAACGACGTGATTGATAAAAAAATTGAGAAATTTGATTTTGTAAAAGACAGCCTTAAAATCTTTTTTAACGATTACCTGACAGAAAGTGAGCAGTCACATATTATTGCATTGCTTAATGAAGTTCCAAAAGGATTTTTACACGATGCCCACGATATTGATGAGTTATTTTCAAATATGGATAATTTATTAGATTTTTTCCATCTTATGTATTCAATTACGGATAAAAAGTTTAGATATAATGAAAAAGTGGCATATAATTTATTGGATACAAATAAATATATACAATATAAAGCATTCTTTAATACTTTAAGGAAAAAACTTACTTATGAAAAAAAGTTTCACCCATATGAAGTAGAATTAACCTTTTGCGAGAATATAGAAGAGTTATTAAGCACCATATCGGAGGATTTCAATAAATCTATGGCTAAGTCTTTAGTCAAATAAAAGTCAAAATTATAGGTCGTTTAATAATAAGGTTTAAATAGTTTTGCATACATAATATTGTTGATAAATATGGAAGAATATGAACTTATAAATGCATTACTTAAAATTCAATATAGAATAAACGATAATGAAACGTCAAAAAACGAAAAATTATTTCTTTCATCTATTGGTTTCACTTTGCACGACTTAATAAACAATAATAAATTATACATTTCTATATATCAAGATTACTATTCGGATAGTGACATTATAAAACCATATTTTGAAAGCCATATTAAGAGCCTGATAGAAATTTATAATATTTTAGGAGAGAAAATATCTGTAGGAAATTTATTGGATAACATGATTGAAGGAAAAATTAAAAGTTTTGATTATGTAAAAGACCCGCTTAAAATTTTTTACAGAGACTATTTAACTGAAAATGAAAAAATACACACTATTAATTTATTAAATGAACTGCCGAAAGCATTTTTGATAAAAAGCGTAAGTATTAAAGATATACGTGGAAATATAAACGAATTGTATGGTTTCTTTGAACTTATGTATTATATTACAGATGGAATGTTCAGATACAACGAGAATGTAGCACAAAATTTAGTTGATACAAACATTTATACACTTCGTAAGGCGTTCTTTAATAGTTTAGTAAATGTTATTGATGACCTCAAAAATCACGATAATAGAGACCGTAATGTTAAATTTATATTTTCCGATAATATAGAAAATTCATTAAGCAAGGCATCTAAAGAGTTTAATGAGGCAATGGCGAAATTCCTTTTAAAAGAAGCAAAAAATTAAAAATAAATTTATGAAAGTTTAAACATTGTCATCTATATAATAATAGTGGTGAATATGAGTTTTTACGATGAAAACGAGGATGAAACGGATGAAAAAAGTCTTATATGGGCGTTATCAAAAGTTCTAGACAAAACAAGCAATATTGAGTTGTCCAAAAATGAAAAACTTTTCCTGTTTTCTTTAGGTTTTAGTTCATACCACTTTTTTAACGGAAATACAATTAGTTTTTCTATAGACCCTCTATCCGAAGAATCTAATGCATATACTTATCTTATAAATTCAACTAATGATGATATTAAATATTTAATAGAACTTTATAATATTTTAGGAGAAAAGATAGCTATAGGCAATATCTTAAAGGAAATAGCCGAGAAAAGAATTGAAACGTTTGATTATACAAAAGATGTCCTTAAGATATTTTATAGGGAGTATCTAACAGAAGACGAAAAGATTCATATTATTAGTTTGTTGAACCTTGTTGCAAAAAACTTGTTATCAAGCTGTAGAACGATTGATAATATAAGAAAAAATATAGATGAATTAGTTAAGTTTTTCAACCTTATGTACACTATTACAGATGGAATGTTTAGATATGATGAGAAAATAGCATCTGCTTTAATAGGTATAAATAAATACGCCCAAAAGAAAGCATTTTTTAATTCGTTAATAGATATAATTAACCAATTAGAATCTGGCAAATTTAAAACATCTGAAATGAAGATCGAGTTTGTTCAAAATATAAACGATATATTAAGCAAAGAATCAGAAGATTTTAGGCAAGCGTTGGCAAAAACAATAATAAAATAGATTAGAATGACAAGGCAAAATATCTTGGCAGAGTATCAAATGATTTTAAGACTAGACTAAATTAAGAGAAAAATAGAAAATAATTTAAATATAAAAATTTTATTTTAATTGATAATATGGGGGCGAAAAAAGTTGAAAAGAAGGTTAAATGCCCATATTGTGGAGCAGAGATAGATAGACTTATAAATCTACAAAGTGGTGTAGCTTCATATGAAATGGATAAGTTCGGAAATTATGTAGATTTGCATAATTTTGAGCCGGATAATGACACAAATATTTGGGAGTGTCCTGAATGCTACGAAAGAATTGCAGATAACGAAAAAGACGCTATTGCCTTCTTAAACGGTAAGAAGATAATAAAAATAGAAGAAGACTAAATTTTAAGCGTCTGTTCCAATTTATAATTGATGGAAAAAATTCCTGTGCTTGTAAAATGGGCTGGTGGCAAAAGGCAACTTATTCCTCAACTTAAAAAATATTTTCCTGATAAGATAGAGCGGTATTTTGAACCTTTTGTTGGTGGCGGAAGTGTAGCTTTTTATATTATAGAGCATTATAAGCCGAGAAAAATATACCTGTCAGATTCAAATGAAGAGTTAATAAATGTTTATAATGTCGTTAAATCAAATATAAATAATTTGATTAAAAGGCTTGAATACTATAAAAAGTCGCATTCAAAATCTTTTTATTATCTCATTAGAAGTAAGGATCCTAAAACTTTATCTCCATTAGAAAGAGCTACACGATTTATTTATTTGAACAGAACTTGCTATAATGGTCTATACAGAGTAAATTCAAAGAACGAATTTAATGTTCCAATGGGAAGTTATAAAAATCCTAAAATATACGATGAAAAAGAATTAAGGCATATATCTGATTTATTAAAAACAGCTATAATAGAAGTAAAAGATTTCTATCAAATAAAGAATGAAGTTAAAAAAGGCGATTTTGTCTATTTTGATCCGCCATATTATCCGCTCAAAAAAGAAAGCTTTACGACATACACAAAAGACAACTTTTTAGAAAAGGATCAAATAAGATTAGCCGAATTATTTACTATATTAGACAAAAAAGGTGCTAAACTTATGGAATCAAACAGCGATACTGCGTTCATCAGAAATCTTTATAAAAAATATAATATTCATATTGTAAAAGCAAATAGGATGATAAATAGCAATTCAAAAGGTAGAGGAAAAATAAACGAAGTTGTGATAACTAATTATTAGATTGCTTATCTTTTTATTCATTTTTAATTAGTTTTTCGCCATTAATCATATCTATACTGCTTTGTGCTTTGTATACTTTGTTTTATTTTGTTTTATCTCGCATTGTAGCGGTATTATGTTTAACTAAAAAATATCTATTATAATGCTTTAATTTTAAATAGGTAAATTTCTTATGTATTATGGTATATATGAATGCAAAGGGAAATAAAGAGAAGAGAGTGTTACCTAGAAAGAAGGCACAAGGCTCTATGGAATACATTATAATACTCGCAGTGGTAATAATCGGAGCAATACTAGCAGGATTCTTCTACCTGCGCTCTCTAAGTAGCACAAAGATCGGAAATGCAGAGTCAATTGTGGCGGCAGGAAGCCCAGGTTCAAAACAACTGATTTTAGCGCTATCAGAACCATTACCAAAAGATGCCAGTAACGTAATTATATATATTCAAGAACCAGTTGGTATAACCGCTGAACATTTTGCTTTTCATTATAACGTGCGATATGTAAACAACTATCCAGAATATGAATTTTTGATAGTTCCTGGAGATAAGCCAATAACCAGCGACGAAAATGTAACAGGCATGTCATACTCGTTAAACGGACAGACAATAAGTGTTGCAACAAGTACCGGTCAGCCAATACCAATACAAGCATTACCACACGGACTTGTACTAACTCCGTAAATTCAGACAATCGAATAATTATATGTACAAGTGTTTATTTTTATTTTCGAGTTTTGGTAAAAATACAATTATCAAGAGACAAGTAAAAGGCTATATATGACAAGTTTAACAGTCGATGTAATATTGCAGGATATAAATTATATGAATTTAGACCGCAAATGTTTATGAGGAGTTTACTAACGCCTTCCTACGAGCACAGAAAACCTATTTTTAAAAACGGTTCTGATAGTGATGATAATATACAGCTACTATCAGAATTAGTAAATAGAAAAAAAATAATATTTGTACAAAATGTAAAAGTAATGACTGTGAACATTGCGCATTAGCGCATCCAGAAGAATGCACTATTATTAAAGCGAATAATCAGAATATTGAAGATTTTATTAAAAAAATAAAAGAAAAAGATTCATAATGATTTACTTTTTAATCTGGCAATAGCCATTTTAACAAAATGTGGATTAATATCGCAACCTATAAACTTTCTGTTGTGATTTAATGCAACATCCATCATAGTGCCAGAACCAAGAAACGGTTCGAATACGGTATCATGTTCATCTGTTGTGGCTAACATTAGTCTCTCCACTAATTTGCTCGGAAAAGTTGCAGTATGACCTTTTTTAGGCTCTGGAGGATATATCCAAACCTGATTTGCCATTCTATCTTTACCAGATTTACCTTTAACAGAAAAGAACTCTTTATGGAATTTATATTTTCCACTTTTTGTAAAATGTAATATTAACTCTGCACTTTGCCTCACTCTATCATTAACGTTTTCGGGCATAGGATTTGGTTTTTCCCATATTATTTGTTCTCTCCAGATATAACCATTGTCAACTAATTGTAGAGCAATTCTATAAGGTATTCCACTTAAAGATTTATTTTTAATTATCGGGTGATGCGCAGTAACACCTGTTTTATTCCCCTGTGCTGATGCATCTATTCCTTCTCTTCTATATGAAGGATTTTTATTATGCTCCCAATGATTTTGGTGGGTTCTCGACACTCCACTGCCCATATAGGTATCCTGTATTATAATAAACAATGAGCCATCCTTTTTTAATCTTTCTAATATAGACAAATAAAGTTCCACATTCCTTTTAACATAGTCCTCTAATTTTTCAGTACCAATCTCATTTTTATCATTAGTAAATTGTCTCTTGCCCCAGTAAGTAGGACTCGTAATCACTGTTTGTATTAAATTATCTGGTAATTGTTTTATCAACTCCAACGAATTGCCTATATATAATTGTACATCCCCATAATTATAAACTGGCTTAAGTTCGCTTGTTTTTTCTGTCATCAAATTATATACGGAAAAAGCATTTAAATGTTTGCTAAAATCTGACTAATGTTCTGATTTAACATAACGTTTATGCGGTACATTAAATGCTTCCATTTCTATGCGTTTCATTTTTTACTCGCTCTTAATTGACTGCTCAATAGCATTTTCTATATTTTTATAAATAAACTCTTTCAAATAGTCATTTATTTTACTGTTTTCATAAAAGTTTAATTTGCTATATAAGTCATCAAAACTATTAGATTCGGTTATAAGATCTGAAACTTCTTTTATATATCTTTTTTTGTATTTTCTTTCAAAGTCATCATAGTTAATATCTAAGAAATCATATACCTTATCTATAAAAGTTTTTAATGGGACTTTTAATTTTAAGTTTCTTGATTCTACTATTTCATTTATTTCATCATCGATATAATCATCTAAATTTGAAGCAAATTTCCATACTCCGTTATCTCCTGAAATTTCATACAAGCCTCCGCCTTTACTGGCAGATTTTAACAAGTCTTTTTTAAAGACTGCAAAGTCCGCTTTTTCGCTTATTTCACGCAAGAAGTCATACTCAAAATCAGAATTTACACTTCTAATGAAAAATCCGAGCAAGTCATCAACGTTATCAGAGTTCCAATACCATCCAGCCGTGCTTAAATTTCCAAGTGTAAGTTTATATCGTTGCTCTTTACGTGAAGGGTCATAATCAATTCTTATATTGTCTTCAATGTCTATATAATACTCATTATCCATTTTATCGCTCATTAAAATAATGTTTATGTGGTTTAAAACAAATTTTATAAAAATTATATTATCGAAGAAAGAAAATCGACAATAGTTTTCGCCTTCACAACCTCAAAATAATATGCATCGTAAATTCTTTTAAACTCAGCAACAGCATTAGGGTCACTTCCAATGTCCTTGTCGATTACGCCTTCCTCTCTCATTGCTTTGATTATATCGCTTATTCCTTCTAAAACAGCCTTTTTACTAAATATGTCGTCAAAATCTTCATCAGTCATTCCTTCTATGTCTTTTTCTATTTTATAAAGATCACTTACTGTATAGCTACTCAAATCTTCAAGTAATCTTTTATAGTTTGCAAGCATAGTTTTTATCTTTGTTTCACTTACATAATTAACTAATTTATTTTTTATGCTTTCTTTTAATTTATCTACTAATTTGTAATCATGATCAAAAATAGCATTTTGCAAAGGTATTAAATCTAGATCATAAAAGTTTATTTTAAGACTATCAAAAGCCACGTTTAATTTTCGTATTTCTTCTAATATTTCGAATAAGTCGGTTAACATTTCTGGCTTCGGCTCAATTAAAGGATTTTTGCTACTCGGCTCAATTAAAATTTCTATCCAAGACTTATTCAGAGAATCTAAATATTCCATAATAATAAAAGAGCAAAGTAATTTAAAAGAGTTGCCGAAATTATTTTTAAATCCTTTTGAAAATACATAATTGTGGAAGATTTAACCGAAGACGACGACTATGAAATTATAAAAAGGTCTAATGAGCTTGCTTTTTATATAGAAAACGAAGAATTGTCGTGCGAAATATGTGGAGTAACAATAGACTTTCTTGTTGATGATACGGCTTATTATTGTAAGCATTGCAACATTGTATTTCATAAAAATTGTTTTGAAAAGAAATATGGAAAAGACGCAGATTTAATATGCCCTAAATGTGGCAGAGAATTAGAAATCGCTTCTCCATCTTTATAAATTTAATACTTATTTAATAGTTAGCGCTATCGGCTACTATTTTTGCTCTAAAAATAAATCTAATACCTCGTCTTCATTTTGCGCAATTACTTTATGACATTTAGGGCATAAAAATTGATAGTTTTCTTCTGTGTCGTCGTAATCGCCTTCTGGCTCCCATTCTATATTATTCTCGTTAGAAGGATATAATCGGTTTGTTATTGTGTGCTCCTCTTCAACGTAATATATTTTCCTATGACATTTTGGGCATATCGCATAAGGTTCTCCGTCTTTATCTAGCCTTAATTTATTTTGTGTTTCTTTCGCCATTTTATACGCCTAATTTTAATATTATTGTAATTGTTATTTTTTAAGACTTAAAAAGGTTTTCTTAAATCTTTTTATCAACATATTTTTCTCCGTCACTAAACTCTATATTTTGCTTAATTCCATCTACGGTTAGTTCTATGTTTGGAAACGCGTTATAGTCTACTTTTATTTCTATAAAATGTTGCTCGTGTTTGCCGACTTTTAACTTTATGGATTTGGCAGACTCAGAAATTGCTCGCGATTCAAATATTGTCTGTCCGTCAACTGTTGCCTTTACTCCCTCAAATTTTGACGCTTCAATTTCAAGTATATGTTTTTCTTTATTTCCTATTATAATTCTTGTTTTTGCCATATATTTATAGTTAATGCAAACTTTAAATACCTTTCGGTGATTACTAATATCTCCCTTATCTATCGATTAAAAACGATATACCTGTGGCAAAAATCTTAATAAACCATTTTTCTATCTTCAAGGTAGCTCCTAAGTCTTCTAAATACATTATAGTGCATTAACTTGAATTTTTGATTTATATATTCTTCAATTTTTCTGTTCAGTTCGTTCGAGTCTTTTGCCGTTAAAATGACATCTGTTCCATGCTGATACAAATACTCAAAAATATCAAAATTTTTATCTTTTCCTAGCTCTAATTTTAAAAAGTCAGCCAAGTCTCTGTATTTCTTAAAATAGATTCTATTTAATAGGTATAACCTCAAATCTTCATTTGTGAAAGTTTTCATACTATCACCTTTATATCTTTGAATATTCTTTATTTTGAAGCGCACTTGTTTTTTCTAGATAGAGTGCTTTAAGGCTGTTATATATTTTTTGATAAAAGTATTTCGATGCAAATGCGCTTGCGTATATTGATGCATAATGCCTCATGTCTGCATAAGTCTTTTGATCCATATCTATCATCAGCATAATCTTTTCAGCGAAATCTTTGTAATCTTGATGATCATACACCAATCCATTTTTGCCATCCTCAACTATCTGTTCTTTTACTGTTCCATTAAACGCAATAAGCTGTGTATCGTTCGCGTTATCAGGTATTAAAATTGGAGACCCTGTAGCCATAGTTTCTATTATATTGCTAACTTTTATGTCTTTCCTTGGCAAAATAACAGAAAATCCTGTTGATGCCAACAGTTCTGGGTAATTCTTCAATGGTGGCACGAATAGAAAATACTCGTTCAGTTTCATGCTACTTATTTTATTTCTAATTTCTTCCGCATTATCGCTATTAGTGAGCAAGCATAATAAATTATGCGATTCTAGGAAGTCTGTATCTTTTACTATGTAGTTGACTGCTTTTATCAGAATATCTACATCGTTTATAATCTGATTTAATCTCCCAGTAAATGCAAACTTATCTCTGTATATTTTGTCACTTTTAACAAAATATCTTTCTTTTGCATAAGGCGTTGCATAAATTGTGTCTAGATTATCTATACTTCTATGAACGGCGTTTTCTTGTATCTTGGAGAACACGACATACGTTTCTATATACGGCAGAAGTTTAATGAATTTTTTATATAATGACCTTTCTTTGTCAAAAAGTCCCAGTTTGCTTTCTAGCACCCTGGCAAAGTTAAACTCGTCCATAAAGATTATAGTTGGCTCTGTTTTTGTTGTTTTAATGTACTTTATTATAAAGTCAAAATCAAATGGCGTATATGATATAATAAAATCGTACTTTCTTATTAAGGCTTGACTTTCATCCACGCTTCCTTCTACTGGGCTAATTAAAACTTCTTTTAATATCTCTGCGTCTTCTCCGTTTGCTTTCAAGAAGTTAAAGAATTCCAGTGATTCATAATATGAAGACCCATATGGTATATATCTTCCATAATCTGTTATTAGTATCTTCATATCCCACAAAATAACAATAAATAGAAAGATATTTAAAGCTTTCGGTTTTTTTGGAACATCGAGTATAATTCTTGGTATATAAATATATAAATTGAAAAGTAAAATATTTAAACCTTTTTAAATAGCGAATTTTTACATTTTATTGATAATATGATAACGAAAGATGATATAAGGAAGTTGCAAACCTTTCAAAATAGTGTAAATAAGGATAAATTCGTCAAATCTTTTGTACTATTTTCTATGAAAAAGAGAGATGAAGAAAATGCTAATTATTTGGCAAATAGAATATGGGAATTATATATTAAGCATCATAGAAATCTAATTGAAGTTATAAATTACTTAGACGAAGATGTTCTTGACATTCTTATTGATGTACTAAATCATTTATAAAAGATTAGGCAACAGCATAGCTTTATATTGAGCATAACCTGGGATTTTTGAAACTAAATAGTTTATAATTTCGCTTTCTTCTATATTTGGTGAATTTCTATCTAAAAATTCAAATAAAGGTTTAGAATATTTTGTGTATTCTATTTTTGAGAGTTCAGTTATAAGATTTTTTACTCTCTTGTTGTTTTGTGCAACACTTATTGGATCTATTTCTTTATTTAATAATATTGACATTTTTTTACTGTAGTCGTATATAAGTTCAGAAAGCGACATTTTAGGCAATGGCTTCTTATCGAAAAATAATGATAAATATTTGACATAATCTTTTATCATCTCCAAATTAGCATTAAAATTAGTTTCAACTATCTTTTTTATTTTATTCTTCTCTTCATTGGTTAAGTTTATATTGTTAGTTATGTCTTTGAGCGTAGCATAAAATTCATTATAATTTTTTATAGAGTCATTTATTAAATAATAGTAATGTATATTATAATATTTTGTAAAAATCCTTATGTAGGCACTTATAATTCTTTTGCGAGAAGCATTGCTTAAATTAGGCGTAGATAAAATTTTGAAATCTTTAAGTGTTGGCTCCATTTTATCACTAACCCATATATGCAACAACATCTGCTATACTTTCAACCTCACTTGGTGTGTTGCTTCTGCTTTGCGTAGAAATAAATACTTTTCTAAAAGTATTGTATTTAGGCAACGTATAATTGAATTCCATATCGCTTATTAAAACTAAAAATTTAACTCTGTTTGAATTGGCGTAATCAAGCACTTCTTTTATGTTTGTGCCACCATAAGTTCTTTTAGATAATGTTTCATAAAGTTCTTTGATTGATTTTCCTGCTGTGCTGAAAACAACAGGGTTGTTATTTTTATCTTTTACAATTCCATCATCAAAAAGCAGTATTTTCCATATTCCACCTTCTTCCTTTATCAAGTTTATAACTTCGCTTATTTCCGATAAATATTCTTTATCATCTATTGACCCGCTTGTATCTATTGCTATCAAGCCGTCTTCAAATGTTCTCTTTTCTTTTTGGAACATTATAGGTATATTTTTGTTTATTTGCGATAAAACATAATATCTTCTATTTACAACGTTTATTCCTTTTTCGTCTATTTCGTGAGTTTTATAAGATTTAAGTTCATTATATAAAATTGCTTTCCAATCAAGAACGGGCTTTCCATATATATCTTCCAACTGCTTCCATATTCCGCTTTGCCCAGTTCCATAACTTGTTATGGCTTCTTTTATTACGTCTGTCAAATACTTTTTAAAATCTCCGCCAAACTTTTGGGCGTTTTTCTTTACAAAATCATCAAAATCTTTTTCATTTCCTTCTTTCATATGCTTAACTATATTATCATAACTGAAAAACCCTTCTTTTATTAGTTCTTTAAGTTCATCTATCATTTTTTTCATTTCGTCTATAGTTTTTGCCTTCTTTTGAATTATCATTTCAACTATTTCTTCAAAACTTTTCTTTTCCAAGTCTTCAGGCTTAAATCCGAAAGCCTTTTCCATATATTCATCATTTATTATTCCAATTTCGTCTCTTCCTCCATAAGACGTAGTTAATCCTATATCTTTATTTATTATATAATCTTGCGCTATATTTATTAATTCCATAAGATACTCTTTTGGTATATCCTTATGAAATACGAGTAGATCACTTGCTCTACGTATATGATTTAAGAGTATGTGCTCTAATTCGTGCTTTAAAATTTTTTCGGTTGAAAAAGTGTTAAGAACAGAAATTATCTCCTTTGAGCTTCCAGTAATTTTTATTCCTCGTCCATCGGTAAAAATAAGGGCTTGGCTTTCTGTCTTATCATTTTTAGCATCTATGACAATTGGAATTGAAATTAGTGTTATTGCGAAAACTGCATCAGAAGGATTTCGGCTCATATTAGTAATTGCGCCGAGAACTCTTTGATATATTGTATCATCATTTGATTTTATTATCATTATTACGCACCTCCATAACTTAATCCATTGGCAATTTTAGCAAGTATTTTAATTATATCAGCATTTTTATTACTGTTTATTATTTTCGAATAAAGACGTTTTATTTTTTCATTAGAATGCGTTGTTTGTATGAATATATAAAGTAATTCATCGCCGTATTTTTCTTTTATAAATCTTAAAACTTCACTTAGCGTTTTCTCATCTTTTACGTATCTTGCTAATACTTGCAATGAAGCGTATTGCTTATCCAATGTTTCTGGTATAAATTTGCCACTTAATATATCTTCTGCTGGTGGCATAGAAAGTATGTAGTCTTCATACATTTTGAATTTTCCAGCACATTCAAGTCCTAGATAACTTTGATATATGAAAAGTTTTGTATCGCCAGATATTTTTTCCAAATAAGGAAGTGCTTTACTTAAAAGTTCCCAAGTTCTTGGAGTTGGAAAACTTGCAGAGCCTTCCTCCTCTTTGAACAAATATTCAGGATTTGCTACAAGAAATCCTATTATTTTATCGTCTATGTTTAATTTTTCCTTTGCTATGCTTAACCAGTATTTAAAGTAGTTGTTGTCTCTTGTTATTCCCTTCAAGTCAAAGCGATAAATTGGCATTCTGGCTTTTTCCGCTTGGTTGAGTTCATATGTATCTCTTGAAAATTCTTGATTTCCAGCCAAAATAATTGATGTTGTCGGAGGAAGGATGAGGTCTTCGAATATTCTTTCATTTATCAAAGACAGAAGGGCGTTTCTTGTCAGTCCATCTGCTCTGTCATACTCGTCAAAGAAAGCGATTATTCTTATCGGATTTCCATTTTCGTCTTTGTCTTTTGCCAACTCTCTGAACTCTTTTGTTATAGCCTTTTTTATCTCGTCATTACTAATTATAGGTATGACATAGTCTGTGTTTGAAGTTCTTGCAGGGTGAAAAACCTTTACTATTGTTTTTGTACCAGTTTTCTCTTCAACCTTTTTTGCAATCTCATAAACCCATTGTGTTTTACCTATACCAGTTCCTCCGACAACCATAAAAGTTTGACCGCTCAATACGTGACTTACCCAGACATCTATAAGTTCATCTATATTATAATCGTTTGATGTATATATTCTTTCTTTGTTCATATTATCACGTTTAATATTATATTAATAAAAGTATTTAAAGGTTTCTATTAAAGAATTTCATCACTAAAAAGATTTGACTTTTTCAAGCAATATGAAGCGTATATCGCAGATTTTTCAATTAAGTAAGTATTAACTTTATCTTCTATTAGTGGAGAAACTAAAATAACGTTTTCATTTGCAACGATTCCGCTGTTATTAGGGTTTGTATGCACATTATTTAGAGTCTTGTATATTTGCTCTAAATCTCCATGAGTTTTGCTTACCAATTTTGTAATGTTTGATGGTATTATTACTTTATTGAATATTTCATAAATCGAGTTTATTACGCTTAAAACGTAGATAAATGCGTTATATGACGTGGTTCGATTTATTTGTATCGTGCTTATAAATCTCTCAAAATCCTCTTTAATTTTTAGCATCATTTCTCTTTCTTCTTCTTGAGTTAAATTGAGTCTTTCAAATACTGATTTTATTATTGTTCTAATTACATCTGTTTTTACTGAATTATAATTGAATGCAAAAGACCTTAATTTCTTCGCTTCGTCCTCTGCTATAAAATCATATTTATACAAAAAAGAAAAATTGGGGTTGCTTATAACCTTTTTAATCGCCTCTGCTGGCGTACTATTAAGTCCAGAAGCAAACAGTAAATCTTCAAATACGTTTAGAAAAATTTCTATTAGTTCCATAATTATTTATTATAAACTTAAATATATAAATCTATTTATTTTTCCAATTCAATTAAAATTATAAACTTTTTTGGCTTCCAAATCTCTTTTTATTTCGTCTTTAGTTTTTATTATATCGTACATTATGCTTTCAATTTTTGATGGTGGAAGTTCAATTTTAAAAACTCTATCAGAATTTATTGCAAGACCTACAATTCTCCCAACATTTTTATGTGTTGCCGAATATAAATAAGCGTATGCTCCTAGTTGATATGTTACATAATCTTCATTTATTTTCCCAGTTTTTAAATCTATTATATATGTCGTATCTTCATCGTTAGTTACTAAATCGAGTTTTCCAACAATAATATCTCCATCTGCTTCAAGACGCATTTTTTGTTCTGTTGCAAAATTAGATAGGCTAGAGGCATATCTTTCGACTATCCTATGAACCTCGTTCCCAATCAGTAATCGTTTAATTTGGTCTGGTCTGTAACTCTCATAAAGTTTGTCTTTTTCTGGCACATAGATCAAATCAGTATAGCCAAACATATAGCCTAAAATTGTAGTTAAACTAAAACTATCGAAATTTACCTCGTTATAAACTTTATTCATTTTTACGAATACATCTTTTCCTGTAAAAGCTTTAAGTCTTCTTCCAATTTCAACAAGTTCCGCAGTTGTTTTTTGATTATACTTCTTTTTTGTCTTTTCAAGTTCCGTTGCCAGTTTAGTTCTTATTTTTTCAAGAATATCATCCATAGGTATCATATAATATATTATAGTATAATGTTTAAATAGTTTTCTACTTTTTAAACATAGGTGCAATTAATAATATTGTGTGAAAAGATATGGATCTGATATTTGTCGCTAATGTAATGCAGTCAAAATCTACTCTAAATTATCAGCCTATTCTTGAGAAAATTCTTTCTATAGAGAAATTAGATAAAGTCAAAATAATAACTAATAAGAAGAACTATAACGCGATAAATGACTTTCTAAAAAATAAAAACTATAATACCAATGTATCTGTTGTTTCTCTTCAAAAAGACCACAAATCAAGTCTTATAGAACTTATAAGCAACGTGATAGTCTCGGATAAAATAAAAGATGACCTTATGGTAGTATTTGATGATAAACTTTTATCAATTGATTTGAATAAAGTCAAGATATATTTTGATGCCATTAAAAAACCCATAATAATTTTATATAAATCAAATAGTAAAAAGTTAGTTAAGAAATATGGCGAATATTATTTGGACGATAATGGGTTTATAAAATCGTTTAGAGAGCATGTGTCTACTGTT
>OGCG01000811.1_pt1 | contig 17464 bp, 14 predicted proteins | sample 1570061 | NCBI WGS metagenome assembly OGCG01 (sample SAMN06268698, study PRJEB24515) | hot springs metagenome | isolation source: Joseph's Coat, Yellowstone National Park, Washington, USA | place: USA:Joseph's Coat, Yellowstone National Park, Washington, USA
GGGCCAGTGGCCCCCGGGTGGGGGAGCAGGGAGCGCGTGTTTATGCAGAATATGCGGGAGGTGCAAGTTTTGAGTTATCGGAGGCTCCTCGAGCGGTGGGAAGAGGAAGAGGATTCGGATGGGGACTGCTAGCGCATCCGAAGCGCGCCGCTGAGCCCGCGGCCCAGTTCAAAGCCAGCCCTCAGCCCGATGGGGTCATCCCAGCAGGTGCCTCGGAGCTCGGTCGGCTCCTCGCTCTTGAACTTTGCTTGACCCAACGGTCAGAATAGCGAGACGAACTATGGAAGCGTATCTGCTTGATGGGGTGAGGACCCCGATCGGCAAACACGGAGGGGCCCTAGCCTCCATCCGGCCCGATGACCTCGCCGCCCTCACCCTCAAACACCTCGTCGAGCGAAGCGGTCTTCCCGCGAGCGACCTCGAGGACGTCTACTTAGGCTGCGCCAACCAAGCTGGCGAAGACAACCGCAACGTCGCCCGGATGAGCGCGCTTCTAGCCGGCTTCCCCATCCAGGTGGCGGGGGCCACCGTCAACCGGCTCTGTGGGAGCGGGCTAGAGGCGGTAGCGAGCGCCGCCCGAGCCATCGCCGCGGGAGAAGGAGACCTCTACATCGGTGGGGGGGTCGAGAGCATGAGCCGAGCTCCCTGGGTGCTGCCCAAAGCTGAGCGGGCCTATCCGACGGGCAACCTCACCGCCTACGACACCACCTTAGGCTGGCGCTTCGTCAACCCGCGGATGAAGGAGCTCTACGGGACCGAGAGCATGGGCGAGACCGCTGAGAACCTGGCTGAGCTCTACCAGATCCCCCGCGAGGCGCAAGATCGCTTTGCCCTCCACTCCCACCGCAAGGCGATCCAGGCTCAAGATCAGGGGCTCTTTCAAAGCGAGCTGATCCCAGTTCCGGTTCCCACCAAAGAGGGGGTGGTCATAGTCGAGCAGGACGAAGGGCCGCGGCGAGAGACCAGCCTGGAGGCCTTAGCCCGCCTCAAGCCGGTCTTCCGCCCCGGTGGCACGGTCACCGCCGGCAACTCCTCCGGACTCAACGACGGGGCTGCTGCCCTCCTTGTGGCCTCGCGAGGCTATGTGGAGGCGCATGGCCTACGCCCTTTGGCCCGCATCCGCTCCATCGCGGTGGCCGGCGTCGAACCCAGGATCATGGGGATCGGCCCGGTCCCGGCAACCCGCAAGGCCCTCCAGCGAGCCGGCCTCAGCCTCAAGGAGATCGAGCTCATCGAGCTCAACGAGGCCTTCGCAGCCCAGAGCCTGGCGGTATTGTGCGAATGGGGGCTCGACCCCGAAGACCCCCGCCTCAACCCAAAAGGGGGGGCCATCGCCCTGGGCCACCCGCTCGGCTGTTCGGGAGCCCGCATCCTGGTGAGCCTCCTCCACGAGATGAAGCGGCGCCAGGTTGAGTTCGGCCTGGCGACGATGTGCATCGGGGTGGGCCAGGGGATCGCCATGGTCATGGAGGCCGTATGATCCTGGACTCCTTTCGGCTCGATGGGCGGGTTGCCCTGATCACCGGAGGCTCCCGGGGTCTTGGGCTGGAGATCGCTCAGGCCCTTAGTGAAGCGGGAGCCAAAGTCGCCCTCCTGGCCCGCCGTCGGTCTTTCTTGGAAGAAGCCCAAGCCAAGCTCCCCGAAGCCCTTCTTCTCGAAGGAGATGTCCGCCAGGAAGAGGAGATCGAAACTGCGCTCCAAGCGACTGAGGCGCTTGGACCCCTCTCGATCTTGGTCAATGCGGCGGGGATCACCTGGGGCGCTCCGGCCCTCGAAGTGCCAGCCGAAAAGGTACGGGAGGTCCTCGAGGTCAACTTGGTGGGGACCTTCTTGGCCTCAAGGCTCGCTGCCCGCCGGATGCAGGCCCAGGGCTACGGCAAGATCCTCAACCTGGCCTCGGTGGCCGGGCTCATGGGGACCCCTCCGGAGCTCCTCGATGCAGCCCCCTATGCTGCCTCCAAGGGAGGGGTCATCGCCCTCACCCGAGACCTAGCGGTGAAGTGGGGGCGCTACGGGATCCGGGTCAACGCCCTGGCGCCCGGCTTCTTCCCCACCCGGATGACCGAGAAGCTCCTCCCCCGCATCGAGGCCTCCCTGGCCCGCCAGGTCCCTCTAGGCCGGAGCGGGCGCCCAGGGGAGCTGGCTGGGGCTGCTCTCTTCCTCTGCGCCCCGGCCTCCGACTATCTGACCGGTCAAGTGCTCGCCGTTGACGGCGGCCTGAGCGCTCTTTGAGAGGTGATCTGATGTTCCAACCCGAACTCGAGACCTTACCCCGGCCCCAACTCAAAGCCCTGCAAGACGAGCGCCTCCGCCACCTGGTGGCCTATCTATATGAGCGGGTCCCCTTCTACCGCCAACGCTTCCAGGAGCGAGGGCTGAGCCCAGAGCGGATCCAGCGGACCGAGGACCTCCTCCAGCTCCCCTTCACCCGCAAGCAAGACCTCCGGGATCACTATCCCCTGGGGCTGCTCGCGGTTCCCAAAGAGGAGCTGGCCCGCATCCACGCCTCCAGCGGCACCACCGGCAAGCCCACGATCGCCCCCTATACCCGGCGCGACCTCGAGGTCTTCGCCGAGGTGGTGGCCCGCAGCCTGGCCGCCGGCGGGGCCAAGCCGGGGATGCTCCTCCACAACGCCTATGGCTATGGGCTCTTCACCGGCGGTCTCGGCCTCCACGGGGGAGCCGAGCGGCTGGGGCTCTGCGTCATCCCCGCCTCGGGGGGCGTCACCGAGCGGCAGCTCCTCCTCATCAACGACCTCAAGCCGGAGATCCTCGCCTGCACCCCCTCGTACGCCCAGACCCTGGCTGAAGGGCTCGCCCGGCAGGGTCTCGAGCCCGAAGCGATCAGCCTCAAGTACGCCATCTTGGGCGCTGAACCCTGGAGCGAGACGCTCAGGGCCAGCATCGAATCGGGGCTTGGCGTCAAGGCCACCAACATCTACGGCCTTTCGGAGGTCATCGGCCCCGGCATCGCCCAAGAATGCCTCGAGCGTCAAGGCAGCCACCTCTGGGAAGACCATTTTGTGGCCGAGATCGTCGATCCCGAGCGCGGCGAGCCGCTGCCTCCGGGGGCTACCGGAGTCTTGGTCCTCACCCCGCTCACCAAGACCGGAATGCCCTTGCTGCGCTATTGGACCGGGGATCTCACCTACCTCATCGAAGAGCCGTGCGCCTGCGGCCGCACCCATCGGCGAATCGGCCCCATCCTGGGTCGGACCGACGATATGCTCATCGTGCGGGGGGTCAACCTCTACCCCAGCCAGCTCGAGGAGCTCCTCAAGGAGTTTCCCGAAGTGGCCCCCTTCTACCAGATCGTCCTTCGGCGCCCTAAGACCCTCGACGAGCTCGAGCTCAAAGTCGAGCTCAAACCGAGTGCCACTTCCATCGATCCGCAAGGCCTGGCCGAGCGGATCGTGGAGAAAGTCCGCCAGCGCCTCGGGCTCACGATGCAGGTGAGCCTGCTCGCTCCCGGCCAGGCTCCCCGCAGCGAGGGGGGGAAGCTCCGGCGGATCCTCGACGAGCGGGGGAAGCTGTGAAGCCGATCCCCCCGGGCCACCAGGCCCGCCTCGAGGTGCGCGTCACCCCGGAGATGACCGTCAACTTCGGCCTCGACGATCCCCGCCTGGGAGCGTTGCACCCGGTCTACGCCACCTACTGGATGGTCAAGCACATGGAGCTGGTTGGCCGGCTCATCCTCCTCCCCTTTTTGGAGGACGGAGAAGAGGGGATCGGCAGCGCGGTGGAAGCGCGCCACCTGGCCCCTGCTCTCCCCGGCATGAAGATCGTCCTGGAAGGCGTTCACGAGCGGAGCGAGGGCCGGCGCCTGTGGGTGGCGGTCAAGGTCTGGAGCGAGCTCGGCGACCTCATCGGGGAAGGGCGGACCGAGCAGGTGGTGCTTCCCAAACAGCTCCTCGAAGCGCGCTTCAACGAGCTTCGCCGGCGCTGGCAGGGGGTAAGCTAAAGGTGATGGAGCGCAAGATCAAGGTTCTGGTGGCCAAGCCGGGGCTCGACGGACACGACCGGGGAGCCAAGGTGGTGGCGCGGGCCCTGCGCGATGCGGGGATGGAGGTCATCTACACCGGCCTGCGCCAGACCCCTGAGATGATCGTCTCGGCGGCGATTCAGGAGGACGTCGACGCCGTGGGGCTCTCGATCCTCTCGGGAGCCCACATGCACCATTTCCAGGAGGTCAAGCGGCTGCTGGAGGCCCAAGGAGCCGGAGACATTCTCCTCTTCGGCGGAGGGATCATCCCCGATGAGGATATCCCCCGCCTCAAGGCGATCGGGGTGGCCGCGGCCTTCGGCCCCGGGACCTCCACCCAGGAGATCGTGGAGTTCCTCCGGCGCGAGGTGCCCAAGCGCTGGGCTGCTGAGCGCTAAGCCCAGCCCGCCCCAAATTTAGAGCTTATCTGAGCTCTAGCTTCGAGGAGTAGAGTGGTGTTATGAGCTCGACGCTCGTCATCCTCGGGGCTTCGGGAGACCTGACCCGGCGCCTCCTCTTTCCGGCTTTCTATCGACTCGAAGCGGCCCATAAGCTCCCCGAGCTCGACCTCATCGGCTACGCTCTGGAGCCCTGGAACGCCCAGACCTTTCAGCAACACATCGAAGAAGGGCTCCGCCAGTTCGTCGAGGGCTTTCAGGCTCGGGTCTTCCGACGGCTCGCCCGCCGGATGGACTACCTCTCGGGTGATCTGAGCCCCAAGGCCCTCGGCCAGCTCAAGGAGAAGCTCACCGGCCCGGCGCTCTTCTATCTCGCCCTTCCCCCCTCAGCCTTTGGGCCTGCTGCGAGCGGGCTCGGGGCGGCGGGGCTGGCCGAGGAGTCGGCCGGCTGGCGGCGGATCCTCATCGAAAAGCCCTTTGGCACCGACCTCGCCTCCGCCGAGCAACTCAACCAGACCCTCCACGAATACTGGAAGGAAGAGCAGATCTACCGGATTGACCACTTCCTCGGCAAGGAGACCGTCCAGAACCTCCTCATCTTTCGACTGGCCAACCGGTTCCTCGAGCCGGCCTGGGGGGCTCCCCACATCGCTCAGGTTCAGATCACCGCTGCCGAGACGCTGGGCCTCGAGGGGAGGGTCGCCTACTACGACCACGCCGGGGCCCTGAGGGATATGATCCAGAACCACCTCATGCAGCTCTTCGCCCTCACCGCCCTCGAACCTCCTTCTCTGCTCGATCCAGAGACGCTCAGGGGGCATAAGGTCGAGGTGCTCAAGGCGGTCCGCCCGATCCCCGAAGAGGAGCTCGACCGCTTCGCGGTGCGGGGCCAGTACGGGCCGGGGACCGTCGAGGGGGAGAAGGTGGTGGGCTACCTTGAAGAGCCCGGCATCCCCCCCGACTCCCGGACCGAGACCTACGCGGCCCTCAAGCTCTATGTCGACAACTGGCGCTGGACGGGGGTTCCCTTTTATTTGCGAAGCGGCAAGCGGCTGAAGAGTTCGCTCACCGAGATCGCCCTGGAGTTCAGCCGTCCTCCCGCCAACCTCTTCCGGGGGACTGCCCTCGAGGATCATCCCGGCAACTGGCTGGTCTTCCGGATCAAGCCCAAGGAGGAAGTCGAGCTTGTCACCTACGCCAAAGAGCCTGGCCTCGAGCTCAAGACCCGGAGCCTCCACCTGCAGGCCGACTACGTCCGGCCGGGAGAGCTCCAGTTCAGCGCCTACGAGCAGCTCTTGCTCGATGCGCTGAACGGGAATACCGCCCACTTCCTCCGCTTCGATGAGGTCGAGGCAGCTTGGAAGATCGTGAGCCCCGTCCTCGAGGCCTGGTCGAGCGGCCGCCCCGAACCCTACGCGGCTGGCAGCGAGGGGCCAGCCAAGGCCCGCCGCATCCTGCAGGCCGGCCACCGCTGGCGCCCTCTTTAGGAGGAGCGATGGACGCCTTTGGAAAGCCCGGAATTCCCCCCACCTGGACCTCAAGCGCCAAGGATGCCGTCACCGCCTCCCCCGGAGGCAGCCGCCTCTGGGCCACCTTGGGCTTTGGCATCATCAACGAGGTCTACTGGCCCAACACCGGCCTTCCCCAGATCCGCGACCTCGGCTTCATCGTGGCCAAGCCCGGCTACTGGGTCGAGGTCAAGCGGGTCGCCCGCTACCGCCTCAGCACTCCTAAGCCCTACCTCCCTCTGGTTCAGGTCGTCCATGAAGGGGAGGAGTACCGCCTCGAGCTCGAGGTCCTCCCCGATCCCAGCCGGGATGTCCTCCTCGTCCGCTACGTCCTTGAGGGGGAGGGCTTCCAGCTCTATCCTCTGCTCGCGCCCCACCTAGGCGGCTCGGGCTACGGGAATACCGCCTGGGTGAGCCGGGAGGGGCTCTTCGCGAGCCGGGGAGAGCACCACCTGGCCCTCCTCTCCCGGACCCCCTTCAGCCGGGGGAGCGCCGGCTACGTCGGCTTCTCGGATGGCTGGCAGGACTTCTCGCGCAACGGGATGATGAGCTGGGAGTTCAGCCGGGCTGAGGAGGGCAACGTGGCCCTCATGGGCGAGCTGCCGGGCGGGGAGGGGATCTTGGCCCTCGGCTTCGCCCACACCCCGGAAGGAGCCCGGACCAAGGCAGCTTCCAGCCTCTCAGAGGGCTACACTGCGATCCGCGAAGCCTTCTTGGCCGCCTGGGAGGCCTGGGGCCGACAGATCCGCCTTCCCCGAGCCCCCACGGCCATCCGGCGGGAAGCTCAGCTCTCCGCCGCGGTGCTCAAGATGCACGAAGACCTCTCCTATCCGGGGGCGGTGGTGGCTAGCCTCTCGATTCCATGGGGCAACGCCCATGACGATCTGGGCGGCTACCACCTGGTCTGGGTCCGCGATGCGGTGGAGGCCGGCTTCGGCTTCTTGGCCGCCGGCCTCAACCAAGATGCCCGCCGGATGTTGAGCTACCTCATCGCCACCCAACAGCCCGACGGCCACTGGACCCAGAACTTCTTCCCCGATGGCCGCCCCTACTGGCGGGGGATCCAGCTCGATGAGGTCGGCTTCCCGATTTTGCTGGCAGCCAAGCTCCACGAGCTCGGCCTCCTCGAGGGGCTCCACGACTACCACCGGATGATCTGGCGGGCTGCTCAGTACCTCGCCCAGCACGGACCGGTGAGCGAGCAAGACCGCTGGGAGGAGGACCCCGGCCTGAGCCCCTTCACCCTGGCGGTGGAGATCGCGGCCCTGCTGAGTAGCCTGGAGTTCTTAGACCCTCAAGAGGCCGCCTATGCCCGCTCACTCGCTTTGAGCTGGAACGAAACCCTCGAGCTCTGGGTCTACGCCCAGGGCACTCCGCTCGCCCAGGAGCACGGGGTGGCCGGCTACTACGTCCGGATCGCCCCCGGAGGGACCGGTTGGCGGGGGCGGGTCGAGGTCAAGAACCGCGGCGGGGAGACCCTAGAGGCGAGCCAGCTCGTGAGCCTCGACTTCCTCTACTTAGTCCGCCTGGGCCTTAGAGCTCCCGATGACCCACGGATCCTAGCCAGCCTCAAGGTGGCCGAGGAGCTCCTCAAGGTCGAGACGCCTTCAGGGGTCTTCTACCACCGCTACAACGACGACGGCTATGGGGAGCACCCCGACGGGAGCCCCTTCGATGGCAGCGGGGTGGGGCGAGCTTGGCCGCTGCTCACCGGCGAGCGGGGCTGCTACGGGATCGAACGGGGAGAGGATGCCCTCCCCTACCTCCAGGCCATGATCCAAGCCAGCGGCCCCGGCGGGCTGATCCCTGAACAGGTCTGGGATGCTCCTCCGATCCCCGAGCGGGGCCTTTATCCAGGCAAGCCCACCGGCTCGGCGATGCCCCTGGTCTGGGCCCACGCCGAGTTCCTCAAGCTCCTCTATGCGAGCCACCACGGCAGCCCCATCGACCGCAACCAGGCCATCCTCAAGGCCCTCGGCCCCGCCACAGCCTGGCACTGGCGGAAGAGCGCCCCTTTTGGAGAGCTGCCCAAAGACCGCGATCTCCTCATCGAAGCAGCCCAGCCGTTCACGCTCCACTACGGCCATGATGGCTGGCAGGAAGTCCAAGACCGCGCTGCCCGTCCCTTGGGGCTTGGGATGTTCGGAGTCCTCCTCAAACGGGAGGAGCTCAGGGGCTGGAAGCGCCTCGAGTTCACCCGCTGCTTCGAGAAGGGATGGGAAAACACCAACAGCGTTCTTGAGCTCTAAAGCCGCACAGAGAATAGCCCCAACATCTCCGCCATCACCCCAGCCCTCTGGATCACGGATAGGGTCTAGCGTACAGTTTCGGGCACCAACCCTGAACCTGGACGGACACATGTGATAAGAAATCCCGCAGATTCAATCTATGAGTATGGTGTCATGCAACTCACCAAACACCAGCGCCGCCCGCGCTTGGAACTGCAACTGCGGCACCATCCGGATCACCTCCACGCCCTCTACCGCGAGTCCCAGGACCCCGTCGAACGCGCCCGCTGGCAGGCCCTCTAGCGGCTGGCCAAAGGTCAGTCCATCCAGCTCGCCAGCCAGCTCGGCGATGGCGAACGCTGGGTTCGTCAGCTGATCCACCGCGACAACCAGGATCTGCCGAAGAACCTCCGGCGCGAGAACAAAGGCCAGGCCCCTCTGCTATCTCCCGAACTCCAGGAGGCTTTCTATGAGGCCCTGCTTCAGCCTCATCCCAGGGATGGGCTTTAGCATACGTCACGCCGCCGAGAGGCTCAGCTAGAGGCTGGGACGTCCCGTAGACCCCCGGCGGGCCTGGAGCTGGATGCGCCGCCTGGGCTTTGCTCCCCTGCGCCCAAGACCCCGCCATCGGCAGGCCGACCCCGAGGCGCAGGCAGCTTTAAAAACTCTTCCTGATGGCTCTCTTCTTGAAGCTGCCCTTCCCCTGGCTAAAACTGGAGGTGTGGGCTTTTGATGAGCACCGGCTGGGGCTCAAGCCCATCCGCCGACGGGTATGGGCCCTGCGCGGGAAGACTCCGCCGGCCCAGGAGCGTCCCCGCTATCGCTGGCTGTATGTGGATGCCTTCGTCAGACCGGGAACAGGGGAAAGCGAGGACTGGCTGCTGCCCTCGGTCTCGACAGAGGCTTTCAACCTGGTGCTATCCTCTTTCGCCCAGCTCAGTCGCGCCGGGGAGGGCAAGCTGGTTCTGCTGGTGTTGGATCGGGCGGGCTGGCGCACCTCCAGGCAGACACGGGTGCCGGAGGGTGTGGGCCTTTGTTGTCTGCCACCCTACTCGCCTGAGCTGCAGCCAGTGGAACGAACCTGGGGGCTGATGGATGGCGTGGTAGCCAATGGGCAGGTGGAGGATGAAGAGGCACTGTGGAGCAACGTGGAAGCCCGCTGTGCCTACCTGCAGACCCAGCCTGCGCTCGTACAGAGCTACACCCTGGTTCATTGGTGGCCAGGGGGATGCTAAGAGAATGACTCAGAAGGAGTTTATATGAGGCTCTAGAAGCCCCGGGTGGGATAAAAAGAGAGGGACCGACTCCGGAAGGAGGCCCCCCAGGTGCAGCTGACCACGGTTGGCCAAGCGATATGGCAAGGAGCGAGGAAGGCTTAGGAACTGGAAGCGGCGGGGGCCGGCGACCCCCGGGTCCAGGAACAGCTGCGCACGCTCAAGCAGGTGGAGGCGTTTAGGGAACACGGGGTGAGCTGGTCCGAGATCCAGGGGCTTGTGGGGATCAGCCGGGCCACCTATTACCGCTGGCAAAAACGCCTCAAGGAAGAGGGCGCAGACTGCGCCCCGGGTCGCGCCGCCCCAAGCGTATGCGGGAGAAGGTGCGCTGGACCCCTGAGATCCTTCTGGCTCTTGAGGGGCTGAGGAAGGGCAATCCCACCTGGGGCCGCTGGCCGATCTGGTTGAGCTTGAGGAAGCAAGGCTTTGAGGTCAGCGAGCGCACCGTGGGCCGCGTTCTGGCCCACCTGGAGGCCAGGGGGCGGGTGGAGCCCGTGGCCTCCTTCCTGGCCCAGGCGAGGCGGGGAAAGGGGAGGCCAAGACCCCAAAGGCCCTACGCCCAAAGGAAGCCGCGAGGATACCAGGCCAAGGTACCCGGGGACCTGATGCAGGTGGAGACCCTCACCGTGACCCTAGGGCCTGAGGAGGTGGTCAAGCACTTCTCGGCCCTGGACCTGGCCACGCGCTGCTTCCTGGCCCAGGTGCACGGCCGGGCCACGGCCAGCTTGGCGGCAAGGTTCCTGGCGGAGCTGGTGTCCAGGGCTCTTTTCCCTATCCGGGCCATCCAGGTGGACGGGGGGGCGAGTTCATGGCGGAGTTTGAGACAACTTGCCAGCGCCTGGGGATCCGGCTCTTTGTGCTGCCCCCGCGGAGCCCGAAGCTCAACGGGCATGTGAGGATGCAGCGCACCTTCCGCGACGAGTGTTACACCCTGCCCTTGCCAAGGGGGCTTGCGCGCCTACAGGCTGGGCTGGACGCTGATCTGGCGTACTACAACCGCCGCAGGCCCCACATGGCCCTGGGGGGCTGGCGCCCCTGGAGTTTTTGGCTAAGATGCATGAGGAGTCGGCCCCCCCAGTCTCACATGTGTTGACCAATTACAAACCCTAGTAGGGTTGGGCCACTCTAGGTTATCATCTCTATGGAGTCCTCACTCGATCACCCATTCCCTGGAGTTCTAGGAGGTTCCCTGATGAAATCCTGGCCTTTCATTCCCCTTCTCGCCCTCCTCGCTGGCTGCAGCCAGCCAGCTCCCCCAAGCTCCCTCAGCGCGTTTAACGTCTCCAGCACCACCTTGGGACCTCAGGGAGGCTCAGTGGTCCTTGACTGGTAAGGGAGCAGCGCACCCACGCTTACGATCACCTCCACGGAGAGCACCACAGGGATCGAGGTCAACGGGGCGTTCTATACGGGCCCCACAAACCTAAATGGGAGCTCGGCGACGGTGAGCTTCCCTCCCACGACCCAAATCGGAGGAGAGGTCACCTACACGCTCACGCTCTCCGCAGGGGGGTTTCCAAGCAGACCACGGTGATCGAGCAAGTCGCCCCGCTCCTCGCTGTAGCCAATTTCAACACCCCTCCTGAGGTGGTCCTCTACCCCCTTTCGGGAATCACATCCAGCACTCAGGCGGAGATGAGCCTGAGCACCGGCTCTAAGATTCCTGTTGCTCTTGCCTTCGATCCCGAAGGAAACCTTTGGGTAGGCGGATCGACGTGCTCGACTTCCTTTCTCGAGGAGTTCAAGGCTCCCTTCTCCCAGAACGAACAGCCCATCTCGTTTACCAGTCTCTCGTTGACCGGTCCAATCTATTCTCTCGCCTTCGATGCCCAGGGAAACCTCTGGGTGGGGGAAGAGAGTTGCAGCACCTCGAGCTTCGGTCAGATCCAGGAGTATACCTCCTCAAGCGGGCCCAGCCCCGTGGGGAGTCCCCTGAACCCTCCAGGCGCCCCATACGGCCTCACCCTCGATCAAGAGGGGAACCTCTGGGTGGGAGTTGTCACGAGAAGCTCCACCGAGATCGTCGAGTACCTTGCCCCCGTGTCAAGCCACTCCACAACCCAGACCTACTCACTCTCAACTACTAGTAGCGCTGGCTTTGGCCCCTTAGCCTTCGATACCTCAGGGAACCTCTACAGCTTCGTTCAAGCGACCACCAACGCTCCCTTAGAGGAGCTCAAAGCTGGAAGCAGCCCCGCCAACCCCGATTTCATAACGTTCTCGAACGTGACCAGCACTGGCACTGGCGGTGTCGTACCCATAGGTCTCGCCTTCGATAGCTCAGGGGATCTCTGGATCTCAGAAGGCAATGGGGTCAAGGAGTTTACACCTCCCCTCACGTCTCCGATGACTCCGACCACGCTGACGAATGAGATCAATGGTCCAGCTGACCTCGCGATCTGGCCGATTCCCCAGGGGCTTCCTCTCTACTGACTCGCGAGGTCAGAGCTATGCATGAGGCTTCACGAGACCCAGGATACGCTGGCCAAAAGTTCCAAGGCACCCAGCTGGTTCAGGTTGTCCTTTTGTCTCTAAATATGGATCGGGCGGTCGTAGGCGTCCAGCGCAGCCTCTTTGAGGGCCTCGGCCAGGGTGGGGTGGGCGTGGGGGGTGCGCCCCACATCCTCGGCTGAGGCCTTGAAGGCGATGGCCAGCGCTGCCTCGGCGATGAGGTCGCCGGCTCTGGGACCCAGGATGTGGACCCCCAGGATCCGATCGGTCTTGGCCTCGGCCAAGACCTTGACGAAGCCCTCGGTCTCCCCCATCGCCCGGGCCCGGCCGTTCGCCTGGAAGGGGAAGCTTCCCTTTGTGTAGGCGATCCCCGCCGCTTTGAGCTCCTCTTCGCTCATCCCCACGCTCGCGACCTCCGGGTGGGTGTAGACGACGTTGGGGATGGCCTGGTAGTCCACTCGGGCGTAGTGGCCGGCCATCCGCTCGACTGCTGCCACCCCTTCCTCGGAGGCCTTGTGGGCGAGCATCGGTCCTTGGATCACGTCGCCGATCGCATAGAGACCCGGGATCGCGGTCTCAAAGGCCTTGTTGACCGGAATCCGCCCCTTGGCATCGAGGCTCAGGCCGAGCTCGGCAAGGCCCAGGCCCTCGGTATACGGGACCCGCCCCACCGCGAGGAGGACCCGGTCTCCCTCTAGGCGCTCACCTCCCTCGAGCTCGACGACGGCTCCCTCCCCTTCAGCGCGGGCGCCGACCACTTTGGCCCCGGTCCTGATCTCGAGGCCCTGCTTGCGGAAGATCCGCTCAGCCTGACGGGCCAGCTCGCCGTCCATTCCCGGCAGGATCCTCGGTAGGTATTCGAGGACCACGACCTGAGCCCCGAGCCGCTGCCAGACCGAGCCGAGCTCTAAGCCGATGATCCCTCCCCCGATGACGAGCAGCCGCCGAGGGACCTCCTCAAAGGCGAGGGCCTCGGTGCTCGTGACCACCCGCTGGCCATCGACCTCGACCCCGGGAAGCGAGGCGCTCTTCGAGCCGGTCGCGATAAGGATCCGCTGACCTTCGAGCTCCTCGACCCCTTGGGGCCCTTCCACCCGTACCCGATGGGGGCTCAGGAGGCGGGCGGTCCCCAGATAGCGGGTCACCTGGTTCTTCCGAAAGAGGTAGTCCACCCCCTCGGTGTTGGCCCGCACGACCTTCTCCTTGTGGGCCATGAGGCTCGGCAGATCGACCTCCAGCCCCGAGAGGCGGAGGCCCGGGGGATTCTGGCGGAGCTCGGCGAGGCGGTAGCTCTCCTCCAAAAGGGCCTTGCTGGGGATGCAGCCCACCCGCAAACAGGTCCCTCCCAGGGCGGCTTCCTTCTCCACACAGGCGACCTTGAATCCGAGCTGAGCGGCCCGGATGGCCGCGACATAGCCCCCCGGACCGGCTCCGATGACGATGAGGTCGTACATGTTAGATCTCCAGAAGGAGGCGGATGGGCTGCTCGAGGAGCTCCCGTACCCGGCTCAAGAAGAGGCCCGCTTCGCGCCCGTCGATGATCCGATGATCGTAGGTGAGGGCTAAGGTCATGATCGGGCGGACGACCACCTGCCCATCGCGGACCACCGGGCGCTCCACGATCGCATAGGTTCCCAAGACCCCCACGTTGGGCGGTGAGAGAAGCGGGGTTCCGTGGGTCGAGCCGTAGACCCCCGCATTGGTGATCCCAAACGTCGCCCCCACGAGCTCCTCGGGACGGATCTTCTTGGTCTTGACCCGCTCGGCGAGATCGGCAATCCCCTGTTCGATCGCCGCGAAGGAGAGCTGGTCGGCGTTGCGGAGGACCGGAACCACCAGAGCCTCCCCACCCCCCACCGCGATGCCGAGGTCGTAGTAGCGGTGGTAGACGATCTTATCCCCCTGGATCTCAGCGTTGAGGGCCGGGAACTCCCTGAGCGCTTCGACGGTGGCCTTGACGAAGAAGCTCATGAAGCCCAGCCGGATCCCGTGGCGCTTCTGGAAGAGCTCGCCGAAGGTGCGGCGGAGCTCGATGACCTGGCTCATATCGACTTCGTTGAAGGTGGTGAGCATCGCCGCGGTCTGCTGGGCCTGCACCAAGCGCTCGGCGATCCGGCGGCGCAGGGGGCTCATGGGCACCACCTCGTCCCGCCGCTCGCCCGTCGGGCGGGGGGGCTCAGGTCGCGGCTGGGGGGCCGCCGGAGCTGGAGGAGGGGCCTGGACCGGAGGGGCCTGCTGCTCGAGAGCTCGCTCCACGTCCTCCTTCAGGATCCGCCCTCCTCGGCCGGTCCCCTCCACCTGGCTCGCCGAGATCCCCCGCTCAGCCATGAGCCGCTCCGCTGCGGGCATGGCCACTGGGGCCTGGGCCTGCGGCTGGGGTTCAGGGGCTGGGTGCGTTTGAGGAGGTGGGGCGCTCTCCACCGCGCCTTCCTCGATGAGGGCCACCACCTGGCCGACTTGGGCCCTGCTCCCAGTCGGCAGGAGGATCTTGGCCAACCTGCCGGCCACCGGTGAGGGCAGCTCGAGGGTCGCTTTGTCGGTCACCAGCTCGACCACCGCCTCATCGCGCCTGATCGCCTCTCCTTCGTTCTTGAGCCAAGTGCCGATTTCGACTTCCGTGATCGATTCTCCCGTTGCCGGGACCTTCAACTCGTAGGCCATGGATGCTCCTCTCTAAAGGCCAAGGGCTTGACGGACGAGCTCGCTCTGCTGGCGATCGTGAAGTTTGTGCGAACCCCCTGCGGGAGCCGGGGACTCGGGGCGGGCCACCCCTAAGAGCGGATGGCCGAAGAGCTTCTCCCCGAAGCGGGCCTTGAGGAACCACCAGGCTCCCATGTTGGCCGGCTCCTCTTGCACCCAGTAGATGGGGAGATCGGTCGGAAAGGGGGCTAACGCCGCCTCGAGATCAGCCAGCGGGAAGGGGTAGAACTGCTCTAGGCGAAGGATCACGACCCCTTTGAGGTTGGCTTCCCGCCTTTGGGCCACCAGATCGTAATAGATCTTTCCGGAGGTGAGCAAGATCCGCTTGGGATTCTTGACCTGCTCGGGGATGACCCGCCGGAAGGTCCCCTGGGTCAGCTCGGTGAGGTCGGAGACCGCCTCGGGATGACGCAGGAGGCTCTTGGGGCTCATGACGACCAAGGGCTTGCGCCAAGGGCGCAGGACTTGCCGGCGGAGGAGGTGGAAGTACTGAGCTGGCGTCGTCGGGTAGACGACCTGGAGGTTATCCCCAGCACAGAGCGAAAGGAAGCGCTCCAGGCGGGCCGAGGAGTGCTCGGCCCCCAGGCCCTCCAGGCCGTGGGGGAGGAGGAGGACCAGGCCGGAGAGACGCCCCCACTTGACCTCCCCGCTCGCGATGAACTGGTCGATGTAGACCTGGGCAGCGTTGGCAAAGTCGCCGTACTGGGCCTCCCAGATGACCAAGCCCTCGGGACAGTCGAGGGAGTAGCCGTACTCGTAGCCCAGGACTCCAGCCTCCGAGAGGGGGCTGTTGTAGACCTCCACCGGGGCCTGACCCTCAGCGATGTGCTGTAGGGGAAGATAGGTCTCCCCGCTCACGGTATCCACGAACCCAGCGTGGCGCTGGGTGAAGGTCCCCCGCACCGCGTCTTGACCGCTCAGGCGGACCCGATGGCCTTCCATAGCCAAGGTCGCGAAGGCCAGAGCCTCGGCCGAAGCCCAGTCGAGCGGCCGGCGACCCTGATACATCTCGCGCCGCTGCTCCACAAAGCGCCCCAGCCGGGGGTGAAGATGAAACCCCTCAGGGAGCCGGGTCAAGGGATCGGCCAGCGCTTGGAGCCGCTCGAGGGGCACTCCGGTCTCAACCTCTTCCCAGGTCTCCGGACCACCCCGGTACGGCTGCCAGATTCCCCCGCCTGAACGCGGCCGGGGAGGCTCGGGGTTGGTATGGGCCCGCTCGAAGGCAGCATCCAAGCGCTCCTGGTAGCGCCTGAGCTCCTCCTCCAGCCCTCCGGGAGGGAGGACCCCCTCGGCCTGCAAGGTCTCGGCATAGAGGCGGTACGGCTGCGGACGTCGGCTCACCAGGGCGTACATCTGGGGCTGGGTATAGCTGGGCTCGTCGGTCTCGTTGTGCCCCCGGCGCCGGTAGCCCACCAGGTCGAGGACCACATCCTTTTGGAAGTGGAAGCGGAAGTCCAAGATGAGCTCAACCGCCTCGAGGAGACGATCGGGGTCCTCGGCGTTGAGGTGGAGGACCGGGGCCTGGATCATCTTGGCCACATCGGTGCAGTACTGGCCAGAGGTGTACTCTCGTGGCTCGGTGGTGAAGCCGAGCTGGTTGTTCACGACAATGTGGATCGCTCCTCCGACCTGATAGGCAGGGAGCTCAGCCAGATTGAGGGTCTCCTGGACGATGCCCTCGCCGCTGAAGGCTGCGTCCCCGTGGATGAGGACGAGCATGCCGCGCCGGCGGTGAACGTCCCCAAAGCGATCTTGCTTCGCCCGGACCCGCCCCATGGCGACCGGGTTGATGTACTCGAGATGGGAGGGGTTGAAGTTGAGCGAGAGGTGGAGTTGACCTGCCGGAGTCTCCAGGTCGTTCGAGTAACCGAGGTGATACTTGACGTCTCCCGTAAAGCTCTCCGGCAGCGCTTCCTCGAACTCCAAGAAGAGCTCTTCTAACGGCTTCCCTACCACGTTGGTCAAGACGTTCAGGCGGCCTCGGTGGGCCATGCCCAGGACCACCTCATTCCCCCCCCGACGGGCTACCCCTTCCAAGAGGAAGTCGAGGAGCGGAATGAGGGCTTCGTTGCCCTCCAACGAAAAGGTGCGGGAGCCCAAGTACTTCTTCTGAAGATACTCTTCAAAGAGACTCGCCTCGGCCAGGCGGCGCAAAATCTGCAAGCGGCGAGCGGGCTCCGGCTTGGGCCACTCCCCTTCGATGCGCTCCTCCCACCAACGCCGGATCTCAGGGTCCTCCAGGGGAGCAAGCTCGATGGTCAACGTCCCGCAGTAAGCCCGGCGCAGGCGCTCCAACAGCTCCCCCAAGGTTCCACCTCCCAGCGATGGGGGAAGGGCCCTGGAAAGGTCGGCCTGGCTCAGGCCGTGGGCCTCCAGCTCGAGCTCTTTGGGCCGAGGTCGCGGCCTGCCCAGGGGATCCAAAGAGGCCGCCAGATGTCCTCGCTCCCGGTAAGCCTCGATGAGACGGCCCACCCGGTATAGGAATTCGAGCTGTTCTCGGGGTAGGGGTTGGACGATCCCATCTGGCAGTGGCTCGCTCAGCACGTCCGAGAAGGAGCCCCGCCACTCAGCCGGAAGGCTCGCCGGATCCCGCTGATAGGCGTAGAAGAGCTCCTCAAGGTAAGAAAGGTTCTGCGCATTCAGGTCCATATCTTGGAGGCACAGGGGGACCTTCGTTCCCTATGCCCTCACCTCCCTATCTAACCGTACATCGCTCAGGGGCTTAGGAACGTTAGACCCAGCGACGGCGTTAGGCTGTGCGAGATCAAGACTCACCGATGTTCCAGTATATCGCTTGTTTGTTTCAGTCCTTACCTGGTCAGGGCCGGCGCACAAACGCACGCCATCCCCAACCCAGCCGCTCAAAGGGCCTGGCGGCGCAACGCTCGATCGCGGCAAAGAGCATCTGCCATTGCCCAAGCAA
>OGCG01000813.1_pt1 | contig 17453 bp, 19 predicted proteins | sample 1570061 | NCBI WGS metagenome assembly OGCG01 (sample SAMN06268698, study PRJEB24515) | hot springs metagenome | isolation source: Joseph's Coat, Yellowstone National Park, Washington, USA | place: USA:Joseph's Coat, Yellowstone National Park, Washington, USA
ACATAAAACCGTCTAACATACTTTTAGACGCTAACGATAGGGCAAAGATTAGTGATTGGGGATCAGCAAAATTTTCAGACATAACCACATCTGGAAACGGAGCATTTACCTTTATTTATGCGGCTCCGGAACAATTAGATCCACAATTAGGTCCAATTGATGAAAAAACGGATGTATATCAAGTATGTGAAGTATTTTATGAGATCCTTACTGGTAGGCCGGTTTTCCAAGGAGATGCAAGTGAAGTAATTAGTAAAAAACTTAATGTGCAAAATATGCAAATCACTCTACCGTCTAGCATTAATCCAACCCTAAAGGATTATGACGAAATATTTTTGAAGTGTTTATCTCCCAAGAAAGAAGACAGATATTCTACTGAAGAACTTATATCCATTTTATCTAATAGGCAATATACTAGACTTATATCTAAAACTAGTGCGTATGCCTTTGTAGAGTTAGCATATTATGCTGTTCAACTATCAGATAATTATGAGAAAGCGCTATTTTGGATAAAGAAAATTAACACTGTAGATACAAAGAATGTTATAAGCAGTTTAGAGAACAAAATTAAATATAATATAGGCACAAAAGAAGATATTTTGCTGAAGATAGAGCTTTTAAGAAATCAAATTGGTTTATCGAAATAATGATTGAAATAATTTATTTATTTATATACATATAACTAATATGCTAGAAATTTTTGGTAGATTAGGCAATTCTTACATACCCCTATATTTTAATCTACTACTGATAAATATCCAAATATATTACCAATAAATGATCTATTTAGTCTCTCTTTAAAACTATTTCTCCCTTTACATGATAGATTTTTCCTATATTCTCTTCTTTTAACTCATAAAATGCCTTTTTAGCTATCAATTCTGTTAAATTATAGTTTTGTACTACTGATGATAGTGTAACATAGCCTGATTTCATGAGTTCTCTTTTAATTATATCTTTAGCTTCAAATACTTTTTCAGTTTCCAGCTCTTGTTCAAAAATATCGATATAACTATTTATTCTGTTATCTAGCTTATTATAGATTAATTCGCCAGATAATAGATCTATCAAACATACTGATAAATAATAGTCCGTAAAGTTCTTCTTAAAATCGTCAGAGGATATATATTCCTTTACTTTTTTATCGAAACCTGTTGGTGAAGCTATTCCTATAACATGGAATACCTTTCCTTGCCTAGCAGCATCAATTGATTTATCTAGATATTCTAGAATATCTGCTAATGAAATAGTCTTATCGTCTGCTAGTTTCTTTACGTAATTTTCAATATGAGAAAGGAATTTAGCTTTAATTATTATACTCAAATCGTCTTTTAACAATCTCCGTTTCCTTATTATATATGTAACTTCAGTATTATGTGGATATAAATGTAGTTCTTTTGGATTAATATTTAACGAATTTATTTCATCGCTTCTTTCTATTATATAATCACTAGTTTTATCTATATTTATTTCCCCTTTTCTTATAGGGTCGAAAAACTTTCTAGGAACTGTGTTCATTTTCATTTCAAACCTCCCAATAAAATTGACTTCCATTATTCTAGCTTCGGTATTACTTATAGCAATACTTGATTCTGAAATATTTTTATATTCGTTTATTTTTTCTTGAAGTTCCAAATTTTCGATCTGAAGCTTAGAAACCGCATTCTGATAGTTTTGGATTTTCTCGGTTAATTCTCTTATAGTATCTTCATATCTTCTTATTTCTGATTCTATAACAGTTTTACTCTCATTTTTTAATTTAATTACATAATTTTCGAGTTCAGCCTTTTGTGATTCAAGAATTTTTTTCTGCTCAATAAGTTCCTTAACTTTTCCTTCTAAAAAGGTTATCATATTTTTTATTTTATCTTCTAAGGTTACACCTTTTACTCCATAATTATCTAGATATTTATCTATTTTTTCCTTTTCTTCTCTTAACTTCTCTATTTCCTTTTCAAGTTCGTCGATTTTCTCTTCTGCTATTTTCCTCATATTTTCCTCAATTTTTCTCCTTTCAATTTCAGCCTCGTATTGTTTTCTTATAACATTTTCATATTCATTAAATAACTGTCTAGGAGCCCCTGGGTCTTTAGAAAAGTACTCTTTTATACCGAATGTTATTTTTTCGAACCTATTCTTATATTCATGCCTTAAAGCTACTCCTAATGTTTGTCTAATTTTATATTCTCCTGGTTCTAGAAGTTTTTCGTACTCGTACATTTCCTCATCGTACCATTTCTTTATAATATCATAAATCTTCCCTGTTTTGTTAAATAAGGCTGAAGCTATTTCAGTATCTTTTATGTAATCTAAAAGGAGAAATTTATCTAATTTTAAAAAAGCTGTATACTCATCGTCTGTAAAGTCTTTGGATATGCGAGCTGCTATAGAGTCATTGCAATCTTTCAAACTTGAAGCTACTCTAATCATGGCTAAATCAAAAAATCCTAATCTCAAGTTCTTCTCATCAAACGAAAGGCCTTTAATACAATTATTTTCATAATACGATCTGTTCTTTTTTAGCTCATTGTAAATTTGAATTCTAGATTCAAGGGGCTCGTTTTTTAAACTAATTAAATCCTTTCTAGCATAACTCATAACATAATCAAATATATCTTGGCAATTCATTTCGAATCACCAAATATTTTTATCTCTTCTGTTAATTCTTCGAGAAGTTTTCTTACTGCTTCTTGGCCTCCTGTTAAAGATATGAATACCGAGGTTGAAGAATCTCCTTTAATGTTCATATACAATCGTACTATTCCTTTCCTAGTATAAATATCATATATTTCCATTTCTCCAGAATTTCCTAGGAAAACACCCTTCTTTTTTGATATTAAATATGACATGAAAGACTTAGCTTCCTTTAGTTCTTTTTGTAACTTAAATGTTCTGCTTTCGCTATATTTTTCCTCATTTAAGTCTATTTTTGACATTTTATAGATAGAGATTATATCTATTGGAAATTTATTAACTATCTCGGAAATTACATCGGAATACATATCATCATCAACTTGAAGTAAATATCCCTCTGGTTTACTTATCTTATTACGCCATTTACTTACTAGGTAATCTAATCTTTTTCTTTCATTATCGTTTCTGTACTTCACTTCAATTAAATACATCATATAATTCTTCTTCTGAGATTATTTTAATTTTTCCATAAAGGAGTTTGTTATCGGTTGGTTATATGGAAAAAAATATCTTTCTCCAATATGGAGAAAAATATATATAATAGTTATATGAATAAATACTAGATAAATATGGGATTATTTGACAAGTTAATTAAGAACAAAGGAGTTAAGGACGTTTTAAAGAACGTTGACATTAAAGAAATAAAGGAGGAAATAGGTTATTTGGAATTACAGGAAAAGAAGCTTGAAACACAGAGACAAGAACTAGAAAAGGAGGTACAAAGGCTTTTCCAAGGGTCTATAGGAAAAAGTGAGGCTACTAAAAGACTAAATGCTACAAAAATAAGTAACTTACAACATAGAATAAAAGACATAGATAAGGACTTAAGGGAAATTAATTTAAGATTAGGAGTTCTGTACAAAATTCAAAGGTTAAAGGAAAAGGCACAGAAAACATATAATTCGAAATTGTGGGAAAAACTGATAAATAAAGTGGATAGCGAAACCTTAGAGAGATGGATAATTGATCAAAATCTTAGTGAAGATGAAATATTGGAGAAGTTAATACAACTATATAACGCTCAAGAGCCAGTGGAAAAGGCTGAGGAGATTTCGCCAGAAGAAAAAGAAATACTCGACCTCATGGAAGAAGTAGAAAAGGGTGTGAAAAGCCCTGAAGAGGCTGTAAAGGAAGTTAATAAGGAAAAGGCCGATGATGAAGAAAAGGAAACACAATAGGGGATTTTAATGTCAATTGATTTTTTAATATTGAATCAAATAAAAAAGCTTGAAACTGAAGCAGAGTACTATGAAAAAAAAGGAGAGAAAGATAAGGCATATGAGGTTTATGAAAAAATAGCTAATCTTTATGAAAAAGCCGCTTCCAAGGCTTTATTGCAGAGTACTAGGGAACTTTATCTTATGAAAGCAGAAGAATATAGAAGTAGAATAAATACAACTAAAGAGAAAATTAATGGAGACGAACCCGACTATATTCAAATAGCTAAGAGCATGATAGAAAAAACTAATTTAACTTGGGATGATATTAGCGGATTGGAAAAAATAAAGTCTTTATTAAGACAGGCTGTAGGCATAGCAATTTCAAAACCAGAAAAACCAGTAAAATTGGATCCTCCTAGATCTATTCTTCTTTTCGGTCCCCCTGGAACGGGGAAAACATTGCTTGCTTCTGCAGCTTCAAACTCTATTAATGCGACTTTTTTTAACGCAGATATTTCAAAGATCCTCTCAAGGTATGTAGGTGATTCCCCGAAAACCATAGATGCATTATTCCTATTAGCAAGAAAGATGTCTCCTTCAATTATATTCTTTGACGAATTCGATGCTATCTCTTTAAATAGAGAAGAAAAAGAGAATATAGGCACTGGATTAATTCAAAAAATTTTAACGGAAATGGATGGTTTTAGAAAATCAAGAGATTTCGTTATGGTTATAGCCAGTACTAATAGGCCATGGGCCTTGGATGAGGCAATATTAAATAGGTTTGATTACAGGGTATATGTCCCTCTTCCAGATTTTGAGGCAAGAAAGGGAATATTTGAAATTGAATTAGGAAAAAAGAACTTTGAAATAGAAGCCGATTATGATGATTTAGCAAAGAGAACAGAAGGATATAGCGGAAGAGAAATTTCACATATATGTAGAAAAGCAATAATGTCAATGATAAAGAGAATGAATCCAGATATAGAAAACGCTAGACCTGGATATAAACTAAGGATAGGTAAAATCACTAAAGAAGAACTCTATAAAGCTATAGAAGAAACAAAACCGTCTGTAAGTAAAGAAATGATCAAAAAATATGAAGAATGGGGTAGAGAATATGGTTCAGAGTAAGAAATTGGAGGACATTATTCGAGATTTAAATGAGAAAATGGGAATACCTAGTAGTGTAATCTCAATAGTAAGTTCAATAATTAATATACCACTAGTTTCGACTGCAGCAACTGCACTTGTATACTTTTCAATATTTGCGACATTATGGGGATATTATTACAGGAAAAAATCTATAGACTCTTTAAAAGAGGATGAACTAGAGAAAGACGAAGTTGAATTAATAGTCAATAATGATAAAATCGAGAGAGAGCTTAAATACCAATACGATAGAAAGAAAATCCTAGAGGAAGAAATAAGAAAAACAGAAGGAATATTCAAAGACAAATATTCCAAGGAGCTGGAATACGTTAATAATAAGATAAAAGTTCTTGAATCAGAGTATGAGGATAATTTAATTAGATTAGCCTTCGTAAGAAACTTGAAAATAATAATATCTCATAAGAAATTTCTAAAAGAGAAAGGAATATGGGAAAAATTTGAAGAATTATCTAGAAAGATCGAAAAGGAAAAAATAAACATAGACAAATCACTTTTGAAACGTAAAGAAATAATAGAATTCCTTTCCTCGTTAAATAATGAATACGAATTAATGAGGATCTTTGAATAAAGAGAAATAAATGAATTTTTATGGGAAGTTCTTAAAATAATGAATTATTATATTCCTTCGCTAGGGAGATTGAAGGAAATGTAAAGCCTTCCCTTGAGCAGAGAGGGTTAATAAAGAGAGAATTAGAACCTAAGTAATACCTTCTCAGCACTTTACATAAGAATTACCTTAGATATCATAACTTTTGTCATCTTTCTTAGTAATAAATGTAGACCCGAAAATAGACCCGCTTCTAAAGTCATGGTCTCTGTAGAACCTCTGAAATGACCTACAGCCGGAAAGTAGTTGATATGATGAAAAGATAGATCTCACTGTTTGTCAATTGTCTTAATATTTTCCAAGCTATAGGTAATAGGTTTGCTAATTGCTTTCAACATCACAATGAGAAGTTTCATTTATCACCAAGGTTCTTTGCTTTTGCTTTTTACGCATTGTATAACTTTATCTACATCTACATCAATTCCGTAAGTAGAAATGAATTTCTTAAACTTCTGTAGCACTTTTTCTAGTCTTTTTATAGCGGCGTCGCTTATTCCGGGCCAGTCTATGTATTCCGGTTTTATTCCCACAATATACGCCTCTTTAGGTCTGTTATTAGATCTTGCAGATAAAGATAATACTTGCAACGGAGTTAATCTATGCGGATCTGTTATCTCTACGAAATCAGCTTTGTCTAAATCGACTTTAAATATTCCTTCCTCCTCATCCATTTGCACAATGTCTATAAAAAATACTATGTCTCCGTTTTCTATTGCCGAGAGAGCTTGAAAGCCGTTAGCACCGGCATCAAATGCAGGCAAGCCAAGTTCTTCCATACAAGCCGCAGTTAATGAACCAACCGCATCGTCTCCGTAAAGTCTATTTCCTAGACCTATGATTTTAACAGACAATTTACCTTCTCCTCCACCTTAGCATTAAGCTTTGCAATATTTTCGTCATTATAATCCCCCCTAAAATATAAGGCGTATACTTTGTTCACTACTGAGAAGATTAGAAGGCCGTAAGCTACGTCTTCTAAATAATACCTGCCATCTAATCCAGGTCTTAATAATTCTAACATTTCCCACCTATCTGTAGTCTCAAGAATTATTTCCTTCTCACTTATACCTTCTGGGGCATATCTACTACTTCCTACCAATAATACTTTTTCTGGAGATAACTTTCTTACCTCCTCTGCTGCGGCTATAGGATCCGTACCGAGGTCTAGGACAAAATCCTTGTCTTTCCACATCTCGTAAACTTTCTCTACAACTAACCCATCGGGTGTAGCAGAAAAGGGAATAAAACCCACAACTAACTTCATTTATTACCAGCCCGTATTTTTCTTATCAAATCTAAGAGGTCTTTTGCCTCATATTCCTTAAGCATTTTATCCAAATTAACCTCCTCAGGGGTTGTCTTTATGTCGTAAATTGTTGAGAGTAATTCTTGTTTTATGGGCCTTGTTATTTCTTCTTTAATTGCGTCCTTAAAAGCTAACAATTCTTGGACAAGTTTTATTATTTCGCTCATTTTACATCACTAGCATATTCTAGGTACGATATCCCCTGTGGGCATTTCTAATATTTTTGCTCCCCCTACTGCAGTCTTTGCAACAACTATTCCTTTCTCGCTTTTAGGTTCAACTACATATCCAATACTTGCAGGCTCAAATCCTAAGCTTTTTAGGGTTTCCAGAACGTCGTCCTCAACGTTACTATCTACTGCCAGTACGCCAACGCCTTCACTGGCTAGATTCAACGGATCCAGTCCGGTAACTTCAGTTATGGCTTTAACGTCCTCTAATACTGGGACTTTTGCTTCTTCAATTACTATTACGTTACCTGTTAACTGTGCCCACTCGTTTAATGTAGCAGCTAATCCACCTCTTGTAGGGTCTCTTGCAGCGTGAACATAGCCTTTAAACTTACTGAATACCTCAAGTAATTCGAACAATGGTCTTACGTCGCTTTTAAGGTTTGTAGATATGTTGTATTGCATTGCGGCAATTACTGCACCGTGAACTCCTACAGGCCCGGTAACTATTATTTTATCTCCAGGTTTTATAGCATCTACTATAGGACTTCCAGTTTCGACAACTCCTAAGCCGACTGTATTTATTATGATAGAATTCTTCATAGCCGTTTCTTCAATTACCTTAAAGTCTCCACCCACCAGAGGAATATTATATTTTTTTAATAATTCTATCATAGATCCAGTAATCTTTTCAAGGTCATCAATCGGAAATCCTTCAGAAACTACAATTGAGTCCAACATGGCTATTGGCTTGGCTCCCATCATTATTACGTCATTTAAGGTACCAGAGACTGCAAGATATCCTATATCTCCACCTGGAAAGAAATAGGGATTTACAGTATGGGAATCTGTGGCAACTACTAGGTTATTTTGGAGAACTGCTCCGTCGTCTGGATAATCTATTCCCACTCCTCCTTTTACCCTCTTTAGCTCTAGTGGAAGTCTAGAAAAGAAGAGCCTCTGCAATAGTTGCTGAGTTTCTTTACCTCCATTACCATGAGAAATCTGTATCTTATTATATGACATAATTCATCAACTCTCTAAAATTTTCATAGCTTCTTTGAAGAACTCATCAGCGGCCTTTTTCGCTTCCTCTTCAGATTTGCCCATGATTTCCTCAGTTCTCTGAATTTCTTCCGCTATGAATTTTAAATTCTCTATAACTCCTTCCTTAGATAATTTTTCTATTATAACTCCAGCATGCACCATTACGTAATCTCCGGGTTTAACGTTATCCACACCTATTGCAACCTTCTTTATAGTCCCTCCGCCTAAATCTACTTCAGCTATCACATCTGTATCAATAGCTACTACCTTTGCAGGAACTGCCCAACACATCTTATTTCACCTCCGAAACAATTTTAGTAATCCTTTCCGTAGAGCCGAATCTGGCCCAAACTGCACACGCTCCTTCCATGGACACCATACACGGCCCCCAAGGCCTTGCAGGAGTACAAGCTTTCATAAACATAGGACAGTCTGTAGGGTAGGCAATACCTAAGGTTACCTCATTACATCTGCATCCAGGAGGCAAATCGTAATCCCACGGCTTTTCTTTTATTCCTAATTGTTCCCTTGCATTATACATGGAATACTCCTCTCTTAAATCCAAACCGCTCTTCGGTATGGTACCTATACCTCTCCATATTGCATCAACCGGCTTGAAGACCTTATTTATTTCAACTTGCGCAAACACGTTTCCTTGATATTTTACTACTCTTTTGTATTCTAGGTTAGTGTAAGTTATATCTCCTGAATGCAAGTCTTGGAGTATTTTTAGAACTCCAGCTAAGACATCTATTGGTTCGAAACCAGTAACTACTGCTGGTATTTTATATTCCCTAGGGAAAAAGTCCCAGCTAATGGCACCAATTATGCTAGAAACATGACCTGGACCAATAACTCCAGAAACAGGTACTAGACCTTTGCTCTTGTGTAACCTAACAGCAAATTCAGCTGCCGGTGCTGTAAGTTTTAACGAAGAATAAAAGAGCAAGTTTTTAGGAACCTTTTCTTTCTCAAACAATACTGCATAGCTAGGAGTAGTAGTTTCGAATCCTATACCGAAAAATACTGATGGCTTTCCAGACTTTTTAGCATCTTCTATTGCGTCAACAAAACTGTAAACTATTCTTACATCAGCCCCTAAAGCTCTGGCAGCTGCTAAACTCCCTACCTCATCTTTCTTATAATGTTTCACTGTAGGTAACTTGAAAACATCCCCAAAAGTATAAACTGTGTAACCCTCCATGGCCAATTTTATTACGTTCTCAATGTCACTGGACGGAGTAACACAAACTGGGCACCCCGGTCCTGGTATTAACTCTACTGTTTCCGGCATGAGAGCTCTTAACCCATAATGAGTTGTTACCCATTCATGTGACCCACAAAAATTCATTATCTTAATTTTTTCTCTGCCAATTTCTTTGGAAACTATCGGAGCTAATTTATGAATTTGTTCTGTAATAGATTTTGCAAGTTCACCATTTTCTCTAAATAGCGCATCAATCTGTTTAGGTAACTCCATTTTTACCACTGAATTATTGATTTTCCATCTTTAAAAATCTTAATTATAAATGCATTTATACTCTCCATTTCAGCCCTTAATGACTGTACTGTTTTTGAGATCTCCTCATAACTGCCCCTATAGTAAATAGATATTAGAAATCTCGGATTTGCGTCATTAATTCTTGTAAAGCTGACTAGAGTATAGTTCCTATCTTCAACCCTACCTTTAGATATATTGAAGCCTCTAACATCCCAATCTTCGATCTTTGGCAAATTCAAGTCAAAATTCTTTTCATAATTTACGTTTAATTCCGCATAATCGACTCCAATATTTCCACTCTCTCTTAAGGCTCTAACTAACTCTCCCGCAGACAACTGAAAGTTTCCGAACTCATGAGATACGACAGTAAAAGTCCTTGGTTGATAATATATGTCAGCAAAGTTCTTCTTAGCAAAACTGCCGTCTTCCAGCGGTATTATAACGTATCCAGTAGCACCGCTTAATCTTATCTGGCAGACTGAATATCCAAGTCCGGCTAACCTTCCTGCCATAGCGTATAAATCCGGTTCATTATTCAGCCTAACTGTAAAATATCCTGTAAATCCTGAAGCGCTTATTTCACTCATATATTATCACCTCATCCCCTTTTACTTCTACATGATAAGTTTTCAAATCTCTCTTTGCAGGCCCGTCCACTACTTTCCCAGTTTTTATATCGAAAACACTACCGTGCCACGGACACACTACCTTACCGTCATCGGTAAGGAATCCATCTTCTAAGGACAAGCCCGCATGAGAACAAAAAGCTTCAATTGCAAAAAAAGATCCCTTATAATTTATGACTAGTACGGGTTTTCTCTCCCAAGGTTTTTGAGCAGGAAAGTAGTATTCTACCATGGACATTGGCGGAATTTCGTCTTTTTTTATAACTATTTTTTGTTGCGTAAGCATTTTAGTCATCAACTATTACACACTGGAGTTATTATATGTTCTAGCTTCTTATTCTTCCCTTTAATTTCGAAGTGAGCAGCACATACTAGACATGGGTCGAAACTTCTTATTGCTCTAAGGAAATCATATCCTACCCACTGATCTGGTGGAACTTCTTCCATTATTTTTGTGTTTATCACTGACATTTCGAAAGCTCCTATTGCCTGCCCGTTAATGCACCATGGGCCATTGCAATTATTATCTCTTGGACTCACGTTAGCCGTAGTTGGAGCGTGATACTGATAATTGGCTATAGTATAATCTTTAACTACCATCCAATGTCTTGATGTACCTCTAGGTACTTCGTATTGCCCAACGCCTAAAGAGAATGACGGCTGTTTCCACGGCCTAGAAGTTTGAGGGCTAGATTGATTCTTCATATAAACTTCTAGAGCATACTCTAGATTGTCCCATGCAGTAAATATTGCAGCAGCCATATCTACAGCTCTACCAAGAATTCTGGACAACGTAGTGGACTCGTCTGGCGGTAGCCATTCTACAGTCCAGGCCGGTCCTGCACCACTTGGTAAATCTGAAGGTAATTCAGATATTGTAGGTAACTCTATGGTTATTTGACCGTTCTTTACAATCGGACTATTTGGATGGTAATGTGCTACAGCGTGTAATCTTGCCCAAGGTCCTGTCTCATAAGCCCACATAGTACCATCTTTCCACACAAGTCTTGGTTCCGCATCCCAGCTGTACTTATCCATAAAGTTCGGAGCCATGGGATTAGGTATTGTAGTCTTATTCCATGGATGATACATGTATAAATTAACTCCATCAGAGTCTTGAAGTCCCCAAGCTAACGTATTTCCTATAGGGTCTGTTTCTGTGAACGGCGAAGTTATCTTAGCCCAATCGTGATAGAATGAAGAGTTAACGAACTCCAACTGGGCTACATTAAGATCTATAAAGCTCTTGCTCAGTAATTCTCCGTTCCTAACTATTGTAGCTCTGAATACAGTTTGAGGTCCTTCATCGGCGGTATTTGCTAAACTATCATAATTCTTGTATATGTCTTGGTAATTATCTCCTAGATTACTGTAGAGTACTGGACTTTCGAAACCGTAACTGCTTATATATGTGGGCTTTGCATAAGTTAATCCTTGCGTCTCGTAGTCACAATTATTTATTAAGAAGTTTGCTAGATCCATCCACGCCGCTATAACTACTTTAGTCCACGCTGTTAATTTAGTTAGCCTATACATGTACTGTGTGAATAACGATTCTCCCACTGATAAATCTGTTCCAATTCCGCCTGGAATTAACATTGGCGGATGGGAATGTCTTCCGTATATTAGAACTCCCGCTTCTCTAGCTATTATCTGGTATTTTACAGACTTTTGCCATAACCAACCAGTGAATGGATTCAGCGCAGTCATTATATCCGCTATTGTAGAAAATCCGTGAATATCTGAGTATTCTGCTTGTGTCTGTTGTGCTGCCTGCCAGCAAGATGGATAGTATTGTTGCATTACCTCAGCAGAAAAGTCTGGTCCTTCTAGCACGTTCAAGATGATAGAATGGTCATAAATCATATCTGTCATCGCATAAGCTAAGTTCCTTAGAGCTTGACCTAGTGGATACGGTACTGCACCTAAAGCCATATCGTTTGCTCTAACTGACGCGTTAGCGTGTGCTGCACCACAGACTCCGCAACTTCTCGAAGTTATATGAACTGCATCTGGTGGTTGTCTTCCTCTTAGGAATACCTCGAATCCTCTGAACATTGTAACGTATGTATATGCTTGATTATTTATGACTTGACCTGTATTTGGATCTACAGTTGCAGTCAAACCTAAATGACCTGCAACCCTTGTAATTGGATCTATTTTCATAGTTAAGGGATTAGACATGTGTATTCACCTTATTTATAAGATACGGGAAATAAGAAAGAAAAAACGTAAAATCACTTTTTAATCACCTTTATTCTATCTGCTAATAGCTCTATAATATGATTAACCTTAGCGTTAGCGTGGTAATAGTCTATGGAAAATCCTATACTCTCTATGCAAACAGGACAACCAGTTAGCACCTCCGAAGCTTTTACCTTATTTATTTCATCAACCTTGATTTTACCGGCCTTTATTAACGGCTCTAGAGTCGAGTCCAAGAACTTTTTGTCCTTCTCGCTAATAGGTATACCTATAGCTTTAGCCATATTCTCAACCATACTAGGTAATCCGCAACCTCCTCCACCTCTACTACAACAGAAGCTATTAACACCGTGCCTTGGTAACTCCTTAAAATTCTTAGATAAAGCTTTCATTAAAACTCTGGGAGCTTCAAATACTCCTCCTCTCCTTCCCAATTGACATGGGTCATGCCAAGTTATTACTTCGTCTATGGGTTCTATCTCGAATTCTTTCTCTTCATACCACTTTGCAAGTAATTCTGTAACATGAACTACTTCGTACTTTGGTTGCACTTTAAGAACTTCATGCATCGTATACCTTAGCGCTGGGTACTCGAATCCTCCCGCAGTAAGCATAACATACTTTGGAGACATCTCAGTGAAATAAGCATAAACCCTCTTCATTACATCTAATGCTCCTTCCTTATCTCCTATTACTAACCCTACTGGAGGTCTTATGCCTAAAGGTTTAGACATGAAAGTCCAATCCTTGCCCAACATATCCAAGATCTTTGCAGCCTTGATTAATACGTCCGGATATACCATAGCTTCGTAAATGCTAGCGTAAAACAGTACCTCTGAATTCTTTTTGTCTAGTGGAATATCTTTCCCTACTGCCTCCTTCATTTTCGATATTAAATTATTCCACGCGTCCCTAAACACTGGAATGTCCCAATATTTGCCTGAAACCTCAAGCTGCTCTATATCAGTATATATCTTCGGAGTCATTCCTGCCTTAAACGTAACTTGCCTTAGTAGGTCTATTAATGCACCGCTATCAATAGCCATAGGACATACGAACATACAAGCTCCGCAATTAGTGCAGTGCCATACATAATCTGCCATAGTTTCAGCTTCTTCTAAGCTAAGGTACTTCTTGCTTCCTCCAATTATCCTTCCAATAGTTTTTCCCCAGACTGTAAATCTAGGCCTATATAACTGCCTTGCTATTTCTGCCTTGTTTACTGGAGAGTATTCTAGGGAGGTCGGCGTAAATGGGCATGCTGCCTCACATGCCTTACAGTTCACGCATGATTGTAAATAGTATAGAATTGTAGAATCTATCTGAGAATAGAATACGTCATCTATAGCTCTCTTTAATGCTTCTAAGTTAATTGCTTCTTGTTCCGTTACTGCCATTTATTTCTCACCCCTCCTATATACCATGAAGTACCATTCTCTTACCTTACCCAAGTAAAATTCGAACATATGGAATCCTCTTGTGAAAGGTAATGTTGCTATTATTATCTCAGCAACTAGTATATGCGCTCCAAGTAAGTTATCGTACCAATAGACGTTATTAGGTATGTGTGCAGTGGCGAAAAATCCTAGCAATATGTCAATATATAGCAAAACGAAGAACCACCAGTCACCTGCCCTTAGAGATAATCCTTCTACTGCCGCTAGTAGCTTATGACCTAGATAAACTCCTAAGAAAATTATTAGGAAGAATGTTAAGAATTGTCCATTTAGTATAACCGTTAATGGACCCCATATATCATTAACGAACAGTGTAGTTGAGGCGTGGTTTGGTGTGGTTAATGCTAATAGTCCATCCTCAGAGCTTTCCGGAATTGCCAAGGGAAATAATGCACTGTATGGAGGAATATAATAAGCCCAAAATACCATGTGCTGGGCTAGTAAGAATATTATCAAGACTAAGGCGATATGGAACAATAAACCTACACCAGTAGTAACAGGCTTCCTCTTTATTCCAACCCTGCTGGAATTTGCAAAAGTATTTACCAGAGCTGCTATTTTATGCCCACTACCCACTTGCCTTAGTTCAGAACTTGGATAAGGAATGAAAGGTTTTTGATAAGTCACTAAATATCTGAATACCCTATACGAAGCCCCTAAGAAGAAAAAGAACACTGTTGGAGCGAAGAGATCTAAAGCTAATGGATATAACGAATTACCTACCGGGTATGTAGCGTAAGGGATCTGCATTATGATCCCCTTAATTTTCCTTTTTGAACCATCTTTTTCTCTGCTATGCCTGCAGCTGCACCTATTACAATACCTCCTGCTATTAATCCAGCAGTTGTAAGCGTTGAAGATGGTACTGGGACTTGTAACGGCTTATAGAAAGGTTCATATAAATCGGTGAACCCTGGCATTGTACAGCCTATACAGACTGCACCAGTCCTTGTAGGCCCACCTATTCCTCCTACCCAACCGTATTTATTCCATGGGCAATTTGATACTGGCCCTTTACATCCTACTTCAAATAGGCAGGCTGGAGTAGGTTGGCCTGGCTGTGTTCTAAAGTCTCCTGCAGCATACCAGGCAGCTCTAGGACACTGCTCATGTACAGTATATTTAAAGAAGTATAGCGGCCTCCAGTACTGGTCTAATTCAGGAAGAGGAGCTAATCCACCTGCCCATAGTACTAGGTTTGCTAAAGTTCTCATTATTCCGTTACCGTTTGCAGGACAGCCTGGAACAGCTATTGCTGGCTTAACCGAAGCTGAGGGTGAAGGAGTTATGTCCAAATAAGCATTAGGATTCTTTACAAATGTATAGAATGGTGCAGCTCCGGCTTTCGCGTTTAAGTAGTTATCTTCATAGAATCTGCTTAATAATCCTTTATATCCTCTTAAAGGATCGTCGAAAAAGCCAATAGCTCCAGTGGGAGACGGAGACCAAGAAGGAGTTATAAACTTTGGCGGAGGTTGGTAAACCTTATCGGCTATTAGTCCCCCATAAGATGCACAATTACCTACTGTTAATACTGCAACAGCGTTAGGTAATAATTCTGCTACCCATTGGTTTAACGTCTTTGGTCCCAGCATTCCGAAATATCCAGGGTTATTTGGGTTGTATTGTTGTGCAGTATGTTCGTCTGGAAAACTACCTTCTATTACAAGAACGTATGGATTGTAATTCCCAGCTATTACGTCTTCTAAAATTTGTACTGCTTGCTCACCTTGTTGTGGCATAATAGATGGCCAGAAAGATATTTTAACACTTCCGGGACCTACTAACGGACTCGCTCCAAATAATACTTCCGCTACTGAAGGATCGGTAGCTTGTATGATTGCAGTTGTATTTCCTTCACAAGCTTGAGCTTCGAACCATACTATGTTCACATCGCCATTTTTTATCATATCGACTGCTTTAGCAACAGCCTTATCCCATTCCGGAGCAGTAAGCATTGTTGCAGTTAGTGCTAGCTTGAGAAAATCCCTTCTGGATATTTTGAACGACATGTTACGTTTTATTAACCGACTCTACTTAAATACTTTTTCTACGAAAGTCTTTATAACATAAAATTAACTTTGTTAATTTGATTCTAAATTAACGGGATGTTACATTATATTAATTAAACTTTTCTAGTTAACGGGGCTTACCTATACTTTGCTAAATATTTTGCTGATGTATAATACATTAGAACTAAAAGTAAAGATCAGAATTATCATTATAATAATTAAATGAGTTAATAGACCTTGCCCCCGTCTTTCCTAAACAAAGTTTATAAACTACTCAAGAGATGTTAGATTTAAAGGCGTAGAATATGTGGGGTAATCCATCGGATTGGGTTATAATAATAATAGTAGCTCTCATATTGTTCTTCGGCACAAGTAAAATCCCAGAATTATTTAGATCAATGGGTAGAGCACTAGGAGAGTTTAAAAAAGGTAGACTAGAAGCTGAAATGGAGATGCAACAAATGCAGCAACCAAGCTCCGCAGTAGTAACACAGCAAGGAGATAAAGTTGCAGAGCTTCAGAAACAAATTGAAGAACTACAGAAGCAATTGGAGCAACTAAAAAAGCAAGAAACACAAACCCAAAAGCAACAATAATAAATCATAAGTTAAAGTCTAGAAATAATAAGATACTGATTTTATTATTGTTATAATTTTTGTTTTGGTGATTAATTATGATGGGGAATATATCTGATACACTAGTATTAGTATTAATAGCCATACTACTCCTGTCGGGTCAAAAGGACGTAGCTGGTACTGTAAGAAATCTCGGAAAAACCATTGAGGAGTTTAAGAAGAGGCAAAACGAGTTTAAGAGCGAGTTATTGAGAGAATTAAACGAAACCAACGAAATACCTAAAAGCATAGCAAGGGAGATTTCATCAGAGGACTATTATAATAGGTACTTAAAACCTACACAATCTTCTAACGAAAAAATAAGGGAATTGGAAGAACAAATAGCCAAACTAAGATTAGAATTAGAGAGGATGAAGAAAGGTGACGGAAAGAACTGAACTTAAAAGAGACGAAGAGAAGCCTCTTTTGTCGCATATTGCAGAATTAGCGATGAGACTAAGGAGAGGACTTATAAGTCTTTTTTTGGCATTCATAATATTTTTTGCTTTTGGATATACTACTATAAATATTAACGGATATACTATTCCCATCTTGTATCCTAGTTTATTCCACAGTTTAGCCGACAGTCTAATGTTATTTTTTATTCACCATGAGCTACCAAAAGGGATGAAATTACTTAACTTAAATCCATTCGATCCTCTATATGCCTCTGCATATACTTCTTTCTATTTAGCATTATTTATTTCCCTTCCAATAATTTTCAGAGAGTTATGGGGTTTCGTTTCTCCAGGGTTATATGAGCATGAGAAAAAGTTGGTTAAATATATAATATTCCCTGCCGCATTGCTTTTTGCTGCTGGTTCTCTTTTTGCTTATTTTATAATAGTTCCTTTAATGATGAAGTTCGTAGTTTTATATAC